>ERZ1645187.2201-NODE-2201-length-17400-cov-16.696512_pt1 | contig 17400 bp, 2 predicted proteins | sample MGYA00575352_ERZ1645187 | MGnify/ENA primary metagenome ERZ1645187 (study PRJEB40837, sample SAMN11349314) | freshwater sediment metagenome | isolation source: river sediment | host: Sediment | place: India: Wazaribad , New Delhi | collected 2017-02-21 ... | reverse complement strand
ATGATTACCGCGCTAAGATCCTGTTTGGGGCGTGAGTTATGCGCGCTCGCCCTGTTGGCACGGCTAACGACGGTGACGACACCTATATCTTCCTCTACAATCCCAATCCAACCTCGATCAGGGTCGACTATACCACCCGCACGGGCAGCGGGTTCTTCGACATCCCGGCCAAGGACACCTATCGTTTCCTGATGCCCCAGAATTCGGGGGCGCGCTTCGTGAGCCAGGGCGGCGAGACCTTCGACGCCATCGGCACGGTCGGCGCCGAGCCCACCGCCAACAACGTCCACGACTGGGGCTTCAGTCTGGTGCCGGTTGGAAACCTCTCCACCTCGCTGGTGGTGGGTTGGGGGCCTGGCAGCGACGATCTGGATGGGACGCCTGGCCCTGACCAGAATGGTAGCCCGGTCTGGGTGACGGCGGTGGCGCCGACGACCATCTATGTCGACTTCAACGGCGACCGCGCCGGCGACTTGACTGATCCAAACGGCGACAAATACGACGTTCGCCTGAATGTCGCCGCCCTGGAGGTCAGCCGCGTCTACGAGCCGGACAAGGACCAGACCGGCATGCGTCTTTACACCCTGGACGGCACCCTGATCACCGGTGCCTGGGGGCAGGACCCGTCCACGGCGGGAGCCGCCAAGCCTTACCTGGACGTCGGCAACACCATTCCCAACTTCCCCATCCCGGTCATGCGCAAGACGGCCGAGTTGGTTGAAGACTACGGCGATCCTGGATTCAGTAATAACCCGGATGGTGTCCCGGATGATGTTATCGAGTACACCCTGACCCTGGAAAATAAAGGTCTCATCGCCCTGTCGGCCATCCCGATCATCGACATCCCGCCGGAATCCGGACTGGCGTATGTCGCCGATAGCACCACTCGCGATGAAATTGCCGTCCCTGATGACGCCACGGGGACGCCATTCCCTCTGGATGGAGACGGCATTGTCGTCCCGATCATCCCGCGTGGCGACGATACCGTCATCAAGTACCGCAAGACGATCACCGCGGCTGGTACACACACCAACTCGGCGACAACCTCCGTACCCGGCGTCACGTCAGACTACGACCTGGTCGTTCCAGAGGCGGTAACCGCCCAATGTGTCATCGACTACACCGACAGCGCCGGCACAGCGGGTATTAATTACGAGCCGGATGCGGGCATCTACGTCACCCTCAACGACGCGGACGCCAACACCAGCGCCGCTTCGGCACAGACGCTGTCGGTGGTCGTCAAGAACGATACCAACGGCGACATCGAGGAGTTGACCCTCACCGAAACCGGGGACAATACCGGAGTCTTCCGCAATGCGTCCGCCCTCCCGTCATCCACCACCGCCGGTGGCCTGATCGGTGATGGCACCCTGCGCGCGGTGCTCGGCGACAGCCTGAGCGTGAGCTATGCCGATCCGCTCTACGGGGATACCTGCGCCGGCGCTGCCACCATCATTCCGCCGACCAAATTCAAGCCGCTTTACCTAACCCCGGATGGCGCCGACGGCGATACGACGGGAGCGCTGGATCGGGTGGATCCAGTCGCGACGGCCGATGCAATCTCATCACAGAGCGGGAACCTCGCCGTTGCCTCGGGGGCCATCACCACAGGGACGACGAACTCGCTCGAAGGCACAGTCACGAGCTTGACCATTGAGCATAATGCAAACAGTGGCAGCAACCGGCTCCTGGTCGTAACCATCGGGATCGGATCGACAAACAATGGTAGCAACGACGATGCCGGCACTGTGAGCGGTGTGACGTTTGCCGGAAAAGCGATGATCGAGGCCGGGAGTAGATGGTCGAATGATGGTGCGAGAGTCTACATCTATACCCTCAAGGATGATCCCGGTACCTCTTATACGATGCCGACCTCCGGCAACGTTGTCATTACTGCCTCAACGAACTCTCGTATCCAGGCGGGCGTAACGACCTTTACTGGAGTGGATCAGTCGAGTCCTAACGGCGATTTCGTCGGTAATTCCGCTTCCTCTGGAACGGCGATCAGCGTGGGCGTGACCTCCGCTCCCGGAGAGGTCGTCGTGGCCGTCGCATCGATCGACGAGGGGTTGAGTGATCAAACGATCACGACCAGCACCACGGGTAGTCAAACCCAGATCTGGGAATTTGATAGCTCAAATTATGTGAGCTCGGCAGCCAGTACCAAGCCTGGCGCGGCGGGTACCGTGACGTCGAACTTTACGGGTGGTAACTCCTCCGATTGGGCAGCAGGCGCGATTTCCCTCAAGCCCGCCCCCGCCGTTGGCACATCCTCCGCTACCTTTACCCAAACCCCCTCAATGGCCTCAGCCCTGGCCGTGGTCGCTGGCGGCACTGTCTCGGCCAGCGTCTTCATCGATGTTACCTCCGGGACCTTCGTCAATCCGCCCAACATCGACCTGGCCATCACGGCTGGCGCATCCACCATCGCCAATTTCACCTCGGCTCCCACTGTCACTACCATCGATGCCGGCAATGGCATATACCGTCTGGACTACACAGGGTCGGCTTCCGCCGCTACCGTGGCGGCCGGTCAAGCCGTGGTCGCGACCCTGACCACCAATGAGTCGGGGTTTGCCTTCCAGGTCCTCTACGACAGCAGCACCCGCCCGTCCAAGATCACCCTGCCGACGGTGGACGTCATCAAGGTAGATACCCTCGCCGTCTACGATGCCCCTTATCCGGGCGGTAACCCGGTCGCGGCCGCGGCCAACGGTCAGATCCTCTATGTGCGCGCTACCGTCAGCGACCCCTTCGGCGCCGCCGACATCACCAGCCTGCCGCTCGACATTTATGCCCCGGGCGAACCCCTCGACGGCTCTGGCAGCCTGGCCGACGTCCCGCTGGGCGTCGCTAATGTGGTCGCCAGCACCGCATCGTCTAAGACCTACGAATATGTCTGGAACAGCCCCGCTACCGAGGGCGCCTACACCATCGCGGTCGAAGCCAAGGAGGGTTACGAGAATACCGTCAGTGACCAGAAATCGACGACGGTCAATCTCGGGCCGCTGGATCTCGGGACCCCGGTCGCGGTCGAGTTCACCAATGGCCCCAACGGTCCCGGCACCGAGACCTATCCCGGTGATCAGCAGGTGTGCCTGCGGATCACCGACCTGGACCTGAATGACCCTGCGGTTATCCAGACCATCACCGCGACCATCGTCAGCAGCAGCGGTGACAGCCAGTTGGTCACCCTGACCGAAACCGGCGCCAATACCGGCGTCTTCACCGCCTGCATCCCAGCCAGCACGACGCTTGAGACAGATCCAAACAACGGTACCCTTAGCGCGCCAACCGGCTCGGTGCTCAACGTCACCTATACCGACCCGACCGACCCGACCGACAGCGCGTCCGATACGGCCATCGTGCCGCCGGCCTCAGCGACGACCAGCGTGGCGGTGACCAAGACCCTGATCGCCCCCGTCGACGGTCAGATCATCGTCGGCGAGGCCGCCCAGTTCCGCATTCGCGTGACCAATAACGGCACGACCAATCTCGACGTGGTGTCCTTGGCGGACACCTATGAATTCGCCAGCCTGGATTACACCTCCGCCACGCCCGCGCCCGACACCGTCAATGAGGGTACCGGCACCCTGAGTTGGAACGACCTGACCGGTACCGGCAGCCTGGCCCCCGGCGGGACCATCGAGGTGGTGGTGTCCTTCCTGGGCCTGGCCGCGGATGGCTCGGCGACGAACAGCGCCTCGGTCGGGGGGACGGCTACGGCGGTTTCGCCCAACGCCACCGTGGTCATCTCCAATCCGAAGCTGACGGTCGCCAAGACACGCACGGCTCCAGCGAGCGGTGATCTGAATAAGGGCGACAACCAGACCTACCAGATCGTGGTGACCAATAGCGGCGACACCGCCATCGCCACCCTGCCGCTTGAAGACACCTTCAGCGCCGCCTGTTTCTCCTACGTCTCGGCGAGCCCCGCGCCCGACTCGACGTCCGCCGGCAGCGTGCTCTGGAATGACATCACGGGTGGCGGAAGCCTGGCGGTCGGCGACTCGCAGACCATCACGGTCACGCTGAAGGCCGAGGGCGGCTGCGATCCAGGTGACAACCTGGCGGCCGCCAACTATGCGGTGGACGCGAACGGCGATGCCGTGCCGCCCGCCAATGACAATGAAGGCGTGAAGAGTCTCGCGGCCTCGATCAGCGGCTTCGTTTATGAGGACGAGGGTGCGGCTGGTTTCGGCGGCGACACGCCGCTCGCCGGCGTCACCGTGACCCTCTACACCGACCCGAACGGCGACGGCAACCCGGCCGATGGGACCGTGGCCGGTGTCACCACCACCAATGCCGCCGGCTATTACGAGTTCCTCAATCTTGGGCTCGGCCAGTATGTCGTGGTCGAATCCGATCCGTTCGGCTATGTCAGCATCGACGATACCGGCGGGGCCGATACCGACAACCGTGTTCCGGTGAACGTCACGGAACTGACCAGCTATCCGAACAACAATTTCCTCGACGACACGGGCGAATTCGGAGCCATCGCCGGCAAGGTCATCAATGACGCCAACGGCAATGGACAGGACAATAGTGAGGCGGGCATTTCCGGCGTCACCATCACCCTGTACACCGACCCGAACGGTGACGGCGACCCGTCGGATGGCGTCGCCATCCGGACCACGACCACGGCGGCGGATGGCACCTACCGGTTTGACGCCGTGCCCGCCGGCAACTACGTCGTGGTCGAGACCGATCCGGCCGGCTACGTCAGCACCGGCGACAAGACCCTGCCGAACGACAACCGTATCCCGGTCGTGCGAACGGGCACGACGGATAGCACCGGCAACGATTTCCTCGACACCACCAACACCGGTGCCCTGGTGAGCGTCAGCGGCACGGTGATCCTCGATGCCAACGCCAGCGGCACGCAGGATGCGGGCGATGGCGTCCTTGGCGGCGTTACCCTGGCCCTGGTGGTCGATACCAACGACAACGGCCTGGCCGACGCTGGCGAGCCGACGTTCGCCACCACCACCAGCGCGGCAAATGGCACCTATAGCTTCACCAACCTGCCCAAGGACAAATACGTCGTGGTCGAGACCGACCCGGCGGACAAGATCAGCACTGCCGACGCCGCTGGCGCCAACGACAACCAGGTGGCGGCCGACGCCAGCGCGGGTAATGTCATCGGGCGTGACTTTCTCGACGCGCCCAACAACCTCCCCGCTGATATCAGCGGCCAGGTGCGCAATGACCTGGACGGCGATGGTGTTCTGTCGGACAGCGAGCCCGGCATCCCCGGCGTGACCGTGACCCTGTACCGGGATGACAATGGCAACGGCATCCGTGACGCGGGCGAGAACCAGGTCGCCACCACGACCACGGACGCCGACGGCAACTACCGCTTCGAGGACCAAACGCCCGGCCGTTATGTCGTGGTCGAGACCGACCCGTCCGGCGCGACCAGCACCGGCGACAAGGACGGTAACAGCCCTATTGCGAATGGGTTCAATGCAATTGCCGTCGAGTTGCTTGCCACTGGGAGCACCGGCAACGATTTCCTCGACACCGCGCCCATCCTTAGCATCGGCGACCGCGTCTGGCACGACACCGACCAGGACGGCATCCAGGACCCGGACGAGCTGGGCATTGCCGGGGTGACGGTGACCCTGACCGGTACCGACGCCCAAGGCGTTGCCGTGAATCTGACCACCCAGACCGACGGCTCGGGCGCCTATCTCTTCGAGGGACTGAAGGGCGGCAACTACACCCTGACCTTCGTCAACCCCGACTCGAGCGTCTACAGCTTCACCCAAAAGGACCAAACCGGCGGTTTGACGACGCTGGCCGACAGCTTCGACAGCGATGCCGATCCGTTGACCGGCGTGGTCAGCAGCTTCACCCTGACCCGGTAACGACTACACCCGTGACACCGGCTTCTACCTCACCAACGGTGACAAGCCCGCGCGCATCGGCGACCGCGTTTGGTTCGACACGGATCAGAATGGTGTTCAGGAGCCCGGCGAGCCCGGCATTGCGGGCGCCACCGTCAATCTGTACGACGATACCGGAAGCAACCTGATCGCCACCACCATCACCGACGGTCAGGGCCGCTACGAATTTACCGGCCTGCCCCCTGGCGACTATCAGGTCGAGGTCGTCAGCCCCTCCGGCTACAGCTTCAGCCCAGCCGACTTCGGCGGTAATGACGCCATTGACAGCGATGTTGACTCTACGACTGGTCGCACGGCCAAACTCAGCCTGACCGCGGGCGAGGATCTCGCGACCATCGACGCGGGTCTCTACCTGACGAACAACGATCCACCGGCCACGATCAGCGATCGCGTCTGGTATGACACCAACATGGACGGCATCCAGGATGCCGGCGAGCCCGGCATTCCCGGCGCGCGGGTCAACCTCTACGACACTCTAGGCAACCCGATCGCCAGCGTGCGCACCGATGCCAACGGCAACTACTCCTTCACCGGCCTGCCGGCGGGGAGCTATCAGGTTGAGTTTGAATTACCGGTTGGATACGACGGATTCAGTCCGCGCGATGTTGGCATCGATGCCAATGACAGCGATCCGGATCCAGTGACAGGCATCGTGCAGGTCAGCCTGGACCCGGGTGATGTGCGGACTAATATCGATGCCGGTATGTTCATCACCGGCCTTGACCCCATCGAGATTGGCGATTTTGTCTGGTTGGACGCCAACGATAACCTCTTACCCAACGACTCCGAATGGCTCAATGGCGTCGATGTGGTGCTCTATGATGCCCTTGGCGTCGAGCTGGCGCGGATAGCGACCGACAAGAGCTTCTTCACTCCTCAGCAAGCCCAGGCCAACTACCTGTTCACGGGCGTCGCCCAGGGCGATTACCGGGTTGCCATCGACACCAGCACCCTGCCGGCGGCGGCTGTACAGATCGCCGATCCCGATAGCGCATGCCCAAACAGCGCTTGCAATCAGGAGACGGAGCTCCTCGATCTGACCGATGCCATTCCCAACGATAACCTCAAGGCGGACTTTGGCTACGCCCAGCCCGACTTCGCTTTGGTCAAGACCGCCACGCCCAAGACCTATGCCGCCATCGGCGAGGTCATCAACTATTCGTTCGTTGTCACCAACAACGGCGCGGTGCGCATCACCGGGCCGATCACCATCAATGACGACCAGGCGACCAACGAGCTCTGTCCGGCGCTGACGACGGTCGGCAACAACGACTTGTATCTGGATAAGGGTGAGTCCATCACCTGCACCGCCAGCTACACCATTACCGCTAGCGATATCACCGCGGGCAGCGTGGTCAACATCGCCAGTGCCTCCGGCTTGGACCCCAACGGCAATCCGGTCACCACGCCGACCGACACCGAGACGGTCACGCTCGACGCGGCCGATCTGGCAATCGAAAAGAGCGTCAGTGACAGCAGCCCCGACGTGGGCGACACGGTGACCTACACCATCACCTTGACCAATCTTGGGCCCAATGCGGCAACGGGTGTCGAGGTGGTGGATACCCTGCCCAACGGCCTGGGTACGATCGACGCCATCACGCCCAGCGGCACCCATGATGCAGGTGCCGGCACCATCACCTGGAGCGGGTTATCGGTCGTGGTTGGGACACCGGTCACGCTCAGCTATACCGCGGTGGTGCCAGAACCCGTAGCAGGCGTCGTTTACGAGAACACCGCCGAAGTGACTGAAAGCGACCAATACGATCCCGAGCCGGATAACAACCAGGACGATGCCAGCCTGACGCCGCTCCAAGCAGATCTTCAGGTGACCAAGGTCCAGATCAAAGGGCCGGAGCAGGGTGGCAGTTTGGCGAGCAAGGAAGTGGTCAATCCCTCGACCATCATCGCCGGCACCCGGATCTACTATCTGCTGACGGTCGTCAATAACAGCCCGACCGCTGCGATCAACGCGGTGGTGACCGACACGCTGCCGGCTGGAATCTCCAATGTCCAGTTCTCGCGCAACTTCGGCAGTTCCTGGTTTGCATGGACCGGATCCTTCACCTATGCGAACTTCGCGGCCAACAGCACCGACACTATCGTCATCCGGGGCACGGTCGCTGCGAATCAGACCGTCTCTCTGACCAATATCGCCAGCGTGGAAAGTGACACCTACGATCCCGTCTCAGCGAACGACGACGACGATCTGGTTACCCCCGTTACCGCTCAGGCGGATCTGGCCCTGACCAAGGAGGAGCTTGATTCCCCGGTCACGGCGGGTGGAGCAATCGACTATCGAATCACGGTGACCAATCTGGGGCCGAGCGATGCCACCGGTGTCACCATCACGGACAGCGTCCATGCGGACGTCACCAATGTTCAGTTCTCGGTTGATGGCGGGGCGACTTACGCCGACTGGACCGACAGTTACGAGGTTGGCCCACTTGCCAAGGGTGATCAATTCGTCCTCTTGATTAAGGGGACCGTTGTGGCATCCCCATCGGTGACCTCCATCCCGAACACTGCATCGGTCGATGCGACCACGGAGGATCCCGAGCCTGACAATGATTCGGAGACCATCGATACCCCGCTGGACGAATCCGTGGATATCGGCATCGTCAAAACCGGCAGCCCGGCATCGGTTACGGCTGGCGAGAAGATCGTCTACACGATGACCGTGACCAATCTCAACGCGGCCGGTGGCTTTGCGGCCCAGAAGGTCCATATCGACGATACGCTTGATACCACCCTGTTCTCGGACATCGAGTACAGCGAGACCAGCGCGGCTGGGCCTTGGTTGTCTTGGACCGGCAGACTCGAGCTGGGCGACTTGGCGGCGGCCAGCGCGAAGACCGTCTGGCTGCGGGCGACTGTCAAGAGCAACGTCACGGCGACATCGGTGACCAACACGGCATCGGTGGCAACGGATACCCCGGATACCAATCCAGCCAACGATTCCGATTCGGCGGAGACGACTGTCACGCGCAGTGCCGATCTGACGATCGAGAAGAAGCTGCTGACGGCGCCGGAAAACGTCGTAGCCGGCGGTCAGGTCGAGTATGAACTCGTCTATTCCAACCTTGGCTCGAGCGACGCGACCAATGTCGTCGTGACCGACACGGTGCCGGCGGACATCGAGAACCCCGAGGCCGCTTTCTGCGCCACCACCTCCTATTCGGCCTGGTCGGGCTCGGCCAACGTCGGTACCGTGGTGGCGGGGGGCGTGTGCCGCATCTTCATCCGCGGGACCCTCAAGGCCACTTACAGTGGTGCTTTGACCAACACGGCAAGCGTAGCCAGCGATGTCACTGATCCTGTTTTGACGAACAATGCAGAGTCGGAAGACATCACGGTCCTCAATCCGTCCATCGAGCTGACCAAGGTCGGCACGCTGAACGACGATGACGGCAAGGCGGGTGTCAGCGCCGGGGACAGCATCAGCTATACCTTCTCGGTCACCAACACCGGCAACGCGGACCTGACTGCGATCACCCTTAGTGATCCCAAGCTGCCCGCCCTCACCTGTGCTCCGATCGCCAGCCTGACTCAGGGCGAGACGCAGACGGTGATCTGTACGGCCGGTGCAAGCCACCCCTTGATCCAGGCCGATATCGACTTAGGCACCTTTACCAACACCGCGACGGTGACCGCCAAGGATCCTGGCGGGCGTGACGTGACCGACGATGACGACGACACCCGGACGCTCACCCAGACAGCGACGCTGACCATCGACAAGACCGCCGATCCGGACACCTATGACGCGGTCGGCGAGATCATTGGCTACCAGTTCCTGGTGACCAACACCGGCAACGTCACCATCAGCGCCCTCCGCGTGGATGACGAAAAGACGACCGACGAGAGCTGTCCAGTGTCCACCCTCGCCCCCGGGGCGAATACCACCTGCACGGCCAGCTACACGATCACGCTCGCCGATCTCAATGCTGGCAAGGTGACCAATACCGCCAAGGCTACTGGAATAGATCCCAAGGGCGGAACGGTGGCATCACCCACCGATGACGAGACCATCACGGCCGAGCAACGGCCAGCACTGAGTTTGGTCAAGACCGCCACGCCGACAACCTTCAAGGCCGTGGGGGATAAGATCGACTACAGCTTCCGGGTGACCAATACCGGCAATGTCTCGCTCCACACCATCGTCATCGCGGACGATAAGACGACCGACGAGAGCTGCCCGAAGCTGTCCTCGGTTGGTAATGGCGATGCCTTCCTCGATCAAGGCGAGGTCGTCATCTGTTCGGCCAGCCACCTCATTACCGACGCGGACTTGATTGCGGGCACCCTGACCAATAAGGCCACGGCGTCGGGCAAGGATCCGGCCGATAAGTCGGTGAGTTCGCTGGAGGCTACCGCGACCGTCACGGCACAGCTCGCCACCCTGTTCGGTCATCTCTACATCGATACCAATGGCAACGGGCGGCAGGATGCGGGCGAGCCGGATCTGGCCAATGTGGACGTGCTGATTACACCGGTGGTGGGGACGCCGTTCAAGGTGACTACGGGCCCTGATGGGGATTGGACGGCGGAGGTGCCGGCCGGCGTCACGACGGCCGACGTCGACGAAAGCGACCCCGACTTCCCGGCCGGATTCGCGCAGACCGAGGGCGATGACCCGACCAGTGTCACCGCCGTGGTCGGCACCGACACTGACGCTGGCAACGACGGCTATAGTGCGCTTTGGGCGATCGGCAACCGCGTCTGGCTCGACGATGACGGCGACGGCGAGCAGGATGCTGGCGAGGCTGGCATTCCGAACCTGACCATCAAGCTCTTTGCGGCGGGTGCGGATCCGTCGAAGGACCTGCCGCTGCAGACCACGGTGACCGACGCGGATGGCGGCTATCTGTTCACCGTTGAAGCCGATGAGTACCTGGTTGCCGTGACCCGGGCAGCCGGCCTGAAGCCGACCTATGACGAGGACGGCATCGCGGATGATAGCGTCGATGTGATTGACGACATCCGGTTCGGCGCCGGCACGGAGCACCTCACGGCCGACTTCGGCTACAACTGGGTGACACCGCTCGACAGCACCAACCCGGCCCAGGGGGCCAAGGGCGCCATCGGTGACCGGGTGTGGAACGACGCCAACGCCAATGGCCGGCAGGATCCGGGCGAGTCCGGCATTGGCGGTATCACCGTCAAACTGCTGACCGACAGCAACGGTGACGGCGTCTATGGTGGCGCGGGCGATGACCCAGCCGCGACCACCGACACCGCGGCCGATGGCAGCTACATCTTCAAGGACCTGGCCCACGGCGCCTACGTCATCCAGGTGGACAGTGCCGACCTGGTCGGCTGGACCCAGACCGGCGATCCGGATGAGGCGGGGACCTGCGTGACCTGCGACGGACGGACTACCAGCCCCATCATCCTGGCCCCTGGCGACGTCTATGTGAATGCCGATTTCGGCTACCGGCTGCCGGCCGATCAGGTCTGGACCATCGGCGACCGCGTCTATCTGGATGCCAATGCCGATGGTTCTGATGGTGGCCTGACGGGTGCGGGTGCCGAGCCCGGTATTCCTGGGGTGATCGTCGCCCTCCTCGACAAGGACGATAAAGTCATCGCCACCGACGTCACCGACGCCGACGGCATCTATGTCTTCCCCGGCCTGCCGGAGGGCGACTATAGCGTCGTCGTCATCGACACCGCCAACGTGCTGGGTGAGATGTTCCAGACCGGCGATCCGGACGCCACGCTGGACCGCCGCGCTGAGACCAGTCTCACCGATGCCAACGACCTGGATCAGGACTTCGGCTTCGCACCGCTCTTTGCGGCGGAGAACACCGGCTTCATCGGCGACACCGTCTTCCTCGACACCGGCGACGGTGCGGGGGGCAATCCCGACGGCAGCTTCCAGCCCGGCGAGGGCCTGGAAGGCGTGCGGGTGTCCCTCTATACCGCGGACGGACTCACCCTGCTGGCCAGCACCCTCACCGATGAAAATGGACACTACGGCTTCGCCGGTCTCGACCTGGGCGCCACCTATGTGGTCCAGGTGGACACCACGACGCTGCCCAACGGGGGGGCGGGTCTGACCAATACGGTCGATCCAAACGGTGGCAACGACAGCAGGGCCCAGCGCGATCTTGCCAGCCTCGGTCCCGTGGATCTGGCCGCCGACTTCGGCTACGCGGCGGCAGCCCCGAATACCATCGGCGGCACTATTTGGGAAGACCGCAATGCCGACGGCACCCTGACCAACGGCAGCGGCGGCAGCGCCAACGAGACCGCCAACGGCCTCTCTGGTATTACGGTAGTGCTGTACGAGGACCTGAATGGCAACGGCAAGCTCGATAATAGCGAGCCCATTGTTGCCCGCACCGTCACCGATGCAGATGGTGATTACCGCTTCCCCGGCCTGCCCGATGGCGACTACCTGGTGCAGGTGACTGACCTGGCCGACTTGCTTGGCGGCTACTGGAAGTCCAATGGGCCCAACGCGGGCGCCGACAACAATAGCCAGATCGATCCCTATGCCGTGCAGGATCTCGGCGTTGGCCAAGCCACTGGCGTGACCAACACCACCGCCGACTTTGGTTATTACCGTGATGGCGCGGCGCTGGGTAATCGCGCCTGGCTCGACAACGCGACCTACAACGGTCTCCAAGACGATGGCGAGACTGGCGTGGCGGGGGTCAAGATCACCCTGACGATCGCCTATCCCAATGGCGACAGCAGCAGCCAGGTGACCCTCACGGCTGCCGATGGCACTTACCGCTTCGGTAACCTGCTCCTGGATGAGAGCTTCCCGGCCAGCACCGTCGCCAACCCCGCGGTGGTCGGTCCGCGCTACCGCATCAGTGCCGAGACGGCTCCCACCGGCTATGTCGCCGGGGGCATCCTCAACGCCGGCAGCAACCATAAGATCGACAGCGACGCCCATGCCGGCGTCACCGCCGCGGCCTTGGTGCGCGGCGCGACCGACACGGCGGTCAATGCCGCTGACCCGGGTGCGGAAACGGACAACGCCGCCTACGACTTCGCCTACCTGCCCACGACCATTCTCTACCGCATCAGCGGTGTTATTTATGACGATACCGCCGGTACCGGCAATCTGGCGCAGCGTGGCAGCATGGGCAAACTGGCCGGCGTGACGGTCCGGCTCTACACCGATCCCAACGGCGATGGTGACCCGGCCGATGGCGTCCAGGTAGGCGCTGCGGTGGTGACCGACGCGGACGGCGCCTATAGCTTCGCCAACCTGCCGCCAGACGACTATGTAGTGGTGGAAACCAACCCAGTTGGCTACACCTCCACCAACGATGTGGACACGCCCAATGATGACCGTATCGCGGTGACCCTGAGCAATGCCGATGTTACGGCTCAGGATTTCCTTGATACCCCGACGGCCAACAGCCAGCTCGGCAGCATCGCCGGCCAGGTGCGTGACGATAGCGACGGCGATGGCAACCTCGGCGACAGCGAATCGGGTCTTGCGAATGTGGTGGTCGAGCTGTGGCTCGACACAGACGGTGACGGGACGCCGGACAGCCTCTATGACAGCCGCACTACCGACGCTACCGGGAATTACCGGTTCAACAACCTGCCACCCGGCGCTTATGTCGTGGTCGAGACCAATCCCACGGGTTATGTCAGCACGGGCGACAAGACCTTGCCCAACGATGACCGCATCCCGGTCATCCTGATAAGTCGAGAAGTCAGCACGGGCAACGACTTCCTCGACTCCGACCAGACCGACACCCTGGTCAGCGTCAGCGGCATCATCGTCAACGACGCCAACGGCAGCGGTACCCAGGACGCGGGCGATGGCTACCTTGGCGGCGTGTCCTTGGCCCTGGTGGTCGATAGCAACGATAACGGCCTCGCCGACCCCGGCGAGCCGGTGTTCGCCACCACGACCAGTAGCGCCACCGACGGTAGCTACAGCTTCACCAACCTGCCGAAGGGTAAGTATGTCGTGGTCGAGACTGACCCAGCGGGCTACATCAGCACCGCCGACGCCGCTGGCGCCAATGACAACCAGGTGGCGGCCGACGCCAGCGCGGGCAATGTCGGCGGGCGCAACTTCCTTGACGCGCCCGCTAGCCTTACCGCTGATATCAGCGGCCAGGTGCGTAACGATGTTGACGGTGACGGCGAGTTGAGTGAAACCCCAGCCGAAGCCGGCATCCCCGGCGTGACCGTGACCCTGTACCGGGATGTCAACGCCAACGGCGTCTACGACAGCGGTACCGATACCCAGGCCGCCTCCACGACCACGGATAGCGACGGCAAATACCGCTTCACGAACTGGCCTCTCGGCCGCTACCTCGTGGTCGAAACCGATCCGACCGGGGCGACTAGCACCGGCGATAAGGATGGCAACAGCCCCCTGGCAAACGGTTTGAACGCAATCGCCGTCGAGTTGCTTGCCACGGGGAGCACCGGCAATGACTTCCTCGACACGGCGTCGGCGGACTTGGTGGTGGAGAAAAACGGACCCGTGCTGGTGGATTCCCAAGGTACCATCACCTACACGGTAACGGTGTCCAACGCTGGTCCTTCGCCGGCCAACGACGCGGTGTTCAAGGACGACCAGCCGGCGGGGCTGACGGCTATGGCCTGGAACTGCGGCAATGCCGTGGGCGGGGCCGTCTGTCCGAGCGACAAGGGTGACGGTAGCATCAACGAAATGATCGCCCTGTTCCCGGCGGGTGGCAGCCTAACCTATACCATCACCGGCAAGGCACCAGACGGTAAGAAGCCGGACGATCTGCCCGTGATCAACGTAGGCACGGTTACCCCCCCGGCGTTCTTCGTTGACCCCGACGAGAGCAACAACAGTGATCGGGTCGAGACCGGACTGGGTGAGACCCCGTCCACTGCGGATCTCTCGGTGCTGAAGTATGGCCCGGCGCAGATCGAGACCGGCGGCGCCATGACCTATCGGATCCTTGTCACGAATGCTGGGTATGCCGCGGCAAACAACGCGGTCTTCACGGACACGGTCCCCGCCGATGTGACTGACGTTAGCTGGATCTGCACCGCGGTGGGTGGGGCGATCTGCCCGGACGGCATTACGCGCACGGGAAATAACATCAGCGAGACCATTGCTACCTTCCCGGCCGGCGGTAGCCTGATCTACACCGTGACAGGCACTGTAACGGCAGGTATCGGTGTGATTTTCGACAACACCGCCACCATCACTGCTCCGTTGGGCGTGACTGATCCTGACCCGTCCAATAACAGTGACAGTGTCAAGACATCAGTGGTCGATCCTGAAGATCCCCTGCCCAGCGCCGACCTGGCCTTGGTCAAGACCGGCCCAGCGACGGTCGCTGGTGGCGGCTCCGTCACCTACAAACTGGTCGTCAGCAACACGGGTGGCGATGCGGCTGATGGGGCGGCTGTCAGCGACCGGGTTCCATCCGTCTTGGTCGATGTCATTTGGACTTGTGGCAATACCAGCGGTGGTGCCTTGTGCCCGAAGCTGAATGACGCTCTGGACCCTGGCGACCTTAACTCGGGCAAAGGTGCCGTCAACATGTCCATCCCGACTTTTCCGGCTGGTTCCAGCCTTACCATCACCGTGACTGGCAGGGCGCCAGCGGCGGGGGCCTTCGTCAACAGCGCCCAGGTTATGCCGCCGGAAGGGGTGGTTGATCCCGATCCGAGCAACAACCCGGGCGGTCCAGTGATCACCCAGATCCCCATGGTCACCCTCTCGGGCGTGGTCTTTAACGACTGTCCCAGGTGCGGGGGTTCCGCCGGAGATGGCATCCAGAATGGCACAGAGCCTGGTGTCGACCCAGTTGAACCTGGCAGCCTGAATGTCGTCATCCTTGACGGTGAAGGGCTCGTCCTGGTCGTCGTGCCGATAGCGGAGGATGGCAGTTGGCAGGCCATCGTACCCATGGGGAGTGGCTATCAGGCCTTCATCACCACCGGGACACCCCCGGTCGGGTCGGAACCTGATCCCGTCACGGCCAGTCTGCCTTCTGGATGGGTCATCACTGGCGAGAACGATTCCCTCGACAACGGCATTCTGATAGCCATCGATGCCAACACCAGTGTGACCGGGCTCAACTTCGGTATTGAAGCGTCCGACAATGCCATTGAGTTGCTCAAGACCGCCTTCTGGGAAAGCGGGGCAAGTTGCGCGACGGCGAAAAGCCCCCTTGTTTATGTCAATAAGACACAGGATCCGGTCGATGTTACTTGGTGCTTCACCGTTACCAATCAGGGTAACGAGGCGCTTGCCAATCCCCAGATCACCGATGCGCCCTTGGGTATCGATCAGGATGACATGACGCTTAGCTCAGGGTCCTTGCCCCTTCTGCCTGGTGCCAAACTGGTCTACACCTACTCAGACGCAAAACGGAAAACCAGTCTTGAGAATTCTGCCTCCGTAAGCATGACGCCGGTCGGCGGGGGCGATCCGGTCACCGCCGAGGATGATGAAGCCATCTTCGCTTATGTCTTCGATCCGCCTTATGGGGTCAAGACCGGGCGGGTGAATGGTCTAAATGTCATTCGCTGGGAAATGGTATGGATCAATAACTCACCCATAGACTTGAACGGGGTAGTGATTGAAGATCCTATCCAGGCAGGCATGACTTATCGCCCCGGAACCCTGAGTTGCGACGCGCGCGGTAGCACAACGGTAGTAGGTACCTGTGGCGACGCAAACTATGATGCTGTGAACAGGCTTATCCAGGTTACCGCGAACTTCGGTCCCGACCTTGGCGCGTTTGATCGAGCCTCTGCTGACAACGAGTTGGTCATCACTTTTGAGGTGACTATCGACAATCCCACCGTCAGTCAGAGCTTCGCAAATCAGGCCACGGCGACTTGGGATCCGGATGGCCCCGGGGGGGATGATCCAGTGGAAGGGGTAACGGATGACGAGACCCCCGGTGGCAGTGATCCAACGCCGATCGACTTCGAACCACCAGTGCCCATCCCGACCCTGAGCGAGTGGGCCATGATCCTCCTCACCCTAATGCTGATGGGGATGGTCTGGAGGTCACGGAGCAGGTTCGGGGTCAATCTCTAGCCCCCAGTTCCTAATGTGGCTGAAACCAGCCATATTAGGTCGGAGAAAAGTGGCAGCAACTATTGCTCTTTGTCTCAACCACACCCCGCCCCTGGCGGGGTGTTTTTTTATCCGCAGATTAAGACCTTGAGTATCTTCGGATGGGCTTACAAGCCATGCCCGACGCAAAGATACGACAAGTGACGTCAGCGCGATGTCGCTTGAAAAAATCCCCTGGGAAAAGGCACACCTTCATGATTTGTTGGACTGTGACGCATACCGAACAGGCGACAGTCGTGCTATGGTTGTCCTGAAGGGTCAGCTCCTGAGGCTGGTTAGCCTTGGGGGGGAAAAAATCAGTATTCGTTGTCCTCTTCTTCCTACGGTTAGTTGACAGGAGGGGAGACGCTTAACAGGAACTTCCGCGTGTTAAGGTTTTTGTAACTATTCAGAGGTCATCCGCATAAACTCCGGCCACCGTCCCTCGTAGAG
>ERZ1645187.2200-NODE-2200-length-17404-cov-6.637385_pt1 | contig 17404 bp, 15 predicted proteins | sample MGYA00575352_ERZ1645187 | MGnify/ENA primary metagenome ERZ1645187 (study PRJEB40837, sample SAMN11349314) | freshwater sediment metagenome | isolation source: river sediment | host: Sediment | place: India: Wazaribad , New Delhi | collected 2017-02-21 ... | reverse complement strand
CAGCAGTAGCGAGCCCCACAGCGAGATGTGATCGGGGATCTTGTCCGGCATGCCGACAGCACCGAAGAAGATCGCATCATGCCCGCCGATCTTTGCCTTCCAGTCATCGGGCAGCATCTTGCCGTGCTTCTCGTAATAATCCCACGAGGAGAAATCGAAGGCATCGAGATCGAGCGAGAACTTGTGCTTTTTGGCGACGCGTTCGAGCACGCGGACGCCTTCCGGCATCACTTCCTTGCCGATGCCGTCACCGGGGATAACAGCAAGACGATAGGTGTTGGAGCGGGCCATCGCAGTTTTCCTTTCCAGATCGGCCTATTCGGCCAAAGCGCGCATAACGCTGATCAAATCCGATTTGCCTTCAAAGCCGATGCCCGGCAACTCGGGCATGGTGATGTGACCGTCGATGACCTTTACCCCATCGGGGAAGCCGCCGTAAGGCTGGAACAGATCCGGGTAGCTCTCGTTGCCGCCAAGGCCGAGGCCGGCCGCGATGTTGAGCGACATCTGGTGGCCGCCATGCGGGATGCAGCGCGCCGGCGACCAGCCATATTCGGCCAGCACATCGAGCGTCCTGAGGTATTCGACGAGGCCATAGGACAGGGCGCAGTCAAATTGCAGCCAGTCGCGGTCGGGCCGCATGTTGCCGTAGCGGATAAGGTTGCGCGCATCCTGATGCGAGAACAGGTTCTCGCCCGTCGCCATCGGGCCGGGGTAGAACGCGTTCATCGCCGCCTGAAGCTGGTAATCGAGCGGATCGCCGATTTCCTCATACCAGAAGAGGTCGTATTGCCTGAGCATCCTGGCATAGGCGATCGCGGTTTCGAGATCGAAGCGCCCGTTGGCATCGACGGCGAGCCGCGCCTGCCCGCCGATTTCCCCGAGCACCGCCTCGATGCGGCGCTGATCCTCGGCCAGCGACGCCCCGCCGATCTTCATCTTGACGACGGTGTAGCCGCGGTCGAGATAGCTGCGCATTTCGGCGCGGAGCTGGCTGTCGTCCTTGCCGGGGTAATAATAGCCGCCCGCCGCGTAGACGAACACGCGCGGATTGGCCTCGCGGCCCTTCTGCTCGGCCAGCAGGCGGAACAGCGCCTTTCCGGCGATCTTGCCACCGCATCCCACACCGCCATGTCGATGGTGCCGACCGCGACCGAGCGCTCGCCATGCCCGCCCGGCTTTTCGTTTGTCATCATCGCCGCCCAGATCCTGTGGGGGTCGAGGTTGTCGCCGGCGTCGTTGATCAGCGATTTCGGGTCTGCCTCCAGAACCCGGTCGCGGAAGCGCTCGCGGATCAGCCCGCCCTGCCCGTAGCGACCGTTGGAATTGAACCCGTAGCCGACAACGCGGCGACCGTCGCGCACCACATCGGTGACGACGGCCACCAGACTGGCGGTCATCTTCGAAAAATCGATGTAGGCATTGCGGATCGGCGAGGCGATCGGCTTGGTGACTTCGCAAATATCAATGATGCGCATGGCGCTATTCATTGTCGGCGGCAATTGCCGCGATGACCGCATCGGTCACCTTGCGGGTATTGGCCTTGCCGCCCAGATCCGGCGTGTGCAGATCCGGGTTGGCGGTGACGCGCTCGATGGCGCGCATCAGTCGCCGGGCCCCCGCCGGCTCGCCCAGATGCTCCAGCATCATCACGGCGGACCAGAAGGTGCCGATCGGGTTGGCGATGCCCTTGCCCATGATGTCGAAGGCCGAGCCATGGATCGGCTCGAACATCGAGGGGAACTCGCGCTCCGGATTGAGGTTGGCGGTCGGCGCGATGCCGAGCGAGCCCGCCAGCGCGGCGGCGAGATCGGACAGGATGTCGGCGTGCAGGTTGGTGGCGACGATGGTGTCGATGCTGCCGGGCTTCAGCGTCATGCGCATGGTCATCGCATCGACGATCATCTTGTCCCAGGTGACGTCGGGGAACTCCTGCGCCACCTCGGCGGCGATCTCGTCCCACATCACCATGGCATAGCGCTGGGCGTTCGATTTGGTGACGACGGTGAGCAGCTTGCGCGGCCGGCTCTGCGCCAGCCTGAAGGCAAAGCGGATGACGCGGGTGACACCGGCGCGGGTCATGATCGACACATCGGTCGCCGCCTCGATCGGCAGGCCCTGATGCACGCGCCCGCCGACGCCGGAATATTCACCTTCGGAATTCTCGCGCACGATCACCCAGTCCAGCTCCGGGCCGGAAACGCCGCGCAGCGGCGAGGTGATGCCCGGCAGAACCCGCGTGGGCCGCACGTTGGCATACTGATCGAACGGCTGGCAGATGGCGAGCCTGAGGCCCCACAGCGTGATGTGATCGGGGATATCCGGATGCCCGGCCGAGCCGAACAGGATCGCGTCGTGGTTCTTGATCTGCGCGCGCCCGTCCTCCGGCATCATCCGGCCGTGCTTCTTGTAATACTCGCCGCCCCAATCGAAATGATCGAAAGCGATCGCGAATTTCTCGCGGCTGGCCAGCGCGGTCAGCACCTCGACGCCGGCATCGATCACTTCGGTGCCGATGCCATCTCCCGGAATGGCGGCGATGCGGTAGGTCTTCATGGCGCGTCCTCTGTTGAATGTCTTGTTCCATGGAACAAAATATGGAATGTGTCAATCGCTCGTTGAATGGCGCGGATGATGCGCTAGGGTGGGTGTGGCCGCATCGGCCTTCCGAAGGGGCGAACGGTCAGCAGCGGGCTGACGGCCGGCGCAGAACGCGCCGCCAGGCGGGGACGGATGCGTGAGGGCGGGCCTGAAAGCGGTCGTCAGGGCACCGCGGAATGAGGAGAGCAACCGGCATGGCGGCGGCAGGTGAGACAGCGAGCACGATCAAGGCCCGCTCATGGCTGGTGGACGAGGCCTATGCCGCGCTGCGAGGCGCAATCCTCGCCAATGAATATCCGCCGGGCCATCAGGTCTCCGCGCAGGAGCTGGCGCTGCGCTTCGGCATGAGCCGCACCCCGGTGCAGGAGGCGGCGCTCCGCCTGCAACAGGAGGGGCTGGTCGAGATCGTGCCCAAGCGCGGCATCCGCATCCGCGCGCTGACGGCGGAAGACCTGACCGAGATCTATGACGTGGTGATCGCCATCGAGGCGCTGGCGGCCGAGCGAATCGCCGGGATGGACTCTGCCGCCCGCCGCCGTGCCGGCGAGGGGCTGGCCGCCGAGACCGACCGGATGGCCGCCGCGCTTGCGGCGGGCGACCGCGAGGCCTGGGGCGCGGCGGATGCGGCCTTCCACGCCGCGCTGATCGCTCATTGCGGCAACCGGCGCTTCGGCACCATCATCGAGGCGGTGAACGCCCAATCGCACCGCGCGCGGGCGATCACCATGCGCCTCAGCGACAATCTCGCCGCCTCGATCCCGGAACATCGCGCCATCATCGCCGCGATCCGCGCGGGGGAGGGGGGCGCGGCCCACGCCGCCGCCCGGCAGCATCGCCAGCGCGCGCGCGATACCGTGCTGCCGCTGCTGGCGCGCATCGGCCTCCGGCATTTCTGACAGGACGGATATCATGACAGAACTTGACCGGCTCGATCCCACCTGCCGCCGCCTCGTCGGCATCGTACCCAGCCTCAACACGCCATTCTTGGCCGATGGCGCGGTGGATGAGCCGTCCGTCGTGCGGCTGGTGGAGGCCTCCGTTGCCGCCGGTGTCGCCGGGCTGCTGGTGCTGGCGGTGGCGAGCGAGAACCGCGCGCTGTCCATCGCCGAGCGCGGGCGCATCGGCGCGATCATCATTGAGACGGCGGCGCGGCGCCTGCCGGTGATCGTGGCCGTTTCCGCGCCCGATCTGGATACGGCGCTGGAACTGACCCGGCAGGCGGTGGCGCTGGGCGCGGAGGGGGTGTGCTATCAGGCGCCGGCAGGCATCGGCCGCGCGGCGCTGGGCGATCAGATCGGCGCGATTGCCGCCCTCGGCCCGCCGCTCGTGATGCTTCAGGATCTCGATTTTGCCGGCCCCGGCCTGCCGCTGGAGGACATCGCTTGGCTCTGCGAGCACCATCCCCGCCTCCGGGCCATCAAGGTGGAGACGCAGAACGCCGGGCCGAAATATTCGGCGCTGCTGGCGCGGTTCGCCGGCGCGCTGCATGTCTCGGGCGGCTGGGCGGTGATGCAGATGATCGAGGCGCTGGAGCGCGGCGTCCACGCCTTCATGCCCACCGCGATGGATCATATCTACGTGCGCATCCACCGCCTGTTTGCGGCGGGCCGGCGCGAGGAGGCCGAGGCGCTGTTCGGCCAGTTGCTGCCGTTCGTTGCCTTTTCCAACCAGCACCTTGAGGTGTCGATCCGCTTTTTCAAGCGCCTGCGCTGGCTCGATGGCACGTTTGCCACCGATCACTGCCGCGCGCCGACCGTGCCGCTCGATCCCTTCCAGCAGGCGAGTATGGCGCGGCTGGCCCCGCGCGCCGTCGCGCTCGACCGGGCGCTGGCGGGCCGCTGAGCGATGGAAGACCTCGCCGCCTGTGTCAGCCTGTTCTTTGCCAGCTTCGCGGCGGCAACGCTGCTGCCTGCCCAGTCCGAAGCGGTGCTCGCCGGGCTGATCGCGCTCGGCAAACAGCCGGTGGGGCTGCTCATTCTGGTGGCCAGCCTTGGCAATGTGCTCGGCTCGGTCGCAAACTGGCTGCTGGGGCGGGGCATCGAGCGGTTCGAGGGGCGGCGGTGGTTTCCCGTCCCGCCGGCGGCGCTGGCACGGGCAAAGGTGCAGTATGCCCGCTGGGGCTATTGGTCGCTGCTGCTCAGCTGGGCGCCGCTCATCGGCGATCCGCTGACCGTGGTGGCCGGAGTGATGCACGAGCCGTTCTGGCGGTTTCTCGCGCTGGTCACGCTGGCCAAGGCGGGGCGCTACCTTCTCCTCGCTGCCGCCGTGGCCCATTGGGTTTAGCAAAGCCCGGATTATGGCTTGCAAAGCCGCGCGATTTGGCCGAACAGTGCCGCATCAAGTCATCATACAACCGGGAGAAGCGCCATGTCTGGCCGCCTGAAGGGAAAAACCGCTGTCGTCACCGCCGCCGGGCAGGGCATTGGCCGGGCGATTGCCGAGGCGTTCGCCGCCGAGGGCGCCAAGGTGATCGCGACCGATCTCGACCCTTCCAAGCTCGACGATATCGCGAGAGTGAAGCGCCGCAAGCTCGATGTCCGCTCGACCAAAGCCGTTCAGGCCTTCGCCGAGAAGGTCGGCCCGATCGATATCCTCGTCAATGCGGCAGGCTTCGTCCACCACGGCACGGTGCTGGAGTGCTCGGACAGCGATTGGGAATTCTCGTTCGATCTCAACGTGAAGTCGATGCACCGGACGATTGCCGCCTTCCTGCCCGGCATGCTGGCCAAGGGCGCCGGCTCGATTGTCAACATCGCCTCGGGGGCCGGCTCGGTGCGCGGCATCCCCAACCGCTATGTCTACGGCGCCACCAAGGCGGCGGTGATCGGCCTGACCAAGGCCGTCGCGGCCGATTTCATCCGCAAGGGCATCCGTGCCAATGCCATCTGCCCGGGCACCATCCAGTCCCCCTCGCTCGATGACCGGATCACCACGCTGGCCCGCACCACCGGCCAGTCGGTCGAAACCGTGCGGCAGGCCTTCATCGACCGCCAGCCGATGGGCCGCCTCGGAGAGCCGGTCGAGATCGCCATGCTGGCGGTCTATCTGGCCTCGGATGAATCGAGCTACACCACGGGCCAGATCCATCTGGCCGATGGCGGTTTCGCGCTCTGACAGCGGTCAGGCGGGGGCGTTGCTCCCGCCCTCCGGCCGTGGCGCGAACACCGGTGCCACGGCATTGAGGCCGAAGGCCCGCAGGACGTGATGCGTGCTGATGTAGAGCGTATCGAGCCCCATCGCCGCCCCCATCAGGATCATCGCTTCCACCCCGCCGGGCGCGAACGCCACCAGCACGGCGGCCAGCGGCAGCTGGGTGACAAGGTGCACGCCGGTGGCGAACAGGCCCGAGATCACCAGCGCGATACTCAGCACCGTGACGGCCGGCTTGAGGATGGTGACCAGCTCGCGCGGGGTTGTCCCCTCAAACCGGACGCCGCAGAACATGCCGATGATGAACATGCCGGTGAAGGTCAGCACATCGGGCAGATCGCCGGGGATCAGATCGGTGACATGCACCACTGTCGAGGTGATCATCGCGCCGAGAAACATCGGGTTGGCGAATTTCAGCAGGCCGATCAGATAGGTCGCGGCAAAAATGGCGAGAAACAGCATCGCCAGCCCGCCGGCGCTGATCAGCGCGACGGGAGGCTTGACCGGCGCGGCAGCGGCCAGATTGAGCGCCAGCGGCAGGATAGCGACAAGCGCGAACACACGGACGGCCTGCACCACCGCGATCTTGCGGATGTCACCGCCCGAATTGACAGCCACCGCCATCACCATCGACAGCGCGCCGGGAACCGAGGCGAGATAGGCTGTCGGCGCGTCCCATCCGTAGTACCGGCGCAGCAGCAGGCTGGAAATGGTCACGGTGACGACCGCACTCACCGCCAGCCCGATGAGGCTGACCGGATAGCGCGCGATCATCGCCAGCGCCTCGGGCGTGATGGTTGCCCCCAGCGAGGCACCGGCGAAGAGAAAGCCGAGATCGCGCAAGGTCGGTGGCATCGCGACCGGGACGGCCATCATCGCCAGCGCCGCCACCGCCACCATCGGCCCGGCCAGCCACGGCACCGGCAGATGCAGCGCGGCAAACCCCGCCCCGCCGGCGATGCCGCCGGCCAGCGTGGTGAGGATCGGCACGAGAGCCGGGATGCGGACCACCATCGCCTCAGGCGCCGGCGAGCCGGTCAAGCCCGGCGACCAGCCGCCGCGCGGCCTCGGCGATATCCTCGCTCTTGCGCAGGTAGCACAGGCGCATGAAGCCTTCCCCGCCGGTGCCGAAGGCGCTGCCCGGCGCCAGCCCGATGTTGGCGTCATCCACCAGCCGCAGCGCGGCCGCCATGCTGTCGGGCATGCCGTTCACCCCGAAGAACAGATAGAACGCGCCGGTCGGCTCGGGCAGGATCAGCCCGTTCCGGCCCCGGAGCGCGGCCAGCAGCAGGTCGCGGTTGGCGCGGGCCTGTGCCACCTGCTCGGCGATCAGCCAGTCGCCGCCCTCCAGCGCGGCGAGGCCGGCGCGCTGCACCGGCACCGGCACGCCGGAGGTGGAATACTGGATCAGGTTCTCGATTGCCTGGCCGAGCGCGGGCGGCGCCTCCAGCCAGCCGAGCCGCCAGCCGGTCATCGCCCAGTTCTTGGAAAACGTCTGCACGAACAGGATGCGGTCGTCCGGCGCCATGATATCGTGGAACGAGGGCGCGCGGTCGCCCTCGTAATAGAACCGGCCATAGATCTCGTCGGCGACGATCCACAGCCCGTGGCGGCGCGCAAGGGCGAGAATCGCCTCCTGATCGGCCCGCGTCGCGGTCCACCCGGTCGGGTTGGCGGGCGAATTGAGGCAGATTGCCTTTGTCCGCGGGGTGATGGCGGCGGCGAGCGCCTCAAGGTCCAGCTCATAGCCGCTGAGGCCGATGCGCATCGGCACCTCGCGCGCTGTCGCGCCGTTGACGGTGATCGCGCCCACGAAATTCGGCCAGGCCGGGGTGGGCACGATCACCTCGTCGCCGGTGGCGCTGACCAGCCGCATGGCGATCTGCAGCGCATGCATGCCGCCGACGGTGACGAAGAACCGTTCGGGCGAGAAATTCTGGCCGTACAGCCGCGCCATATAGGCGGCAATTGCCTCGCGCAGCGGCGGGATGCCGCGCTGGTAGGTGTAGAAGGTCTCGCCATCGCGGAACGAGCGCTCCGCCGCCTCGATGAAGGCCAGTGGCGTCGGCCGGTCGCCCTCGCCCACCCAGAGGGGCAGCAGCCCGGGCTTGTTGCGGCCGTAATTGAACACCTCGACGATGCCGGAGGTCGGCGCGGCGAGGGCCGGGGCGGCGATGCCCCGCGTCTCGGACGATGTGATGCTGGTCATGTCTTCTTTTTTGGCGCGGCGTACGCAAAACGCAACCGACTTCCGAGCCGGACAACAAAAAACCCTTCCGGATGGGTCACCCGGAAGGGCTTGTATCGCGATGCGGGATCGCGAAAGGCTTACTTCTTGGCCAGAAGATCGCGGATCTCGGTCAGCAGCGCCACATCGGCCGGCGGGGCCGCCGGCGCGGCGGGGGCAGCAGCTTCCTGCTTCTTGAGCTGGTTCATGCCCTTGACGACCATGAACAGCACCCAGGCGATGATGATGAAATTGACCGCCACGGTGAGGAACTGGCCATAACCGAGCACGGCGCCCGCCTCCTTCACCTTGGCATAGCCGGCGCCCGCGCCGATCGCCTTGGTGGCGCCCGCGCTGAGGCTGAGCATCAGGTTGGAAAAGTCGATGCCGCCGGTGATCGCGCCGATGATCGGCATGATGATATCGGCCACCAGCGAATCGACAATCTTGCCGAACGCCCCGCCGATGACCACACCGATGGCAAGATCAACGACGTTGCCCTTCAGTGCGAAATCCTTGAATTCTTTCAACATGGCCTGCCCCCATAAGGATGATGTCCGCGCATTGGCGGTTGTTGAACCCCCGGAAAGTGCTTTTACTCTCTTTTAACATTTTGGCAACGCGCTCTTCGCCTTTCGTCTTAGCGATGCGGGATTTTGTATGGGTTCGTACAGTCCGCGGGCAAATTTGCTTGCCAGCCCCGGCAAATGGCTATTCGGTTCTCCGGGACGGAACACGCAACAGGCATCCCGGGGGAGCGATGGTCGGCGGCTGGGTAGTCGTCCTCTGGACGGTGATTTACCTCTGCGCACTGGTTGCCGTCGCCCATTTCGGCGACACGGCGGGCCAGCGCCTGCTCTCGGGCCGTGCCCGCCCGGTGCTCTATGCGCTGGCGCTGGCGGTGTATTGCACGTCGTGGACCTTTCTAGGCTCGGTCGGCCTTGCCTCGCGCACCGGGTTCGATTTCCTGCCGATCTATCTCGGGCCGATCCTTGTCTTCGCGCTTGGCTGGCCGCTGCTGGTGCGCATCGTCAAGATCGCCAAGGCGCAGAACACCACCTCGATCGCCGATATGATCGCCGCACGCTACGGCAAGAGCGAGGCAGTCGCCGCCGTTGTCGCCATCATCTGCCTGCTCGGCATCGTGCCGTATATCGCGCTCCAGCTCAAAGCCGTGTCGATGACGCTGGAGCTGTTTTCAAGCCACGGCGCGCGGCTGGGCCCGGTCGTTGACGGGCCGCTGCCGTTCGGCGATGCGGCGCTTCTGGTCACGCTCATCCTGGCGTTCTTCGCCATCGTCTTCGGCACCCGCAACACCGATGCCACCAAGCATCAGGGCGGGCTGATGCTGGCGGTCGCCACCGAATCGCTGGTCAAGCTGGTGGCTTTCCTCGCGGTCGGCGGCTTTGTTGTCTGGGGTATTTTCGGCGGCGGGGCGGATATTGCGGCGCGCGCGATGGATGATCCCACCATCCGCCACAAGCTGATCTTCGAGCCCGATGCCGCGACCTGGATTGTCACCACGCTGATCTCGGCCTTCGCCTCGATCCTGCTGCCGCGCCAGTTCCATGTGCTGGTGGTCGAGAACCGGGAAATCGAGGATGTGCGCAGCGCCGCCTGGCTCTATCCGCTCTACCTGATCGCCATCAACCTGTTCGTGGTGCCGATTGCGGTGGCTGGTCTGCTGCTGCTGCCGGGGCAGATCAACCACGACATGACGGTGCTGGCGCTGCCGATCCTGCATCAGTCCGGTCCGGTGGTGGTGATGGCGGTGGTTGGTGCACTCTCGGCCGCCACGGCGATGATCGTGGTGGAATCGGTCGCCCTCGGCGTCATGGTGTCGAACGATCTGGTCATCCCGGTCCTGCTCAAGCGCAACACCCGGGTGCGTGAGGCGCGGCTGGGCGAGGGCGGCGAGACGGCGCCCGGCCGCAGCGCCGGCGCGCTGGGCGATATGGGCGGGGTGGTGCTGGCCATCCGCCGCACCGCGATCCTGATCATCCTGCTGCTCGGCTATCTCTATTACCGCACCTCGACCGATGCGGCGCTGGCCTCCATCGGGCTGCTGTCCTTCGCTGCCATCTCCCAGCTCGCCCCGGCGTTCTTCGGCGGCCTCGTCTGGCATGGGGCGAATGCGCGCGGCGCGGTCGCCGGCCCGCTGGTGGGCATGCTGGCGTGGTTCGTCACGCTGTTCCTGCCCTCGCTCACAACATCGGACGCCGGCCTTGCGCAATGGCTGCAGCTGAGCTTTCCGGGGTCGGACTGGCTGCGCCCGGCCACCTTCGCGCTGGGCGAGTTCTCGCCGCTGGTCAGCGGGGTCATCATCTCACTGAGCCTGAACATCGTGGCCTACATCGGCTTTTCGCTCTCCCGCCCGGCGACGCCGGTGGAGCGGCTTCAGGCCAATGTGTTCATCGGCACCGATACAGGGCTGGCGGGCCCGAGCTTCCGCCTCTGGCGCAGCGCGGTGACGGAGGGCGAACTCAAGGCCACCGTCTCGCGCTATCTCGGCGAGGACCGGACGCACCGCGATTTTGCCGATTTCGCCCGCCGGCAGGGCATGGATTCGACACCGAACCGCGAGGCGGACGCCCACACCATCCGCTTTGCCGAGCATCTGCTCGCCTCGGTGATCGGCGCGGCCTCCTCGCGCCTCGTGCTGTCGCTGATGCTCCGGCGGCGCAACGTATCCACCGAGGCGGCGCTGAAGCTGCTCGACGATGCCTCCGCCGCGATCCAGTACAGCCGCACCCTGCTTCAGCACGCGCTCGATCATGCCGAGCAGGGCGTGACGGTGTTCGACAGCGACCTCAGGCTCGTCTGCTGGAATCAGGCGTTCAAGGATCTGTTCGATCTGCCGGCCGAGCTGGTGCGCTTCGGCGTCGGGCTGGATGAGATCGTCGGCTACAACGCCCGGCGCGGCACCTACGGGCCGGATGTCTCCAGCGACTGGATCGCCACCCGCCTGCATGATTTCGTCAATTCCACCGAGCCGGCGCGCCTGCGCCTGCATGCCCCGGCGCGCTGGCTGGAAATGCGCTCCAACCACCTGCCGGACGGCGGCATCGTCACCACCTACACCGACATCACCGTGGCGGTGAAGGCCGAGGCGGCGCTCAACCAGGCCAACGAGACGCTGGAGCGCCGCGTCCTCCAGCGCACCAACGAACTGACGATGGTCAACGAGGAACTGGCCCGCGCCAAGGCCGAGGCCGAGCAGGCCAACGTCTCCAAGACGCGGTTTCTCGCCTCCGCCAGCCACGATATTCTCCAGCCGCTCAACGCCGCGCGGCTCTATGCCACCTCGCTGGTCGACCGGACGGAGTTCTCCCCGCAGGCGGAGCTGGCCCGCAACGTCTCTGCCTCGCTCGATGCGGTGGAGGAGATTCTCACCGCGCTGCTGGAAATCTCGCGCCTCGACAGTGGCAAGCTGAAACCCGAGTGGTCGATCTTCCGTGTCGACGAGCTGTTCGCCCAGCTGAAGGTCGAATTCGCGCCGCTGGCCCGCCAGAAAGGGCTGGAACTGACCTTCGTGCCCGCGCGCCTTTCCATCCGGTCGGACCGGCGGCTGCTGCGCCGCTCGTTGCAGAACCTCATTTCCAACGCGATCAAATATACCCCCGAGGGGCGCGTTCTGGTCGGCTGCCGGCGGCGCGGCGACGAGTTGCGGATCGAGGTGCGCGATACCGGCATCGGTATCCCCGAGAGCAAGCGGAAGATGATTTTCAAGGAGTTCCAGCGGCTGGACGAGGGCGCCCGCGAGGCCCGTGGCCTCGGCCTCGGCCTGTCGATCGTCGATCGCATTGCCCGCACGCTGGAGCACCGGCTCACTGTGGGTCCCTCCGGGCGTCGCGGCTCGGTCTTCGCGCTCGATGTGCCGATCGATACCTCGGTATCGGTCCAGCCGGTCGCGCCCGATCTGCCGATGCGCCCGGCGGCCCCGCTCTCCGGCTTCACGGTGCTGTGCATCGACAACGAGCCGGCGATTCTCGACGGGTTGCGCATCATGCTGGAAGGCTGGGGCTGTCAGGTGCTGATCGCGCCGGGGTTCGAGGAGGCGCGCAAGCTGCTGCGCGGCATGCGCCGGCGGCCGGACATGATCCTCGCCGATTATCACCTCGACAACGACAACGGCCTCAATGCCGTGCGCCGGCTGCGCAGCCGGTTCCGCACGCCGTTCGCCGCCGCGCTGATCACGGCGGATCGCTCGCCCGAGGTGCGCGAGGCGGCGGCCGGCAACGACATGCCGGTGTTGCAGAAGCCGCTGCGCCCGGCGGCACTCAGGGCGCTGCTCACTCAGGTGCGGGCCCAGCGGCAGGCGGGATGAGCGACATTTTGCGGCGGTCGCGGCTTTTGCCTTTCCGGCCGAGGCGCGCTAGGAAGGCCGGATGAGGATGAGGCTCAACCGCTCCGGTCGCGATCTGCTGCGCGGGATGCTGGCAGCAGTGCTGCTGGTTGCATCCCTCGCCGGCGCGCGGCTTGAGGCCGGCATGGCCGGCGCGCGCGCCTCCGGGCTGCCGGCGGTGGCGATGCTCTGCTCGGGGCTGATGGCGCTGCCGGACGATGACGGCGCGCTGGATGCGGGCGGCCATTGCAGCACATGCACCCTGCCGGGCGGTCTGGTCCCGGCGATGCCGGCGCCCGCCTATGCGCCCGGCTTTACCGGCAGGATCGCCGCGACCGGCGGTGGAGTGGCCCGCCCGGATATCGCACCGGTTCACTACAGCGCGCGCGCCCCGCCCGGGACTGTTTGAAATCCATATCCGTTTTCAAACATTTTCTGAAAGGCACTGCCATGTCCATGCTCATCCGTTCCGTCGCCGTTGCTGCTCTGCTCGGCGCGCTCGCCCCCGCTGCTCCTGCACTGGCCCAGCAGCATCAGCATCCCGCCGCCGCGGGCTCCATCGCCCTCTCCCCGGCCTGGACGCGCGCCACCCCGCCCGGCGCCAAGGTGGCCGGCGGCTTCTTCACCATCGAGAACAAGGGTGCGGCGGCTGACCGGCTGGTCTCCGCCACCTCGGAGATTGCCAATATCGTCGAGATTCACGAGATGGCGGTGATCGACGGCGTGATGAGGATGCGGGCGCTGGAAAAAGGCCTGTCGGTTGCCGCCGGCGGCAAGATGGAACTCAAGCCCGGCAGCTACCACATCATGTTCATCGATCTCAAACGTCCGCTGAAGGAAGGCGAGAGCGTGAAGGGCGAACTGGTGTTCGAGAAGGCCGGCAAGCTGGCGGTCGATTACAAGGTGATGCCGGTCGGCGCGCCGAACGCCGGCATGAACCACAAGCACTGACAGGCCGCGAGGGGGCCGGGTTTGCCCGGCCCCACCATCGGGCGAGGTTTGCCAAGCGAGGTGTGCAATGGCCGGTCAGGCAACGACCCTGAAGATCATCCGCTGGGGCGCGTGGGCGCTCATCGGGCTGTTGACGGCAGCCGCGATCTTTCTTCTGACGCGGCCCGAGCCGCCGCGTGCGACGATCGGCGGGCCGTTCACGCTGACCGCGATGACCGGCGAGCGGCTCGATGTCGGCAAGGTGGAGAAGGGTCGGCCCTATGCCGTGTTCTTCGGCTTCACCTACTGCCCGGATATCTGCCCCACCGCGATGTTCGAGCTGGGCCAGCTGCTGAAGGCGGCCGGCGACAGCGTGAAGGACTTCCGCATCTATTTCGTCTCGGTCGATCCCGAGCGCGATACCGCCGAGCAGCTGAAGCTCTACCTCTCGGCGTTCGATTCCCGCATCATCGGCATGACCGGAACGGTGGAGGAGATGGCCGCCGTCGCCCGCCAGCACCGGGCGTTCTATCGCAAGGTGCCCACCCCGTCGGGCTACACCATGGATCACACCGCGACGATCTACCTGTTCGACCGGAAGGGCGATTTCTGGGGCACGCTCGACACCAACGAGCCGGAAGCGGCGCGGCTGGCCAAGCTGGCGCGGCTGCTGGCCAAATGAAAGACCGGGCCGCTGCCGGCCCGGTTTGTCAACAGTGCGGAACGGTCGATCGGTGTCAGAGCGCCTGATAGGCCGCCCGTCCGCTGGTCAGCATCTCGTCCAGCAGTTCCAGCCGGTCCTGACCCCAGAATACCTCGCCCTCGATGACATAGCTCGGCGCGCCGAACACGCCGGCGGCCATCGCATCCAGCCGGTTCTGCTGGTAGGTTGCTTCCGTCTCGGCCGAATTGGCGCGGGCGATGATCTCCCCCGCGTTGAGGCCGGAGGCCATCAGCAGGGTCGACACCATCATCTCGTCGGCGATGTCGAGGTCCTTCTCCCACACCGCCTTGAAGGCCAGCGTGGCGAAGATGTTGGGATCGTGATGGATCTGGTTGAGCGCGATGATGCAGCGGTCAGCCAGGGTGGACTGGACCGGCCAGAACTTCGGTCGGAGGTTGAGCGCGACTCCGCGCTTCTCGCGCCAGCGCTGCAGGTCCATCCAGCGATAGGCCTGCCGGGCAGGGTGGCGCTTGCCCAGCGGCAGCCCGCCGGTCTCGGCAAAGAGATCGCCCAGCGGCGTCGGCTTGTAGACGACCTTCAGCTTGTGCTTGACCGCGATGTCGTTGAACAGCTTCTGCCCAAGATACGACCACGGACTGTACGTCGCGAAATAATAATCAACCTGACGCGCCACTGTGCCCCTCCAGTCCCGCCACAGCTCAGGCTGCGGCAATTCTCTTCACCTCGTCCTCCGCAGCCATGAACGCCGCAACCTCGGGGGTCATCTCCGGGCCGGGGCCGTCATGTCCGGCAAACCGGAAGATGTCGGCGCAATCGATAAACCGTCTGTTGCGACGATCATAAAGCCCGCCGCGCACCAAAGCAATTGCAGCAAGCACAGGGCTGCCTTGACTTATGGCAATAAACCGATGCTCCATCACGATGTTTTGAGTGTTCCAGTAAACAACCCGTGTCTGTAAATGAAAGCGCTGGAAGGGGGAAAGCTCGCGGCGGAAGCGGATGATCCCGCCGGAGAGCAGCGGCATCCAGCCCTTGCCCCACACCGCGCGCCACAGCCCGCTGCGCAGCAGCAGGTCCGTCCGGCCGAGATCGGCAATCGTCCAGTAGCGGCCGTTGTTCATGTGCAGGTTGGTGTCCAGGTCGCTCGGCAACACCATGAAGGTGAGGTCCGAGACGCCGAACGGCGGGGTGAGCCGTGCGCGGAACGGGGCGGTGATCACCAGCCAGATCACACGCAGCCAGAGGTTCATCGGTTCTGCTCCCTGAAAAAGAGAACGCCCCGGGGGGAGGAAACCCGCCGGGGCGCCGGTGCTGTCGTGTTGGGAGGCGATCAGGCGGCGGTCCTGGCCGCCGCGCCGTAATAGGTAGCGCCGCTCGTCGCCATCGCGCGCAGCTCCGCGTTCACGGCAAAGCGCTTGCCGTGCTTTTTCGCCAGCCCGTCGCACAGCGCGACGAAAGCTTTCGCCCCCATCCCGTCGATGTAGGAGATCGCGCCGCCGGTGAACGGCGCGAAGCCGAAGCCGAGGATCGAGCCGACATCCGCCTCGCGCACATCGGTGATGACACCTTCCTCCACCGTGCGCGCCGCTTCCAGCGCCTGCACGGCCAGCAGCCGGTGCTTCAGTTCGGCGATATCGATGCTGTCGGGGTCAAGCGCCGTTTCGGCCAGTGCCTTCAGCCCGGGCCACAGCCGTTTCGGCCCCTTGTCCTCGGGGTAGTCGTAGAAGCCCTTCCTGTTCTTGCGGCCCAGCCGCCCCTGCTTGACGACCATTTCCTCCAGCAGCTTTTCCTGCCGGGGATCGATCGCCTTGGGGCCAAGGTCCTTCTTGGTCGCCTGCAGGATCTTCCAGCCGAGATCGAGCGCCACCTCGTCCATCAGCGAGAGGGGCCCGACCGGCATGCCCGCCATCTTCGCGACGTTCTCGATCATCGCCGGCGGCACACCCTCGATCAGCATCAGCTGCCCCTCGCGGATGTAATTGAGCACGCAGCGGTTGGCGAAGAAGCCGCGCGTATCGTTGACGACGATCGGCGTCTTGCGGATCACGCGGATGAAATCGAGCGCGGCGGCGATGGCCCGGTCGCCGGTTTTCGCGCCCTTGATCACCTCCACCAGCAGCATCTTGTCCACCGGCGAGAAGAAGTGGATGCCGACGAACTGCTCCGGCCGGGCGGAATTCTCGGCCAGCGAGGTGATCGGCAGCGTCGAGGTGTTGGAGGCAAAGATCACGTCCTTGCCGATCGCCGCCTCCACCTTGCCGATCACCTCGGCCTTCACCGCCCGGTCCTCGAACACCGCCTCGACGACGAGATCGACATCCTTCAGCGCGGCATAATCGGCTGTCGCATGGATGCGCCCCGTCACCGCATCACGGTGCGCGGTGGTCGAGCGGCCTTTCATGATCTGGTCGGAAATCAGCTTGTGGGTAAAGGCCTTGCCCTTGTCGGCCGCCTCCTGGTCGCGGTCGATCAGCACCACGTCGAGCCCCGCCAGCGCCGAGACGTAGGTGATGCCCGCGCCCATGAAGCCCGCGCCGATCACGCCGATCTTGCGCAAGGTCGTCGGCGGCACATCCTTGGGACGGCGCGCGCCCTTCTCCAGCTCGCCCTTGGAGAGAAACAGCGAGCGGATCATCATCGCCGCTTCTTTCGAGCGCAGGATCTTCGCAAAATGCCGGCTCTCGACACGCAGGGCGAGATCCATCGGCAGCTGCAGGCCTTCGTACACCACCTGCAGGATCGCCCGCGCCGCCGGGTAGTTGTCCGCTGTCTCGCGGCGGTAGATGGCATTGGCCGGCGGCCAGATCATCATGCCCTGCGGCGTGTGCACCTTGTTGGAGGGCAGGCGATAGCCTTCCATGTCCCACGGCTGCTTGGGGGCGGGGCCGGATTTGATCCACGCCTTGGCGGTGGCCAGCATCGCCTCGGGCTTGACGACATCGTGGATCAGCCCCATCCCGCGCGCCATCAGCGCCTTGATCTGGTCGCCGCGGAACATCATCTGCAAGGCATCGCCCGTCTGCATCAGCCGCGCCACGCGCTGCGTGCCGCCCGCGCCGGGGAAGAGGCCCACCTTGATCTCCGGCAGGCCAACCTTGGTCCTGTCGCTGTCGCTCGCCACCCGGTGGTGGCAGGACAGCGCGAGTTCGAACGCACCGCCAAGGCAGATGCCGTGAATGGCGGCGACAAACGGTTTGCCGCAGGTCTCCAGCTTGCGGTAGAGCCGTGAGAGCCGCGCGGTTTCGGAGACGAAGAAGGCGTTGGCCTTCTCCTCGCCCTCCTTCCTGACCATTTTGGCATATTCGATGCCGAAACGCTGGAGCATCGTCAGATCGGCCCCGCCGGAGAAGCTGTCCGGCTTGCCCGAGATGATGACGCAGCCCTTGATCGCGGCATCGCCGGCCACCGTGTCGATCACGGCGTCAAGCTCGGCCATCCACGTCTCGGTGATGACGTTCATCGATTT
>ERZ1645187.2198-NODE-2198-length-17414-cov-6.306757_pt1 | contig 17414 bp, 18 predicted proteins | sample MGYA00575352_ERZ1645187 | MGnify/ENA primary metagenome ERZ1645187 (study PRJEB40837, sample SAMN11349314) | freshwater sediment metagenome | isolation source: river sediment | host: Sediment | place: India: Wazaribad , New Delhi | collected 2017-02-21 ... | reverse complement strand
CACGGCGCTGGACCTTGCCGGTCAGGAAATCATCCGGGCTTTCGGTATCCTGGCGCGGGCAGGCGGGAATCGCCGAGAACAGTGGCACCTTGTCGGTGGCGTCCCAGCGCATGTAGACGTCGCCAACCCGGGCGCGCATGACGCTGGCCCAGTCGCCCGCGCCGACACGGGTCGCGGCATGGGCGAGCAGCGAACCGGTGCGGAAGATGTCGGTCACCTCGGCCGGGCAGTTCTCCAGAGCATCCTTCAGATCCTCGGTCGGGTTGTTCCCATTGGCCTGGATCTTTTCTCTGGATTGCTGGTAGCTCTTGGCGAAGCCCTGCTTGACCGACCGATAGCCGGTCATTTCCTCGATGATCCCGGACATGTTGTCGTCGCCCTTGGCGATCTGGACCATGCGGTTGGCGAGGCGGCAGTCGTTGACCTGGATCGAGTTCAGAAAATTGGTGGCCGCCTCCATCTTCGAGATGATGTTGCCCATCTTCTCGTCGAGGGTTTCGAGGAGGTACTGGAAGGCGACGGCCGGCGCGGCCTGGAGGATGCTCTCGAGCTTCTGGACGAGATAGTCGGGGTCGAGAAACGACATGCCGCCCAGGAACATGTCGATGCCGCCGCAGCCCGCTTTCACCTTGGGCAGGCTGAGGGACATTAGGTAGTCGTTATGGACATCGACCCGGCCCGACATGCCGCCCGCGGTCACATACCCCCGGGTCTGGTCCTCGAAGCTGCCGGGCGAGGTATAGGTGACATTGTCGAACCAGCTTTCGGCCCAGCTCTGGGCATGGGCCGGGGCGGTCGTGCCGCAGGCGGCGATGAGGGAAATGGTGGCGAGGCTCAGGCGTGCAGGGGTCTTGGCCATGGCGGGATTCCTTGGAGGTGAGAGACGTGGGGAAGGAACTGGCCCGCCATGATCAGTGCCTTCCGCTTGAGGTTGTCGGACGGGACACCATGCCCACGATCCCGGTAAATTTGGACAGCGCGCGCACCCCGACCGCAGCGCGCACGCCGGTCAGCACCTTTGCTGCCAGATAGGCATTGCGCGCGAGATTGGGCGCATGGTCGGTGCCGATCGCGATCGGTATGATGCGGTTCGGATCGCTGATCGGCCGCACCCAGGCGACCGGGTGGCCGACCCAGGGCAGCCCCAGCCTGCCCGAACGGAGCATTGCTTCCTCGCCGGAAATCGTCCGGACCTGCCAGCCATACTGGCTCCGTAGCCGGGCAAGCTTGCTCCACAGATCCGCGCAAGGGACACAGTCCGGCGCCGTGCTCATCTCGATCACGAAGGCAGGGGCCTGCCCGCGCAGGGTCGCGGCTAAATCGGGCGGGAAGTCCCGGGTTACGGGTACGCGGGTGAGCCATGCCTGCATGTCGGGCACGCTGGCAACCGGGTGGATGGCGGCGCGCATTGCGTCTTCGCGGGTCACGGGGCGGGCCAGTGCCAAGTCCGAGGGAACTGCTGCTATGCAGCCCAGAATGTACAGGCCGATCCAGCTCGTCTGGCCCATCACTTAGGCCCTCCCGGCTGATCGACCAGATCACCACCAAGCATCTCGCTCGCCTGGCTACGCGGATCGCTGGCTGATACCGGACCATTGGCGAGAGCGTCGAAGAACCCATCCTCCTCGCCCGCACCGGTCATGAACTGTTCTGGCCGGATGTCGCCGGAAAGCAGCCGCACGGCCTGGTAGGCCATCTGTGCGAGGTTCGGGTAGGTCTCGACCCCGGCGGCGATCACCATCCGCTGCTTGCTGTTCCGGCGGATGATCATCGTGGTCGGCGTGACTTCGACCCCGAAGCGCTGCCCCACCTCGGGACGCCGGTCGATGTCCATGAGCGTGACCTGCCAGCCCATCTCGTCCTGGAAGCGCTGGACGATCGGCCATTGCACTCGGCAATAGCCGCACGTCGATCGCGAGAACATGACCAGCGCGAATTCGCTGGCATGGGCGCGCAGATAGGAGCGGCGAACCTGATCCTTGTAGGCGGTGAGTTCGGCGCGGGCATCGCCGACCATCGGATTGGCCGATTTGGAATTGAGTTCCGGATGCTGGAGCATGGCGATCTGGGTCACGCCGGCGAAGGCGCGCGCTTTGCGCCGGGCAAAGTCCTGAAGCCGCCAGAAATCCGCGACCGCATCGACGGTGAGCACGGTCGCGGCATAGTCGCGCTGCTGTTCTATCAGCTTGCGGATCTTGGGCGGCGTCCAGCTCGCCAGCTCCGCCATTGGCGGGATCACTGGCTTCACCAGCGCATCGGGATCGGGCGCGTCGAGCTTGTCGGCCCTGGGCTGCGGTGCATACCACCAGTAGCCCTGCTTCGAAGGATCGCCGGTAGCGCGCGTCGCTTGCGCATGGGCCGTGGCGGCGCAGATCAGAAACGCGGGCAACAGCGCCGCTGCTCGCGCGAAGGCGCTCACAGCACTTTCTCCATGCGGGCAAGCCGTGAAATCGCAACCAGCCCGTAATAGCGGCTGTCGAACCCACTGGGGTGGTTCGAGCCCACGAAAACGAACCCTTCAGGGATGATGCCTTCGCGGGGCTGCCAATGCTCGAGCTTCTGGCCATTGCGGCCAACAGGCTTGCTGACATTGAGCAACTGCTCGTTGCAGTAATAGTACCCATCGTACTGGCCACTTGGGGCACCCGGCGACATCGAAGGCTTCTCGATCATGTCGATCCGCTCACCGGGCAGACACAAGGCCCGCTTGGTGACATTGACGGGCTTGGGGCCCGCGAGCGGGTGCGAGAGCAGAAGCATGACGTAATCTCCCTTGCGGACCGGCCCCGGCGCTGCACGCACCGCGATGGCATCGATCGAGGGGCTCATTACCCAGGTCACTTGCGGGATCGCCCACCAGGCCGCGAGGCCGATCGGCAGCACGATGCCGTAGGCTTTCCAGAGCTGGGCGGGACGCGCGGGTTGTCCGAGACCTGAACTGCCGAGCGCGACCGCGGCGCGGAGCGGCAGCAGTTTGATCTGGCCCCAAGCGGTCTTAGCGGCGTTCCAGGCGAGTCTGAGCATCGCGCACCTCCTTGCTTGCGCCCAAGCGGGCATATTCTTCAAAGAGACCGGACAGCGCGGCATCGCCATAGATGACATGCGATGCTTGCGGGCTGGTCTCGTCACGCTCGCAATAGGGCTGGGTCGGATCGCCCGGGATCATCGCGAAGGCCGGAGCCACGTTCACCCCGTGCTGGCGGAACACCAGCGGATCGACGATCAACTGGACATTGCGCATGGCGCAGGCTGGCCCCTCGCAGCCTGGATCGAGTCGGAGGATTTCGGCTGAGAGCTTCGCCATCGGCCCGACCCGGGTAAGCCCGCCGGGCATCCCGCGAAACGCCATGACCCCGCCGACTTTCTCGAGCTGACCAGCATAGGTTCGCAGCGTCGCGAACGGCATCGAGGACGAAACAAACAGCACTGGCACCCAGCCATGCACCACATCGGGCGCGGTCGCCTTGGCCACGGCGTCCATGTCCGGGGCGTCGAGGCCAAGCGCTTGGCGCAGACGTTTGGCCATTGCGTCGCGCTGGGCGGCAAAGGCGTCCTTGCCCGCATCAAGCGCGGTGCGTGCACGGGTCTCCATGGCGGGTGAGGGGGAACGGTCACGCAGCCCCTCGAAAGCGCGGCGGCGCTCGGCCTCGGGCAGTTCGGGCAGCGTGCTGGGACCAGCAGGCCTCTGCGCCTTCTGGCGGGAGACTGCGCCGTTCAGCCGCTCCATGGCGGCATCGCCCTGCTGCTGCACCTTGTTCTGCGGCGGTGCAGATGGTGTGGGCGCGATTTCCTGCGCGGCGGCAGTCGTGGCGCAGGAAATCGCGAGGCCGAGCGCCAAGAGCGCCGCAGCGCGTCGCGGCTCAGTTGCCGATGGTCTGCATATAGGCATCGATGCGATCCTTCATGTCGATCTGGATCTGGCCTTGCGTGCGGGCCTCGATCTCGGCGTAGTATTCGGACAGGTCCATCTTGGAGAAATCGAGCGCCTGGAACTCTTCCGGCGTAAAGCCGCGGCAATAGGGCTTTTTGGGCGTGCCCCAGCCCAGCCCATTGAAGCTCTTGAGCTGCGGGCGGCCCTGCTCCTGGATGATGCGCCCGAGCTTGGTGTTGAAGCAGCAGTGGCCCTTGGCCTTCTGGATGCAGATGCCGAGGATCTTCGAGGTGCAGTAAGTGCCAACCTCGTGGCACATGCCCGAACCGCGCAGCATGCCGGTTTCCATGTCCTCCTGGTCGCAGCCCTGGAGCAACACTTCGATCATGAAGTTGACGGCAAGGCTGATTGCGATCGAGGTCGGATCTATTCCAACTATCATCGCATTGGCGCCGGCGCTCGCCGCCTGGCTCGCGGTCGCCCCCGCCTTGAACGCGGTGTAGGCCGCTTGCATTCCCGTGAACACGCCTTTGGCAACCGCGATCTTGGTGCCTAACGAGGAGATCGACGAGCCCATGCCGTCCTTGACGATCTTGCCCTTGTCCTTGCAGCAGTTCTGGAAGGTCGTCAGCAATCCCGGCGGGCGGCAGCGCATGGCGCGGCCTGAGAAGATCTCGATATTGGCGGTGCAATTGCCGTTTGCATCGACGCTGCCGTCGGCGGGCACGCCGGGATCATTCAGCGGCGGCTCCTCGACAACCGGCGTGGCCCCGGTGTCCTGACAGGCGTTTGGCGAGCAGGTCGGCGTTCCGCCCGACACGGGCACCTCGCACTCATACTGCGTGCCGAGCGGGCAGGCATAGGTTGCTGGACCGGTGACGGTGCAGGCCACCTGCCCAAGCGGGCACTGATAGGTGCCGGTCTGGGTTTCGGTGCAGCTTGCGGTCTCGCCGGGATCGGCGGCATCGCCATTGCCGTTCAGATCGGCGGCGCAGACCTGTTCGGCATAGGCGGGCAGCGGATCCGCGAGCACGGTACCGATAGCAAGGACTATGGCGAGGACGTAGGTTCTCATGGCACCACGCTCGTGCAGGTCATGTCGGCGCCAGCGAGGCGAACGGTCTGCATCATCACCACGGCTTCGGGAAAATCGTCGAGGCAGCCGCAGGCCGACACGATTTCCTCCCCAGGGCCTGCCGGACAGACATTGGCGGCATCGCAGCTGTGGTAGAAGGTATCGTAGCCAGAGGGCGTGTTCTGCCGGCTTGCGACCACGCCATCGGGCGCGGCAGCGGTATTGGCCTTGGGCGCGCGGGTCTTGCAGATCGGCTCGCAAGCCGGAACAGAGCCTTGCGGTGGAAGCGAGAAGCTCCGAGTCGAGGTGGTGATGCTGCCGTCCGCCGTTTTTTGCCGGTCGGCGAGCAGCGTTTCGGTCGAATGGGCGATGATATAGGCGCCGCGGCTCAAATCCGGCGCGGGCAGCGCGGTGCTGTCGGTGCTGCAGGCATAGGTCCGGTCGCGCCCGAAGAAGTCGCGGGTGATCTGCAGCGTGCAGCTTGCCGTGCCGAACAGGCGGGTCTGGGGGAGAGGTCTGAGGCCCGTCGCAACGCCGTTCAGGACGGTCTGGACGCCATCGACCTGTTCGTCGGACAGGCGGCACTTGGGATCGGCGCCGTAGCCCGAGCAGAGATCGACCAAGTGCTCACTGGTCTCGCAACCGGTATCGACCTGGATCTCGACATCGACGTATCCCCAGCGCCCGCCATTGCCGCCGCGAACGCGGGCACCGACGCTCATCGCTCCCGCCTTGAAACGCTCGGTCAGGTCTATGATGGCGGGATTGTACCAGTCGCCATCGACGCCGCAGTCTCCCGTGGGCAAATCCTCGGTCATCCAGCTGCGCTTGCCGGCATAGCCGACGATGTCGCCATTCACCCGCCCCTGAACCCAGTCGTTTGCGCCCATGCCGACGATCCGTGCGGACACGAGTTTCTGGGGCCTGTGCAGGGTGAAGGTGCCGGTAAAGACCGGCGGTATAGCGCTGCAATTGCCGTCGCCTTGGATGCGGTAGCGGCGGCAACCCTGGCCACAGTCGCTCACCTGCTGGTAGGCGCCGCTTGCGCTGACGATATCGTCATAGGTCCAGGGCCGGACGGTGATCTCACGGATTACCGTGCAACCGCGCAGCTGCTGCGCCTTTCCCGCGCCGGCCGGGGAAGCTGCGAGCGCCTGGAACACCGGATTGGTCGACGACAGCGCGAAGGCATCGCCCTGGATTGCTGCCGGATTGGCGCGGTAGGCGGTCTGGCCGATCGCGGGGCTCGCGGTGCAGGCAGTTGTCTGCGCACCGACATAGTCGATGACGGGCCCATTGATCCGGGCTTCGGCAACACCTATCCGGGGATCGGCAGTGGTGAGCGCACCAACCATGCCGCCGCCCAGGTCCTTCAGCACCGAAGCAAGGTTGCCGAACACCAGATTGCTGCCGCAGCTGTTATTGACGCAGTAACAGCCCGCGAGTTCGGGCATGTCGACCTGGGTGAGCTTGAGATCCTTTGCCGCATCCAGGTCCCAACGAAACGAGCGGCACTGGTCCCAGGTGCCGGGGTTGCAGGAGATGACGCCGTTGGCGCAGATCCCCGAGACCGGCACGGGCAGCGTCGAACTGCTGTCGAAGGTGCCGTTCAAATCCTTGTCGCGCGAAATCCGCACCAGGCCGATATCGCCAGTGGACGAAGGCTGGATCAGCACTTCGAGCAGGTTCGCGGTTTTCTGGCACGCGAGCGTCGGGGTGAAGCTCTTGGCTCCGTCGATCGTCGTGACTGGCTGACCGCTCATTCCCGGCGTCACATAGTTCTTGAGCAGCGTGTCGCTGTCGCTGGTCTTCGCGCGCGACGCCTCGGCAGCAGACCGCGCACGATCCTCCATGGGCTGCGCAAGCAAGCTCGTGGGTAGCGACAGCGCGGCGCCGGCAAGCAAAAGGCCCCAGATGCTCCCAATGTCGAGATGGGTGGCCAGCACGGCCGTCGCCCTTGCCGGGGCGCCGGAGAGGGGCGGCGCGGCGGTGGAGGTTGCGACGACCGTGCTGACCGGGGGTGGAGCGGCGCCGCACGGGGCGAGCAGCGCCGCTCCCGCCTCGCGCATACCCTGGCAGCCTTGCTGGCTGTGGCGGGCAGACCACGGCAATTCCGGGGCTTGCGTGAGACGTTTGCGAAGAAGCAAGAAGGCGATGCGGTTCATGGCACGGGAATCCCGGCGCAGCAGATCACCTTCTCGAACAGCATGAACTGGGCATTGTCCTTGCCCGGCGCGTGTTTGCCGGACGACCACAGCGCGCCCGGGCGGCCGATATTGACACATTTGCCGCCCTTCACGGGCTCCATGATCTGGAGCTTGTAGCGCGACTTGGTCCAGATCGGCTGCGGCTTGAACGAGCAGCCGTCGGCCGAGCTGATGGTGAGAGCTCCGAGCCGCCCCATCATGAACGTCCCGCGCGCGGCGAGCCCCGCCCAGGCTTCGACCGAATCGTCAAAATGTATGTCGCCCGCGATCGGGTAGGTCGCGCCCCAGGACCCCATGCACCAGAACAAGGGATCGATGACCTTGCCGGCTGCTGCCGCGGCGCTGTCGGCCATGCAGGCGAGACCGGCGGCGGGATTGCCGAAGAGAATGCCTTCAGGCTGGATGATCGCGCCCAATGTCCCCGACTGCCAGGTCGGCAGCACCTCGGTGATCAGCGCGACATCGAACCCATCGTCCTCGAGGCAGGGCAGGTCGGTAAACATGTCGAGCATTTTCCAGACCGGCGAGATGTAATAATGCATCTGTGCGAACATCTTGCGCGTGTTTGTTCCGTCCGAGATCGAACTCTGGCTGCCCTGCAATTTTCCATGGGTCGGCAGTAGATCGGCGCCGAGCGCCATCATGCAGCCGGGCTCGGTCACGACGTCGACCATACGGTTGGGCGACCAGAAGCTCACCTTGACCCCGAACCAGAATGTCGCTCCCTTGCGGCAGGCGCACAGGGGTTTCGAGGAGGACTGGGCGTCCAGTTCCTTCGACAGCTTGTCGAAGCTGCCGACCCGCACGCCGCCAATGGTGATCGGGAAGATGCAGTTCCAGCGCACCTTGGTGATCGGGTTGAACACCGTACCTGCCGGGCAGGACGAAGCGTGCGCGGGCGCGCTGACGCCGAGGCCTGCGAGCAGCAGCGAGGCTGCAGCGAGCCAGGATTTCCTGCGTGATCGGATCATGGCACCGGCCTCCGAGTGGGTTGGGAATCATTGGGTGCGCCGCGCTCCGTCCGCTCGAGCCGGACTTCGGTGAGTTCGAGCTTGTGGCCGATCTGAGCAACGATGACGGGGGCAACCGTGAGGTTCAGCCTCTCCTTGACCCTCTCCTCGAGGATGAAGATTGGACGCCCAGTCCGCTCCGACAGCGTGATCGCGTCGTCGTCCTTGGCGCTGCCCGCCGTCAGCAGGATGAAGTCCGTCAATCTGGCGGTTCTCAGTGCCCAACCCAGATCGCGCGGGTGGACCACGACGAGCCGCTGCGGCAGCGTCACAAAGCTAAGCGGATTGAAGCTGTAGCCCTTGGGGTAGAGCAGTTCGCCGGTCGGCAGGCGGATCTCGGTGTCGAGCGTGTAGAACGGTACAACGCTGCGGGTCCGACTTGTCGTCACGGTAGCAAGGCTCGCGGCTTTCATTGCCGACCAGCTCGATCGCGGTCTATATTTTGCCCGCAGGTCGGTGGGCAGCTTAGCCGTCCGCGCCTCGATTTCGGCAAGCGCATCGGGCTCGGCGATCGGCCATGTGCGCCCGATGGTCGAGGTCGCGGCATGGGCACTCGCAGCCACCACGACGGATGCGACGAGCAGCAGCGCGATCGTCGCCGACTGGAATTTGACCACGCCCCAGCCAGGCTGCCCCCGGTTGGCGAGGGAAGTACGATCAACGGCCATGGCGGCGCCTCCACCACGTTTGGCGTTCGTGATCGGCACCTCCATGGATCGCGGCGCACAGGCCGCTGACCGCGATGCCCAGCACCAGCGCCACCAGCATGCGCAGCGCGGTGTCGAGATGGGGCGCCGACCACAGCACCAGCGCCGCCTGGATCAGCAGTAGGAGATGGGTGCCGATCATTAGCCTGATCGCCGAGGGGCCGGGGGTGGCGGAGAGCAAGCCTCTCATCGGGGCGTCCACCCAGGCAGGCCGACGAGGACGGGGTCGAGCCGCGGCATGCCGATGGCCAGCAGGTTGCCGGCAAGCAGGACGATCAGCGTGATCGCCGCCACCGACGCCGGCACGGCATCGAAAATTCCTGCCAGGGCGAGGAGCATGGCCAAGGTAGCGTCGAGCGCCAGACCGGCGTGTCGCCAGGTCTGGTGCCGATGCGCCGTCAGCCGCTGTGCATGGAGATGTTGGCCCTGCCAGGTGAATTCAGCCTGGAGCGTGGCCAGCTCGACCGCCATTTCGTCGTGCCGGCGCAGCAGGAAATCTTGCAGGCTCTCGTCGGGGCGCCGGTCCACGGCTGAATGGCATGGCCTGGCAGTGCTGCCATTGAGGGGCGAGATCGCGCTCATTGGCCCCTCCAGCGGCGATAGCGGGCAATGAGGTGTCCGGTAAGCCCGGCCAGGGCGATCAGCAGCAGTCCGCTCATCAGACAGGCCGCCCCGACCATCGCTGCTCCGCGCAGGACCAGTCCGGTCGGCTGATGAAGGACAAGACCTGCGGCGAGCACCAGGCTTGCCATCAGCACGGTCTCGATCAGGATCAGCCGGAACCGCCAGCGCAGCGCCGCCGCTTCGGAACGGATCGCGACGCGCGCCTCGATGATGCGCTCGATCTCGGCATCCTTGCTCCAGTCGAGCGGGAGCTGGCCGGGATGGGTGCGTCGTATCCGCATCACACCGCCTCCCGCATGGGGATATGGGGGAAGGGCGGGTTACGTTCCCCGAGGATCTCGGCCGGATCGACGCCGGCGAGTTCGCAGACTGCCTCGAGCGGCGAGCGCCCGAGCCGCAGTAGCGACTCGAAGGCCGCGACCTCGGTCGGCGCCGAGGTGTTGATCCAGTAGCTGAACGGGTCGACCACCAGCCGGGCGATGCCCAGGCCCAGCGGCGAGTCGATGAACACCTCGCTATAATTGGGCTTGTTGTTGCGGACCGATTTGAGCAGTTCGAGAACGAACGGCGAATAGTCGAGGATCTTGTTCTCGACCGCCTTGTCGTAGGTCGAGCCCTGCAACAGGAAGCGCGTCGCGGCGTTCTCGAGGATGACCTGGCCGGTGCCGCCGAACAGCAGCAGATCGTTCATCGACTGCATGACGATGCCGAAGCTGCCCTGGTATTTGCGCGCACGGCGGTAGCCCTGGCCGAAGGCCTCGGCGAGCCGCGAGAGGTCCTGCCCGTCGGTCTTGGTCATGAACTGCGCGGCTTCGTCGCAGAGCACGAAGCGCGGCCGGTCGCGGCCGGAAAGGTAAAGCTCCTGGGTGACGGCGTTGACCACCACCATCACGACCACGTTGAACAGGTCGGGCATGTTCTTCAGCCGCTCGAGTTCGAGCACGACGAACTCGTCGCTCGAAATGTCGAGCGTCGATGGCCCGTTGAAATAATGCCCGTAGGCGCCGTCCGACCCAAAATCGCGCAGGTTGAAGGCCAGTTCGCGCGCGACTGGCACGAGGTGATCGACCCGGTCGAGATCGCTTGATGTCTGGGCCGGATAGGCCCCCAGCCAATCGCGCACCGCGTCGATACCGTCCTCGGCGCGGCCGCAGTCAATCGTCCACTGGACGGCGGATTTGAGCAGGTTCCATTCCGAAGTCGAGACGCCCTTGCGCGTCGCGGCATTGGCCATCTCGGCGACGATCGCGACCGCCATGGCGATCGCCGACTGACGATCGTCGCCATCGAGCGCGAAGCCCATGTCGAAGGGATTGAGGACGAGGCTCTCCTCGCCCACGTCGATATAGCGGCCCGAGCAGAGAGTGCAGAGCTTGCGGTAGCTGCCGCCGATATCGATAATGCGGATGAGCGCGCCGCTGGCGTAGTATTGCTGGCAGAGATTGTTGAGCAGGAAGCTCTTGCCCGCGCCGCTCTCGGCCGAGACGATGAAATTGTAATTGTTGATGCGCGGATCGAAGAGATCGAGCGTGATGAGCTGGCCCTTGCGTCCGGTATAAAGCAGTGCCGGACGCCCGCCGCCGCGAAAATCGGTCTGGATCGGCGTCATCAGCACCGCAGCCTTGACCGGCATGCGGAAGTCGCGCTCGAGCATCCTCAATGTCTTGCCGTCGGGATAGAGCCCGAAGGGCAGGCTCATCGGCAAGAGGATGGGATTGAGGTAGCTTTCTTCCTGCATCATGAAGGGCAAGGGTTCCGATTCCCAAAGCCGCTTCGCGCGCGCCGCCATCTCGCGGGCCTGGGCGCGGGTCTGGCCGAACACCCAGACGGTCGGGATCACCCGGACGAAGCGGCTGTTGCCCGCTTCGTCGAGCACCCAGCCGATTTCCTCGATCTGCTTGCCGACCTCGACCGCAAACGAGCCGGCGGCTTTCTGCGCCGAGAGGATCTGCGCGCGCTTGTGGATCTCGAAGGACGAATGATCGAACAGGACATTCAAGGTATAGAGGAACGGTCCGCCAATCTGGTCGCTGTCCTCGGCGGAGCCGCGCATGCCGCCGGTGAGCCGATTGGCGCGCTCGGCGCTGATCCGCCGCGCCGGCGCCTTGGGAGTGAGGCAGCGCGCGACCTGGTTGCCGAGGAACACCTCGGGACCCTCGAAGACCAGGTCGGGGCCGGCATCGATGATCTGCTTGCGCAAGGGACGCGGCGCGCTGCCATCGCTCGAACCGTTAGCGAAATTGCCCGGAGCCGCCTCGAACACGCCGTTGAACACACGCCGGTAGAAGGCCATGATCGCTTCCGGCGGCAGTGGAACGATGCCGAGCTTGGCGAGCTGCTCCTCGATCTGGCGCTTTGTATCGCGCCCCAGCGGCTGTCTCGTCTTGACCGACAGGATCGTGCGGAAATTGCGGATCGGGATGCCGTGAAGCGCGCGGAGCCCATGTCTCCCGGCGCGCAGATAGTCATAGGTGCGCCGGGCCGAGGCCTGGATCAGCGGATCGTCGCGGGTCTTCAGATCGAGGAAGGCGCCCAGTGCATCGTCGATCAGCGGATCGGCGAAGCTGTGGATCTGCAGAACTGTGCCGGGTTCAAAATGAATGTTGAGAAGGCCGAGCAAGGCGCTGTGAACATGTGCGAACATGTAGGCCGATGGCACCAGTTCCCAGGCATAGCCCCAGCCATCGTCGATGGTGAGGAAAGCCTCTTCCTCCTCGACCCAAGCGACCAGCGGTAGGTGGTCCGAGTAGGAATCACGCGCGACACGGCGCCTGAGGGCAGCGAAGCTGAGGCCGCCGTTCTCATGTGCGGCCGGGCTCATCGCCGGGGCTCCCCGACCGGGGCCGAGGCGCTGGCCGGCGCGGCAGGTGCCGGATCGATGGTGTCGCTCGCCTTCTCGCGCAGCTGGCCGAGCACAGGGAGCTGGCTCGCCGGGGAGACCGGCTCGACCAGATAGCCGCCCACCACCCAGGACGGACGCTCCAGGATCGAATAGACGTAGCGCGGCATATAGAGCCGGTCGGGCCGCTGCCGATCGGCATAGGGCAGGATCAGCGTCCGCACGGCCTGGGCAGGCTTCAGCATTGGCGTCACGGGCTGGTCGATCAGGCCCTGCAGCTCGCGGTAGACGCTGTCGCGGTAGCCGGCATAGGCGCCGCCCGCGGGCTTGCCGCCTGCTGGCGCCGTCGTTGGATCAGCACCGCGCAACAGCTTCCTGTCGCGAGTGACGGCGGGATCGGAACGAGGGCTCCGGCCTGCGGCTGCATCCTCATAGGCCTTCTCGGGGTGGATGCACTGACCGTGATCGGAGTTCTTGCAGGAGAATTTCTCCGAATAGGGCGACATGATCGATCCGACCGTGGCGCATCCCGACAACGGCACGATCACGGCGATGAGGATCAGCATGTGCGGGCGGCGATGGCGCGGTCGTCGATTGGACGAGAGCATATCCATGAGGGAATCTCCGGTTTGGGGGCGAAGGCGCAGATCAGGCTGGGGCATCAGAACTTGCTCCCGGCGCTGGGCTTGATTTCGAGGGTGACGCCTTCCTGGATGACGACCACCACTTCCTTGGCGGCGCCGACCTCGACGATCGGGCCCGCCTGGCGAGCGAGGTCGAGGTAGAAATCCGTGAGTTTGTCGGAGGACTTGGACAGGCCGCCCGCGATCCCGGTCTTGGCGGCATCGCCCGCGTTGAGCGTGCGCACCGTGCCGAGCGCCGAGGTCGAGGTCTCGCCGAAGGTGTTTTCGACCGACAGGCTGATGCCGCTGATCGTGCCGGCAATGAAGCTCCGCGCCAGCGCCGCACCGGCGCGCGTCACAACCTTTCCCGACAGGCCTTTCTTGCCGTCGGCATCGACGAAGAAGCCCTTGACCGGCTGATCGACGACCGAATGTTCGTCGAAATCGACGCAGGACAGCGTCACCAGCTGGACCTCGACGCGCTCCTTGGCGAGGCTCCCGGTCGCGTTGCCGACGACGAAGCAGCCCGAAAGGTTCGCCTTGACGTCATTGGGGAGCACGGCGGGCGCCTGCACGCGGGCGATCACCGGTTCCGGGTTGGAGGTCGCGTCCCGGCTCGCCAGCGCGTCGACGCCCGTCAGCAGCCGCGCCTTCATGAAACCAGGCGGCAAATAGATCGTCCGATTCTTTTTTTTCGAGTCCGGCCCACCTCCCACAGCGTCCTTGGGCAGGACCGGACTGGTCGCGGCGCCGATCGAACCCACGACTTTCTCGACAGGCGGGGCAGGGGGCGCTGCCGGCGGGGCGGGCGGTATCGGTGGCGAGGGCAGCGCCATGTCGGCATCCGTCGGCGATGGCGGGAATGCGGGAGCCGCTCCGGGTAGTGCGGGCGGCAAAGCCCCGCTGTCACTTTCCTCGGCGGCAGTGCCGCCGCCGCGCGGAACTACTTTGCCTTCCTCGATCGCGGTGACCCGGTCGCCGAGCAGTTGCTGGCCGTCGAGGATCTTCTGGAAATCGCCGCGCAGCTTCACCTCGAGGCTGTCGCCGCGCAGGCCCGCGCCCATATCGAGCTTGGAAGCCGCAGGCGCGGTTTCGGCAGGCGCGTCGCTGCGGCTCGCGAGGTAGAGACTGCCGCCGAGCATGCCGACCGCGCCGGCCAATGCGGCCTGCTTGACGCGCAGCCTGGCGGTGGAACCCAGCATGTCCCAGCGGGCTTTCCAGTCGGCAAGGGCGGGACTGCGCCCATGACTGGGTTCCTGTTCGCCGTCCGCTGCAGCCTGGGCCGCAAGATGTGCGCGATAGGGGCTGTCCATTCCCGACGTATCGACGCCGGAGAGCGGCTGTCCGTCTGACCTGCCAGAGGACATGCCGGCCGATGGGGGAGTGTCGTCAGCGCTCATCGCACCTCTCCCCGGCGGATGACGATGAGCCGCGCGGTCTCGCCTGCCTTCAGCGACAGTCGGTCGAGCGAGACCGCGAAGACGTTGGCACCGAGCCTCCGGTCGAGGAACACGCGCTCGTCGAGCACGGTGTCGGTGCTGGCGCTGACCAGATATTCCGATGCCGAAAGCCCGGCGCCCTCGATCTCGACCCGGCGGCGTTCGCGGAGTGTTGCGGCAGGGAGTCCCGCGAGCATGATATTGCCGCTGCGCGGCGCGACTTCGGCGAAGCTTGCCGGAACCCGGTCCTGCAGCAATGCCAGGGTGATCGAGACCGCGCGGTCTTCCTCGACCAGCGGCCCCAATAGGTCGGCGTTCGCCTTTGCCCGCTGGCCGATGCCGGGCGCCAGCGTCACGGTTTGTGCCGGAATGTCCGATGGCTCGGCATAAAGCGGATAGATCGCCCCGTTGCAGGCGATGAAAAATTCCGAAGGGGTCGTCACGTAGCTGCGCGTCACCATTCCGGCATCGTCGGCTTCCTTGACGAGGAACTTGATCCAGGCGTCCGCGCCGGCCTTCTCGACCGCGATCGCCTTTTCGGCCGAGAACTTGACGTCCTCGATCTCGCCGCCCTCGCAGACCACGTGATTGATGTCGCGGTTGGACAGGCGGATGCTGCTCATCTGGTCGGGCAGCGCGACGATCGACTGAGTGAGCATCTGGGCCATCGCGGGCGCGAACGGCGTCATGGTCATGGCGGCGAGCAGCCCCGCCGGGCAGGCGCGTAGGCGCCGCCGCTTACCGGATTTCGGCATCGAATTTTTCCTCGGTGAGTTGGGTGAGCCAGAAGCGGCCGTTGTCGATCGCGTACCCGATGTGGAGATTGCCGCGGAACTTGCGGATCACCCCGCCGATCACGCGGACCTTCTCGACCGGCACGACGATGTCGGTGGAGGTCCAGGTGACGGGCTGGTCGGGCCGGATATAGGTCGCGATCGACAGCGTCGGATTGTCGGCGAGCTCGTCGAGGATGGCGCTGAGAGAGTCCCGCATGGCGTTGTAGGCGCTCGGATGGGCGAGGCTCAGCAGTTCCTGGAACTGCTTGTCGGCGGAATAGGCCGAATAGGTGCCCGCGAGGCTGACGATGTTGCGGGTCATGGTGCGCAGGTACGCGGCCGAGGGCGCGTTGCCGGTGACGTAAAGGTCGCCGCCGGCACCGAAGGGCACGATCACCGTGCGCTGGTTCTGGTTGGTGGTGTAGATCAGCGTGCCGAGCACCGCGGTAACACCGAACATGCCGGCAATCGCGAACTTCAGGAGCCGGTTCTCCTCGAACAGGTTCGCCGAGCCCTGCAGGTAGCGGTGAAGGCCGTAGCTCGCCGGTTTGCCGACCAGCGGATCGTCGTCCGGTTTCTTGCGGAAGGGGAGAAAGGGCATGGTCGGCCTCACTCGAAAAAGCGGGTCTGGGTCGGACCCGGATAATGGCGGAACGCGACCAGCCCCCAGCGCCAGGCGAGGTGCGAGAGGAACCCGCGCGGCTTCGATCGCTTCCAGGGAATGAAAAGGAGAAGGGCGCAGATGAGCGTCCAGCCGACTATCCCGCCGACGATTGCGGCGACGAAGATGGTCGACATCACCAGGATGAACTCGTCCGAGCCAAACCAGAGGATCTGGACCGGGCCGTGCAGATACTGGGGCAGACGCTCGTCCAATGCCCTTCTCCTCCTGCTTCATGACACCCGTCGTCAGGGGTCATTTCCGAAGGCCGACCATCGGCCTCCAGCTCGTTGCGGATGTTCGTCGCTCGCCGGTCCACTTGGGCGGGCGACGCGTGTCCGCGCCTGCTCGTTATCGGGAAGTCAGATCACCATCCCGAAAGTCTGCAGGATCGAATCCGACTTGATCAGCGCGACCGCGGCAACGATGGTCGGGATGCCGACCATGATGTTGGAGAACAGCCGCGATACGCCGAACAGGAAGGCCGCGACCCCACCGACAAAGCCGAGTGGGCCCTTGACGCCCTTGTTCACGACGATGTCGTAGATGTCGTAGCCGAGGTCGCCGGCGGCGGGCGCGGTGAAGGCGTGGGCGCCGCTGCTGACCAGCGCGAGGACGGCCAAAGGGACGCCGACATTGGCGATCCCGATCGCGTTATTGCGAAGCTTTTTGATCATCTTGGTACTCCGGTTGGTGGAGCCGCCCTTGGTGCTGCCTGCCGGCATCGATGGGGATCGCTGTCGGCCGACGCTCGCGGTGGGCGGCTCCTGGGAAGCGCCGCGAGTGCCGGCATTCCGGTCCGCGCGCCCCCGGCCGTTCTGGCCAGGCGGCAGGCGTCCGCCATGTGGGGTGAGATCGGGGCCGGCAGGCCGGCTCCCGGTGTCAGTTCGGCGCATGGGAAGCTTCCTTCTGAGCTTCCTTGCCGGTCTTGCCGTCGAGGAAAGCCTCGAGTTCCGCTTGCTGGAAGCCGGAAATGAGCTTGCCGCCTGCGATCAGGGTTGGCGTGCCTCCGATCCCGAGTTTGCGGACCGTCTCGGCATCGGCCCTGACCTTCGCCGCGCCCGCCTCGCATTTTGCGAGCTTAGCGGGTGCCGCCCCGGTGTAGATCTCCCTGAATGCCGCCTCCCTGTCGGGCGAACACATGATGTGTTCGGCCTTGCCGGCAGCCGCGGCGTGGATGCCGCTCACGAAGTAGATGAGCCGCCGCACCGGTTTGCCCTCGGCAGCCTTGGCGTTCCAGAACTTGTCGAGCGCACGGCAATAGGGGCAGTCGGGATCGGTGAACTCGATGACGCTGGGTGCATCGGCAGGCCCGACCACCAGCGCCTGGGCCGGATCGATGGTTTGCAGGCGTTTGCGGGTGCTCGCACCTTCCGCGAGCGCGGTCACATTGACGCCGTTGCGGTCGTAGACGGTTGCGAAAAGGATGTGTTCGCTCGCCGGGGCGTAGTAGAGAATCCGCCCGCCCGCGATCGCCTGGTAGATCGCACCCTTGATCGGGGCCGGTCCGAACTCCTCGAACTTCAAATTGGTGAAGCTCTGGTGGAGCTGACGCTGCGCAGCCTCCGCCGCTTCACTCAGC
>ERZ1645187.2197-NODE-2197-length-17417-cov-5.981108_pt1 | contig 17417 bp, 13 predicted proteins | sample MGYA00575352_ERZ1645187 | MGnify/ENA primary metagenome ERZ1645187 (study PRJEB40837, sample SAMN11349314) | freshwater sediment metagenome | isolation source: river sediment | host: Sediment | place: India: Wazaribad , New Delhi | collected 2017-02-21 ... | reverse complement strand
CCGTTTAAATCTCCTCCAGATGATTCGGCAACGACCTAGTGCGGACCAAGTCCCAATGGTCGGAACTTATATCCATACACCAGCATCCCCCGCTGGCTGCCGTCGTCGCGCAGTTTGCGGGTGACCATCTCGACCGGCATGCCGATCTCAACAGACTGTTCGCCCAGGTCGGTGAGCTGGGCGGTGACCACCGGGCCTTCGGCCAGTTTCACCAGCGCCACAGCGTAGGGGGTGGTGGTTTCATAGCCGGTAGGCGCGTCGTGCATTACGGTGTAAGAAAAGACGGTGCCCTTGCCGCTGAAGGCGTAAGGTTCCTTGGCTTCCTTGCCGCATTCGGGGCACACGTCGCGCGGGGGGAAGAGCTTGGCCTGGCAATGCGGGCATTCTTCGCCCACCAGGGCATAGCGTTGTTTCTTCAAACGCCAGTGGCGCGGTATTTCCATGAATCAAATCTCCTCAAATAGGTTGGTTCAACCAATATACAGGCCGCGGCCTGTCAGCGGCTATCAATATACCGGGGAGAGACTCTCAAAAGCTATCAAAGAGGGGAAATTAACCACTGAGACATGGAGTACACGGAGAAGATTATAAAGAGAAAAGAGGAGAAGCGAAAAACAAAGGAAGGAAAATAACCACAGACACAGAGCACACTGAGTAAATGATAAGAAGGAGAAGAGGAGAAATAACCACGGAGACACGGAGAGCACGGAGCAGATGGTTTAGGGAGAAGAGTGTTTATTCTTTTCGCCTCTTTTATCCTTTTTCTTCTCTGTGTCCTCTGTGTCTGTGGTAATCCTCTCTTATCTTTCCAACACGTGCGCAATCGCCGTGGAGGCCGGGCCGCCCAGGGCCAGGGTGAGGGCGCGCTTGGCGCCGGGGATCTGGTTCGCTCCGGCTTCGCCGCGCAGTTGCAGCGCCGCTTCGACCACCTGGTACACGCCGGCGGCGCCCAGCGGGTAGCCGCGCGCCTTGTTGCCGCCCAGGGTGAGGATGGGCATGCGCCCGCGCAGGCTGAATTCGCCGGCCTGCGCCAGCTTCCAGGCTTCGCCGCGCGGCGCCAGGCCGACCGCTTCGAGCGTGAGCAGCGCGTAGATCGAACTGCTGTCCCAGGTCTCGAACAGGTCCATCTCGCCCGGCAGCACGCCGGCCTGTGCGCAGGCGGCAGCCGCGGCGCGGCGGGCGGCTTCGAAGGCCAGCGGATCGCGGCGGTCGTGCAGCGCCAGCGTGTCAATCGAGACGGCCGAGCCGGTCACGCGCACGGCGCGGTCGCGCTGTGCGTCGCTCAACTTCTCCGGCGTGGTTAACAGCACGGCGGCGGCGCCGTCGGCGTAGGGGGCAATGTCGAACATGTTCAGCGGGTCGGCGGTGACTTCAGCGTTCTCATACACGGCCGGTTTGATCGCCTTGCGGTACATGGCATTGGGGTTACCCGCGCCGTTCTCGTGCGCGATCAGCGCCAGGGGCATCAACGCGCTTCGCGGCGCGCCGGTTTCATATAAGTAGCGCTGCGCCACCAGCCCGGCCAGCCCGGAGGGGGTCAGGCCCTGCATGCCCTCGTAATCCATGTCCAACACCTGGCTGACGGCGGCCTCGGTTTGCGGGCCGACCGCGTCGGTGTATTTTTCGACGCCCAGCACCAGCGCGCAATCGATCAGGCCGCTGGCCACCGCCAGGTAGCCCACGCGCAGGGCGCCCGCGCCGGAAGCTTCGCCGGCCTCGACGGTGACGGCTTCGATGCCTTCCAGGCCGCTGTTGCCGGCCACCAGCGAGCCCAAATTGGCCTGATGCGAGAGCACCGGCGCCAGCAGGTTGCCGATGTATAGAGCTTCGGGACGCATATCGCCTGCATCCTTGCGCGCGGCCGAAAGGGCGCGGTGCGCCAGCGAGCGCAGCGAAAGCTCCCAGTGTTCGCCCACGGGGGTCTGCCCGACCCCGGCTATGACTACTTCACGCATGGTGGGCCTCCTATTCGGTCAACAGCTTGCCGCGGTAGCGCACGTAGGTGGCGTAGTCGATCTCGGTGCGGCGGGCGATGTAGTCGGCGGTTTTGGGGGCGGCGTCGCGGTGGTCGGCGATGCGCCCGGTGACGCGCAGCATGAAGGCATCCGAGCCGGCGCCGGAGCCGAACGAAACCATCAGGATGCGGTCGCCGGGTTTGGCCACGTCCAGCACGGCGGTCAGGCCGATCAGGGCCGCGCCGGCATAGGTGTTGCCGATGACCGGCACGAGCAGCCCGGTCTGGATCTGTTCGGGGCTGAAGCCGAGCATCTGCCCGACGCGCTGCGGGAATTTGGCGTTGGGCTGGTGGAAGACGGCGTACTCGAAGTCGGCGGCGGTGACGTCCAGTTCCTGCATCAGGCGCTCGCCGGCAGTGGAAATGTGCTTGAAGTAGGCCGGTTCGCCGGTGAAGCGCTGGCCGTGCTCGGGGTAGTGAGCGTGCTGGCGGCGCCAGAAGTCGGGCGTGTCGGTGACGAAGGAATAGGTGGCTTCAATGTTGACGACGGACTCTTCGGCCGGGCCAACGATGAAGGCCGCGCCGCCCGCGCCGGCGGTGTATTCGAGCGCGTCGCCGGGGCGGCCCTGGGCGGTGTCCATGCCGGCGGCCAGGGCGTAACGCGCCATGCCCGAGCCGACCATGCCGATGGCGGCGACCAATGCTTCGGTGCCGGCCTTGCAGGCGAACTGCCAGTCGGCCGCCTGGATATCTTCAGAGGCGCCGATGGCTTCGGCGACGACCGTGCCGGTGGGTTTGACGGCGTAGGGGTGCGATTCGGAGCCGACCCACACGGCGCGCAGTTCGGCCGGGTCGATGTGGGCGCGGGCGATGGCGTTGCGGGCGGCTTCGATCGACATGGTGATGACGTCTTCGTCGAGCCCGGGCACGGCCTTTTCTTTGACGGGCAGGCCGCCTTTGCTGCCGGTCCACACGCGGGCCACTTCGGCGGCGGGCAGGCGGTAGCGCGGGACGTAGGCACCGTAGCCGACGATGCCGACCGGGCGGTCGGGTTTGAGTAAGCGGGAGGATTGATTTTCCATAGGCTATTCCTTAATTATTTCCAAGAGGAAGATTCACCACGGAGACACGGAGGGCACGGAGAAAAAATGGATTTGATAAAGAACGCATCATAATACTTTTCGGACAATGCCTTTCGTGAGAACGGTAACGTTGAAATTGATTAATAGACCAACTTTGCATCCTGTGAGTTTCAAATAAGTGAGCAATTGGGCTTCGTGAATTGGATGGAGGGCGTCGATGGATTTGATTTCGATGACAACCTTGTTTCCACGATAAAATCCAATCTCAGTCCACTTTCCAATCTTACGCCTTTATACTCAACCGGCAAATCTTTTTGCTGTTCGAAATGAAGACCGGTCAAATCCAATTCTCTGGCCAGACAAGCCTGGTAAACGCTTTCAAGAAGACCGGGACCCAATTGCTTGTGGACTTCGATGGCTGCGCCGATGATTTTCCGGGTTAATTCCTCATGAAACATATCCCCACCCTTCGAGTTTTGGGTAAGTACTCTTCTCTTCCCTCTTTAAAAACTCTTCTCCGTGTTCTCCGTGTCTCCGTGGTGAATCCTATGAATGCCATTCCCTCAGTATCTCTTCGGCGCGGTCGACGCGCACGGCTTTCTCCGCCACCAACTGGTCGGCCAGCCGGTTGATCTCCTCGCCTTCAGCGCCGGCGGCGATGGCCACCTGGCGTGCGTGCAGCCCCATGTGCCCGCGCTGGATGCCTTCGGTGGCCAGCGCGCGCAGCGCGGCCAGGTTCTGCGCCAGCCCCACCGAAACGATGATCTCGGCCAGTTGCCCGGCGGATTGGATGCCCATCAGTTTGAGTGCGGCGCGCGCGGCGGGGTGCACGCGCGTGGCCCCGCCAACCGTCCCAACCGCCATCGGCATTTCCAGCGAACCGGTCAGGTTGCCGTCGCGGTCCATGCCCCAGGTCGAAAGGCTGGTGTAGCGCCCCTCGCGAGCGGCGTAAGCATGCGCCCCGGCCTCGATGGCGCGCCAGTCGTTGCCGGTGGCGATCACCACCGCGTCCACGCCGTTCATGATGCCCTTGTTGTGCGTCGCCGCGCGGTAAGGGTCGGCGGCGGCGAAGGCCCAGGCGGCAATCACGCCGTCGCGCACCTGCCCGGCGGGAAAATCGCCGAAGGCCAGCTCGGGCAGCGGGATGGTGCAGCGCGCCCTGGCGGTGCGCCGGTCGGCCAGGTTGGAGAGGATGCGCAAATGCGCGCGCCCGCCGGTGATGTGTTCCACCGAGGGGGTCAGGCGCTCCATGGCGGTGTTGACCGCGTTGGCGCCCATCGCGTCGCGCACGTCGTAAATCAGGTGCAGCACCAGGAACGACCCGATGGGCGAGTCTTCGATCACGCGCACTTCAATGTCGCGCGGGCCGCCGCCCAGGCGCTTGAGCACCGGATCGATCTCGCCGGCTTCGGCCAGCAGGCGCTCGCGCTGCTCGAGCAGCTTGAGGCGCGCGGCGTGCGGGTCATCCAGGTCGAGGATTTGCATCTGGCCGATCATTTCGGGCGCGCTGGCGCTGGCCGAAAAGCCGCCTCCCGCGCGCGCCAGGCGGGCCATGAAGGACGCGCCCGCCACCACCGACGGCTCTTCGATCGCCATCGGCACCAGCACCTCGCGCCCGTTGACGACGAAGTTCTGCGCCACGCCCAGCGGCAGCCCGAACACACCCACCGCGTTCTCGATCATGTGATCGGCCTGGTCGGCGGTCAATCCGCCGCGCAGCGCGTCCAGGTCGGCGGCATCCAGCCCGGCCTTTTCGGCCAGCCAGTCCAGCCGTTCGGGGATGGACAGGTTGTAGAATTTGATTTTTTCCGCGGGCATGCGGCCTCCTGGTGTGAAGTTTGAGCGAATCATACCCGTGGGGGTCTGGCAAAAGCTATCAGAAAGAGCGTGAAGGGTGCATGGTGAAGCATTGATTCGGTATTCGTGATTCAGGCCCGCCTCACCCGAAACGATGGTAGGGGCACGGCGGCAAGGATCAAATCAACGCAGTCAAAAACGGCTCAGCCGTGCCCGGATTGGCCGTTGCCTGCCTAGCCGTGCCCCCTACCCGCGTGCGCGTGAAAACGGCGGTCTTACGCCACCGTGTAACTCTGCCCCGGGCGCAGCAGGTGCACCTTCGCGCCGGTTTCGCGCTCCACCTGCTCGGCCCAGGCCACCGCATCCTGCGCGATCAGATCGAAGGTGTTGAAATGGATCGGGATGACGTGCTTTGGTTGCAGCAGCTTCACTGCGCGCAGCGCATCGGCCGGGCCCATGGTGTAATTGTCGCCGATCGGGATGACCGCCAGGTCGAGCTCTTCCTCGCCGATCAGGCGCATGTCGCCGAACAGGCCGGTATCGCCAGCCATGTAAATCTTGCGCCCGTCGTTGGTGGTCAGCAGGAAGCCGGCCGGGTTGCCGCCGTAGCTGCCATCGGGCAGCGCCGAGCCGTGCAGCGCCAGCGTCAATTTGAGGTAGCCAAAGGGGTGTAAATGCCCGCCGCCCAGGTGCTGCCCGTGCGTCTTGACGCCCTGTTTGCCCAACCAGTTGCAAATTTCAAAGTTGCTGACCACCAGCGCGCCGGTGCGTTTGGCAATGGCGACCGTATCGCCGACATGGTCGCCGTGGCCGTGCGTCACCAAAATGAAATCGGCCGGCAGGTCGGCGGCTCTGGCGCTGGCGGCCGGGTTGCCGCTGAAGTAAGGGTCCACCAGCACGTCGAAACCGCCGGTCTTCAGCCCCAGCGCGGCGTGCCCGTACCAGGTGAGCTGCGTGTTCATGGCTTAACCTGGCCTGACCCCGGCTTGCGGAAGGCGCGCGCCATCAGCAGCAGGCCCGCCAGGATGAGCAGAATGGGGCCGGCGATCTTGAGCGCCGGGCTGCCAAACAGCGTACCGAACAGCCCAAACACCAGCACGCTGATTGCCAGCATCCATTGGCCCACCGCCATCGAATCCTTGCCCCATCCGCCGTACCACGAGCCTAGGCACAGCCCCAGCCCCACGCCGCCGGGAATGAGCGTCCAGACGTAAGCCCAGGAGGCCCAGTCGTTGGTGAAGGTATTGTAGAAGAAGATCAGGCCGAGCATGAGCATGATGGAGCCGGGGATGAACAGCCCTGACAGTTCCTGGCGCTGCTGCGGCCAGAGCAGCGGCGGAATAAAGAAGCCCGCCGCCAGCAGGATGAAGATTACCGGCCACAGCTTATTGAAATTGACGCCGGGGAGAAGGTTGAAGAGAAAAAACAACACACCCAGCCCGATTAAAATCACGCCGGCAACCAGCGAGCCGCGGTTATTGGGGTTCATGGCATACTCCTTTCAGGTTCACAGGAAGGTTTTGAGATAAGGCGGCAGATGCCCGGTATCGTTGTGCGAAACCAGTTGCACGCGGCCGTCATGCTCGATGAGGATTTCGGTGATGCCGCAGTTGTTGATCTCGAAATTGGTCCAGCGCTCGGGCGGCAGGTCGAGTGCGCGGCACACCAGGTAGCGCAGCAGGTTGCCGTGCGTCACCAGAAGCGCGTGAGAATCGCGGCCGCCGGCGCGGCGGAAGTAGCGCGTGAAGGCGCGTTCGGCCTGGTAATGCCCGCGGGTCACCTCGCCCGGCTCGAGGTTGAGAAAATCATCCGACAGCAGCGGCGGGACGACCGGCACACACTCGCGCAGGTCGGGGTCCAATTGCAAGGTCAGGTTGGGAAAGCTGTGCGCCAGGACCTCAGCGGTCTGCTGTGCGCGGCGCAGGTCGCTGGAAAAGAGCGCCTGCACCGGCAGTCCCTGCAGGCGGCGCGCGGTGGTTTCGGCCTGCTGCGTTCCGGCGGGGGTCAGGCTGCCTTCCAGCGCATCTCCGTCGAGGTTGGCGCGGTCGTGCTGGGCGTGACGGATGAGATAGAGCGTGCGCGTGGACATGCTAAACCTAGTTTAACACGTGCCGCGCGGTTTGCAACCTGATCAAAGGGAGGAATTTGGGAAGAAGAATAAACAGGGATGAAGATGATGAAGATGATGGGAAGGAAAGAAGAAAGAATTACAGGATGCTTAGGATGGAAAAATAAGAAGAGGGATAACAGGGATGTAGAGGATGAAGAGGATAACAGAAACAGCATGGAACGATATTCGTTGATGCGTTATTCGTAAATGGGTGAACCGTGACTTTAAACGATACTCCAGCATAATGATTCGAGGCATGCTTTTTTTCAAAATCACCCACATTTATTTGTCCAAACCACCGCTTTGAGGGTTAAAATAAGATTAGCTCGTTTCGCGTCCACCCGTATGTGAACCTTCTCACAAATATGACAGGGAACGCCTTTTTCCGTGACCAATGATACCTAGTCAATTCAGCCAGGGTGAGTAAACTTACATATTTGGATGGAAAGAACGATTTTGCGCGCCGGCCCGTGGGGCCTGCGCAGCCCGGAATTCAATCATCACTTTTTAATGGAGTTCGCATCATGACAAAACAAATGATCACGATCGATGCCAACGAGGCAGTTGCCAACGTGGCATACCGCCTCAACGAGGTGATCGCCATCTACCCGATCACCCCCTCCTCCGGCATGGGAGAGTTCTCCGATGCCTGGATGGCCCAGGGCGTGAAAAACATCTGGGGCACCGTGCCCTCGGTGGTGGAAATGCAGTCTGAAGGCGGCGCGGCCGGCGCCGTGCACGGCGCGCTGCAAACCGGCTCGCTGACCACCACGTTCACCGCCTCGCAGGGCCTGCTGCTGATGATCCCCAATATGTACAAGATCGCCGGCGAACTGACCCCCACCGTGTTCCACGTGACGGCCCGCTCGCTGGCCGCCCAGGGCCTGTCGATCTTCGGCGACCACAGCGACGTGATGGCCACCCGCCAGACCGGCTGGGCGCTGTTGTGCTCGCGCTCGGTGCAGGAAGCGCCTGACATGGCGCTCATCGCCGCGCGCGCCACGCTGGCATCGCGCGTGCCTTTCCTGCACTTCTTCGACGGCTTCCGCACCTCGCACGAAATCAACAAGATCGAACAGCTCAGCGAAGACGACCTGCGCGCCATGATCGACATGGACAAGGTGATGGAATTCCGCCAGCGCGCGCTCTCCCCCGAGCACCCCGTGATGCGCGGTTCGGCCCAGAACCCGGACGTGTACTTCCAGGGCCGCGAAACGGTCAACCCGTTCTACACCGCCACCCCGGCCATGGTGCAGGAAGCCATGGACAAGTTCGCCGGCATCACCGGCCGCCAATATCACCTGTTCGATTACGCCGGCGCGAAGGATGCCGAAAGCGTCATCATCATGATGGGTTCGGGCGCCGAAACGGCGGAAGAAACCGCGCTCTACCTGAACGAAAAGGGCGAAAAACTGGGCGTGGTCACCGTGCACCTGTACCGGCCCTTCTCGGTGGAGCACCTGCTGCAGGCGCTGCCCGCCACCGTCAAGAAGATCGCCGTGCTCGACCGCACCAAGGAACCCGGCTCGGCCGGCGAACCGCTGTACAAAGACGTGATCACCGCCCTGGCCGAAGGCCTGGCCGGCGGCAAGGCGCCTTTCACAGCCTTCCCGACCGTCATCGGCGGGCGCTACGGCCTGGGCTCGAAGGAATTCACCCCCGCCATGGTCAAGGCCATCTTCGACGAACTCAAAAAGAGCCAACCGAAGAACCACTTCACCGTCGGCATCATCGACGACGTGGCCAACACCAGCCTGGAATACGATCCGCACTTCTCTATCACCGATCCCAGCACCAAGAGCTGCGTGTTCTTCGGCCTGGGCTCCGACGGCACCGTGGGCGCCAACAAGAACTCGATCAAGATCATCGGCGAAGAAACCGACTTTGCCGCCCAGGGTTACTTCGTGTACGACTCGAAGAAATCCGGCTCCATCACCACCTCGCACCTGCGCTTCGGCCCCAAGGCCATCCGCGCGCCGTACCTGATCAGCGTCAACGATGCCGATTTCGTGGCCTGCCACGCCTTCAGCTTCCTCGAGCGCTACGACGTGCTCAAGTACTCGAAGCCCGGCAGCGTCTTCCTGCTCAACAGCATCTACGGCCCCGAAGAAGTGTGGGACCAGTTGCCGCGCGAAGACCAGGAAACCATCCTCAAGAAGAAGCTGCGCTTCTTTGTCATCGATGCCTACGAAGTGGCCCAGAAGACCGGCATGGGCGGGCGCATCAACACCATCATGCAGACCTGCTTCTTCGCCATCTCCGGCGTGCTGCCGCGCGATGAGGCCATCGCCCAGATCAAGAAGAGCATCAAGAAGACCTACTCCAAGCGCGGCGAAGCCGTGGTGCAGCGCAACTACGAAGCCGTGGATGCTTCGCTGGCCCACCTGTTTGAGGTCAAGGTGCCCGAAAAGGTCACCAGCAGCATCGCCCGCCGCGCGCCGGTGCCCGCCGACGCCCCGCAGTTCATCGTCGAATCGCTCGGCCCGATCATCGCCAACGAAGGCGACGAACTGCCCGTGTCGAAGATGCCCGTTGACGGCACCTTCCCCACCGGCTCGGCCGCCTTTGAAAAACGCAACATCTCGCTCGAGATCCCGGTGTGGGAACCCGACCTGTGCATCCAATGCGGCAAATGCGCCATGGTCTGCCCGCACGCCGTCATCCGCATGAAGGTTTACGACCCCGCCCTGCTGGCGGAGGCCCCGGCCACCTTCAAATCGATGGACGCCAAGTTCAAGGAGCTGCCCGGCACCAAGTTCACCATCCAGGTGGCCCCCGAAGACTGCACCGGCTGCGCGCTGTGCGTGGAAGCCTGCCCTGCCAAGGACAAGACCCAGCCGTCGCGCAAGGCCATCAACATGGCCCCGCAGCCTCCGCTGCGCGAAGCCGAAGCCGAAAACTGGGACTTCTTCTACAGTAAGCTGCCCGAAGTGGACCGCACCGTGCTGGCGCTGACCACGGTCAAGAACGCCCAACTGCTCCAGCCGCTGTTCGAGTTCTCCGGCGCCTGCGCCGGCTGCGGCGAAACCCCCTACCTCAAGCTGGTCTCGCAACTCTTCGGCGACCGCACCGTCATCGCCAACGCCACCGGCTGCTCGTCGATTTACGGCGGCAACCTGCCCACCACCCCGTGGGCGCACAACCGCGAAGGCCGCGGCCCGGCCTGGTCGAATTCGCTGTTTGAAGACAATGCCGAATTCGGCCTGGGCATGCGCCTGACGCTCGACAAGCAGGCCGAGTTCGCCCGCGAACTGGTGCAGCGCTTCGCCGGCGACCTGGGCGAAACCCTGGTGACCGATCTGCTGAACGCCGACCAGACCAGCGAAGCCGGCATCCAGGCCCAGCGCGAGCGCGTGGCCCTGGTCAAGCAGCGCATCGCCGCTGTGAAAGACCCGGCTGCCCGCATGCTCGAAAGCGTGGCCGACCAGTTGGTCAAGAAGAGCGTGTGGATCGTCGGCGGCGACGGCTGGGCCTATGACATCGGCTACGGCGGCCTCGACCACGTGCTGGCCTCCGGCCGCAACGTCAACATCCTGGTGCTGGATACCGAAGTGTATTCCAACACCGGCGGCCAGTCCTCCAAGTCCACCCCGCGCGCCGCGGTGGCCAAATTCGCCGCCAACGGCAAGAGCCTGCCCAAGAAAGACCTCGGCCTGATCGCCATGTCCTACGGGTACGTCTATGTGGCCAAGGTGGCCATGGGCGCCAACGACGCGCACACCCTCAAGGCCTTCCTCGAGGCGGATGCCTACAACGGCCCGTCGCTGATCATCGCCTACAGCCACTGCATCGCCCACGGCATCGACATGCGCAAGGGCCTGGAACAGCAGAAGCTGGCCGTGCAGGCCGGCCACTGGCCGCTCTTCCGCTACAACCCGGCCCTGGCCGACGAAGGCAAGAACCCGATGCAGCTCGACAGCAAAGAGCCGTCGATCAAGATCGAAGACTACATCTACAACGAAACCCGCTACCGCATGCTGGTGCAGAGCGACGAAGCCCGCGCCGAAATGCTGATCCAGGAAGCCCGCGAAGATGTGAACCGCCGCTGGCAGACTTACAGCCAGATGGCTGCCGCCAGCTACAAGAAGGAAGAGTAGCCGGATTTGCTGAATAACCACTCCTGCGAAGGCAAAAAAACCGCCTTCGCAGGAGCCGCGCCTCTGGCGAAAGGGAGAATGAACCATGGTAGACCTGAGCACAACCTATCTCGGCTTGCAATTGAAGAACCCGATTGTGGCCTCGGCCTCGCCGCTTTCGAAAAAAGTGGACTCGGTCAAACGCCTGGAAGATGCCGGCGCAGCCGCCGTGGTGATGTATTCGCTCTTCGAAGAGCAAATTGTCCATGAGAGCTACGCGCTCGATCACTTCCTCAACAGCGGCACCGAAAGCTTTGCCGAAGCGCTGACCTACTTCCCCGACCTGGAAAAATACAACGTCGGTCCGGTGGAATATCTGGACCTGATCGCAAAGTTGAAGCAGACCGTCAGCATGCCGGTCATCGCCAGCCTGAACGGCGTGACCACCGGCGGCTGGGTGGAGCATGCCAAAAACATGGAAGAGGCCGGCGCAGATGCCTTGGAACTGAATATTTACAACGTGCCCACCGATCTTGCTGTGAGCGGAACCGACCTGGAACAATCCTATATTGACCTGGTCACCGACATCCGCAGGCAAATTCACATCCCGCTGGCGGTCAAACTCAGCCCGTTTTTCACCTCGCCGGCCAACATGGCTGCCCGCCTGGCCAAAGCCGGCGCCAACGGCCTGGTGCTGTTCAACCGCTTCTACCAACCCGACCTGGATATCGAAACGCTTGAAGTGCTGCCCATGCTGCACCTGAGCACCTCCGAAGCGCTGCTGCTGCCGCTGCGCTGGACGGCGATCCTCTACGGGCGCGTGAATGCCGACCTGGCGCTGACCAGCGGCGTGCACACCGGCCAGGACGCGGTCAAGGCGGTGATGGCCGGCGCGAGCGTGGCCATGCTGGCCTCGGAGCTGATCGCGCGCGGCGCGGGCCGCGTGACCGAGATCCTCGCTGAAATGAATGCGTGGATGCAGGAGTTCGAGTACGTTTCGGTGACGCAGATGCGCGGCAGCATGAGCCAACAGTCCGTAGCCGACCCGGCTGCGTTTGAGCGCGCCAACTACATGAAGGCGCTCACCAGCTTCGATAATCGCCTGGCTTAATCGCCGGCAGCAGTATATATCTCATCTCAGGAGAAGCGGGCGCCTGCAAAGCCCGCTTCTTTGTGTTTCGGGCGCCCAAAAGCATCCCTGGAATGATGAGCAGATTAATCCAAATGGCGGATGACATTCCTGTACCACGGCCTATAATCAAAAACATCGCATCCTCCAGGCAAGCTCAACAGGCAACCCTATGAACGCAGAAAATGAGCTCTCGACGGCTGAGGAAAGCCGCAAACCAGCGCTGCTCACCGGTTTAAGCTCTCAGGAAGTGCTGCAGCGGCGGGCGCAGTTTGGCGAAAACCGCCTGCCCGCCGAAAAAGGCATCTCCGCCTGGTCCATCCTGCTCAACCAGTTGAAAAGCCCGCTGGTCTATATCATCCTGGCCGCGGCCGCCATCTCCCTGCTGCTGGCCGAATTTGGCGACTTTGCCATCATCATGGTGGTGGTAGTCATTGATGTCATCCTGGGCTTCGTGCAGGAATACCAGGCCCAGCGCACCTACGTGGCGCTCAAAGGGCTGCTCAAACCCACCACCACCGTCCTCCGCGACGGGCAGCGCATGGAAGTGGAAGTGTGGGAACTGGTGCCGGGCGACCTGGTGCTGCTGAACGCCGGAGAAAAAGTGCCCGCCGACGGCGAGCTGCTGGAGGCGACCAAACTGGCCCTGGATGAAGCGATTATGACCGGCGAGAGCGAACCGGTGAACAAGCAGGCCTTCAACCCGGCAATTGAAAACCCGGGCGCGCAAAACCAGGCCTTCATGGGCACCACGGTGGTCACCGGGCGCGGCATCCTGCGCGTCACCCAAACCGGCACGCGCACCGAGCTGGGCCAGATCGCCGCCAGCCTGAGCGAACACGTCGAAGAAGATACCCCGCTGCAGGTGCGCCTGAAGGCTTTCAGCAAAATTCTAACCTACATCGTGGTGGTCGCCACGCTGATCATTCTGGTGGTGGGGCTGCTCATGGGGCGCGGGTTCTTCGACATGCTGCGCACCTCGATCATCCTGGCCATCGCGGCGGTGCCCGAAGGCCTGCTGATTGCGGTGACGGTCATCCTGGTGCTGGGCATGCGCAAAATCCTTAAACGCAACGGGCTGGTCAAACGCCTGCTGGCTGTAGAAACGCTCGGCTCGGTCACCACCATTTGCACCGATAAAACCGGCACGCTGACCGAGGGGCGTATGCGCGTGAACCGCGCCGCGCTGCTGGATGAGCAGCGCGCCTGGCAAACGATGGTGCTGTGCAACAACCTGGAAGGCCCGGTGGATATTGCCCTGTGGGAATACGCCGAGAGCCTGTCGCCGGGCAAGCCGCAAGCGCTGTTTGACAGCACCCTGCGCCTGGGTGAAGAGCTGTTCACCAGTGAAACCAAGTACATGATTACCGAAGTGACCGGCGCGCAGTTTAATGGCGAACACATTCTTTTCCTCAAAGGCGCGCCGGAGATTGTGCTGGGCATGTGCGCGGTTTCTGACCCCGAACGCCAGCACATCCTGGCGCAGGTGGACGAATGGGCCGGCGATGGGCTGCGTCTGCTGGGCCTGGCCTGCCGTCAGGGCGGCCCAATGTATGAGTACAGCGGTTACACCTGGCTGGGCCTGCTGGGCATGGAAGACCCGATCCGCGAGGGTGTCCAGGAAGCCATTCACGTGGCCGAACACGCCGGCATCCGCGTCAAGATGATCACCGGCGATTACCGCCGCACCGCCGAGCGCATTGCCGCCGGCATTGGGCTGATGCGCCCGGGCGACCCATCGCTGGAAGGCGGGCAGATCGCCGCGCTAAGCGATGCGGAACTGGCCGAGCGCGTGCAGGCTACCGCCGTCTTCGCGCGCATTCGCCCGCAGGACAAATTCCGCATCATCCGCGCGCTGCAAACCAACGGCGAGGTGACGGCCATGATCGGCGACGGCGTGAACGATGCCCCCGCCCTCAAACGCGCCAACATCGGCGTGGTGGTGGGCAGCGCCACCGATGTGGCCAAAGAAACCGCCGATTTGATCCTGCTCGACAACAACTTTCGCACCATCGTAGCCGCCATCGAAGAGGGTCGGGTGATCTTTACCAATATTCGCAAGGTGGTGGCTTACACCCTCTCCAATTCCTTTGCCGAAGTGCTGACGATTTTCACCGCCATGATGCTGCAGTGGCCTGCTCCGCTGGCGGTGGCGCAAATTTTGTGGATCCACCTGATCTGCGACGGCCCGCTGGATATTGTGCTGAGTTTTGAACCGAAGGAGCAAGGCGTGATGGATGAAAAGCCGCGCTCGCTGCGCGCGCCCATTCTGACCCGCCTGACCGGCGCATTGATCGGAGTCATCAGCATCACCAGTTCGGTGTTTGCCTTGCTGCTGTTCAATCACCTGTACCAGGTGCACAACAACCCGATCGAGGGACGCAGCATCGTGTTTGCCAGTTTCGCGCTCAACTCGATCGTTTACATCTTTGCCTACCGCAGCCTGCGCCTGCCATTGCATCGCATGAACCCTTTGAGCAGCAATAAGCCGCTCATCTGGGCGGTGCTGCTGGGCATCCTGACCATCGCCATTGCGTTTGTCATTCCGGGGCTGCGCGGCCTGCTGGGCATTGTGCCGCTGACGCTGGAGGAATGGCTGATGGTAATTGGCGTGGCGCTGATCCTGTTGGCTTTCGTGGAGATCGGCAAGGCCGTCAGCAATCGGCTGCACCTGAACGGCGACGCATGACCGCGGCGTGGATCAACGCGATGGAATTTCCAGCTTTCGAGAGGGCTGAATGGAAAAGCGTCATCGGGGCATTCTGGCCGGGCTGGCCGTCGCCGCAGGCCGGCATGACGCAAGAAAAAAGCCGCGGCGAGATGGCCGGTCATATCCGCGCGTGGCCAGAGACCGCCGCGATCCAGCACCGCATACCGTATATCGAATACCATCCCTTTACCTTTGTAATATATTTCACTAATCTTAATCGCCTTTATAACAATTGAAATGTCATTTTTTTTGTGATACTATGTAATTCAACCCCAATATATCTGATTATGGATTGCTAAACCACTCGTAAGACTTCCATCTGCTGAAAATAAAACCAAATAGTGCCTGAATCGTTTCTGCTGTCTTCCTGGGGAGGAATGTGATATGGATTCACGTCAAGAGAGCATCGCTCAATCGTTGTTAAAACGGGGGGTGTCGCGCCGCGACTTTCTCAAGTTCTGCGGAGTGATGGCCGCGGCGCTGGCCATGCCCAAAAGCGCCGCCGCGCAGATCGAGCAGGCGCTGGCTTCGCCCAGGCGCACGCCGGTGGTCTGGCTGGAGCTGCAGGACTGCGCCGGATGCAGCGAGGCCTTCCTGCGCGCCTCGCACCCCACCGCCACCGAAGTCATTTTGGACGTCCTCTCGGTGGATTACCACGAAACCCTCATGGCGGCCGCCGGCAAGCAGGCCGAAGAGGCCAAGGCTGCCACGCTGGCCGCCGGGGGGTATCTGCTGGTGGTGGAGGGCTCGGTTTCGCTCGGCGACGACGGCGTGTATTGCTGCATCGGCGGGCGCTCGTCGCTGGATTTGATCACCGAGGCCGCCAAAAACGCGGTGGCAGTCATCGCGGTGGGCAACTGCGCCACCTTTGGCGGGCTGCCCAAGGCCCAACCCAACCCCACCCAGGCCGTGGGCGTGATGGACGTGATCACCGACAAGCCGGTGCTCAACATCCCCGGCTGCCCGATGAACCCGGTTAACCTGACCGCCACAGTGGTGCACTACCTGACCTTTGGCGCGCTTCCCGAAATGGACAGCCTGCACCGGCCGCTGTTTGCCTTTGGGCAGCTCATCCACAACAACTGCGAGCGGCGCGGCCACTTTGACCGCGGCGAGTTCGTGCGCGCCTGGGGCGACGCCGGCCACCGCGCCGGCTGGTGCCTGTACCAGATGGGCTGCAAAGGCCCCATCACCTACCAGAACTGCCCGATCGTGCGCTACAACGACGGCACCAACTGGCCGATCGGCGCCGGGCACCCCTGCATTGGCTGCGCCGAGCCCGATTTCTGGGACCGGCCGACCTACGAGCCGATTCAACTGGACGCCTTCACGCCGCCCCTGACCTATCCATCCGTGTCCGCGCCAACCGACGGCATCACCGCCGAGGGCGCGGCCGTGACCGGCGGGGCGGTGGGCGTGGTGGCCGGGGCTGCGCTGGCCTTTGGCTATATGATCATGACCAAACGCTCCGAACACCTTGCGCCCAAGATCAGCGACGAAGAGCCGACCGATGACGCCGGACACCACCCGGAATAGGAGGCCGCCATGCCAATCAGTCGAAGAGATTTCTTGAAACTGGTGGGGGCCGGGGCGGTGGCGTTCTCGCTGCCGGCTCAACGGGTGCAGGCCAGCGGCCGCTTCGTCCGCGCCGAAACCAGCCATGCCATGCTGTATGACTCGGTGAAATGCGTGGGCTGCCGCGCCTGCCAGCAGGCCTGCAAAGCGCGCGCCGGGCTGCCCTATGAAAGCGACCCGACCGGCCTGTACGAAATGCCGCGCGACCTGTCGGCCAACACCTGGACCATTATCAAGCTGTATGACGGCGCGCAGCAGGATGCATTCGTCAAGCAGCAGTGCATGCACTGCATTGAACCGGTCTGCGTTTCGGTCTGCCCGGTGGCTGCCCTGGAAAAGACCCCCGAAGGTCCGGTGGTGTATCACGGCGAACGCTGCATTGGCTGCCGCTACTGCATGGCCGCCTGCCCGTTTGGCATCCCCAAGAGCCAGTGGGATAAAGCCCTGCCTTTGATTCAAAAGTGCGATTTCTGCGCCGACCGCCTCGCCGCCGGCGGTCAGCCCGCCTGCGGCGAAGCCTGCCCCACCGGCGCGTTGATTTTTGGCTCGCGCAAACAGATGCTGGATACCGCGCACGCGCGCCTGAACGCCGACAGCACTTATTACCCGCACGTGTACGGCGAAACGGAAGCCGGCGGCACCTCGATGCTTTACATCTCCGATGTCAATTACCAGGAGCTGGGCTTCCCGAAGCTGCCGGAAAAGGATCTACCTTCCATCACCTGGCCCTATATGTCAGGAGTGCCGGCGCTGATTGGGGTGATGGTGACCCTTTCCACCGGCATCTATCTGCGCACGCACCGCAATGAAAACGGCGCCCCGAAGAAGGAGGAGTGAGATGGCCGCCACCAGCTTTTCCACACGCTATCCGCAGCTCCACCTGCGCCGTTACAAGGTAGGCCCGGGCATCATTTTCATCTGGATCCTGGGCGCGCTGGGCCTGGGCGTGGCGGTGTACCGCTGGATCGCCGGACTGGGCGCCAC
>ERZ1645187.2196-NODE-2196-length-17424-cov-13.890610_pt1 | contig 17424 bp, 16 predicted proteins | sample MGYA00575352_ERZ1645187 | MGnify/ENA primary metagenome ERZ1645187 (study PRJEB40837, sample SAMN11349314) | freshwater sediment metagenome | isolation source: river sediment | host: Sediment | place: India: Wazaribad , New Delhi | collected 2017-02-21 ... | reverse complement strand
GCCGCCTGCCAGCGCAGCGCGATCTCGCGCGGCGGCTTGCTCTCCGCCGGCTCGAACACCACGACGCGGCCAAGGCCCTCCAGCCGCCCCTCGCGGTTGCAGCGCCCCGCCGCCTGCGCGATGGAGTCGAGCCCGGCCATCGCGCGCCACACTTCGGGAAAGTCGATGTCGACGCCCGCCTCGATCAGCGAGGTCGAGACGACGCGCGCCGGCGCTCCGGGCGTGTTCAGCGCCGCGCGCGCTCTCGCCAGCACGGCGCGGCGATGGCGGGGAACCATCAGCGTCGTCAGATGCGCGGCGCCGGGTTGCGCGCGGATGCGCTTGAACAGGTCCTGCGCATGGGCGCGGCTGTTGACAATGCAGAGCATGCGCGGCTGCCGCGCGAAGCGCGCCGCGATCTCGTCGTCGCCGACCGGCTGGTCGCGCCGTTCGACCGCGACGCGCCGCAGCCGCCGATAGAGCGCGGCCGGCGTCGGCGCCAGTTCGCGCGTCTCGTCGATGTCGAAGCCGACCGGCTCGTAATCTCCGTTCATGCGCTTGCGGCGCAACGCCCCGTCCTGTTTGCGCAAGGCCGATTGCGTCGCTGTGCAGAGCACGAGGCTCGTCCCGTAATTGCGCGCCAGCTCCTCGATGGCCGCCATGCAGGGCATGAGCAGATGCAGCGGCAGGGTCTGGACCTCGTCCAGCACGACGACGCTGCGCGCGATGTTATGCAGCTTGCGGCAGCGCGAGGTTTTGGCCGCGAACAGGCTTTCGAAAAACTGCACCGAGGTGGTGACGACGACCGGCGCATCCCAGTTCTCCGCCGCGCGCCGCAATTTTTCCAGCCCGTCGCGGCCTTCCTCGTCGCGTTCCTCCGCCTTGCGCCCGGCTTGGGCCTGCTCCCAGTCGAAGCCGCTGTGATGTTCGAGCACGTCGTCGTCCGCGCCGAGCGCCTCGCGGAAGACCTGCGCGGTCTGCTCGATGATCGAGGAATAGGGAATGACGTAGATGACGCGGTCGAGCCCGTGCCGCGCGGCGTGTTCCAGCGCGAAGGAGAGCGAGGCGAGCGTCTTGCCGCCGCCGGTCGGCACGGTGAGCGTGAACAGGCCGGGCGCCTGTTCGGCCTGGGCGAGCGCGTGATCGAGCACCCGCGCGCGCAGGCGGTTGAGGTCGCTGTCGTCGCGCCGACGCGCGCCCATGTAACCGCTCAGCCGGTCGCGCAGCGTGGCGAGCGAGGCATGGCCGCCGCGCTCGACCGGCTGTCGCCTGACGCGCGCGTAGAACGCCTCGGTTTCGAGATAATCGGCGTCGACGAGGCAGGAGAACAGCATTCGGGTGAGAAAGCCATGCTCGAAGCCTTTCGCCCATGCGGGTCTGGCGCGGCGCTCCGGCCGTAAGCGCGCAAGATCGAAGGCGTCGTCGGCGAATGCGGCTCGCCAGTTCTTGGGCATGCGCCGCGCCTGCGCGAGGAGGCGCGCGTCGAGATCGACGCGGTCGGCGAGGCCGGCATGGTGGCCCGCGACGATGGCGGCGACGATCTCGGCGAGGGCGCGGGCGGAAGCGAGAGCCTCGCGCGCCGCCAGCGCGCCGGCGCTGGCATGATCTCCGCCCGTGGGCGCCTCGCCTCGGATATAGGATTGGAACTCCGGCGACATCTTGCCGAGGTCGTGCAGCGCGCCCGCCAACGCGGCGACGCGCGGCCAGCCGAAGGAGCGCGCGAAGGCGCCGGCGCGGTCGGCGACGGCGGCCTGGTGATCGTCGAGCGGCTCCCAATCGGCGCGGCCCGGATCGTCGGTCGAATGGGCGTAGATCCGCGTCCGCATGGGCCAGCCGTAACCATCACCGTGAGTCGAACGGCGGCAAGTGTGGACTTCGCCGCGACCGCGGCAAATAGGGGACTTTTCCCCCATCCGAAGGGACAGCGGCGCAGCGGGGAGGCAGGCCTTTCAGGCGCGGCTGGCGAGGACGGCTCGGGCCGTCGCCTTTGCGTTGGCGGGCTGCTGAAAAGGGCTGCTTCGGGGTCATTGTGTGATTCACTTTCTCAATGGCGAGAGGGTGAATCGGGATGCGCGGCGCGGACGGCGGATCGGGCGAACTTTTCAGCTATGTGCGGCTTGAGGATCGGGTCCCGAAGGATCATCCGCTTTGGGCGGCGCGGGCGCCGGCCGATGCCGGGCTGGCGATGCTCGGCCGGCATTCGTCGGACCGACGCATCACGCTCGGCGCGGACAAGGCCTACGACGTCGAGGCGTTTGTCGGCGCGCCGCGCGAGCGCAAATTGACGCCGCATATCGCGGTTCAGGGCGTGGTGTCGAAGGCCGGGGAGGTTCGCAAGACGGCCATCGACGCGCGAACGCCGCGCCACGCCGGCTACGCCGTCAGCCATCGCGTCAGAAAGCGCATCGAGGAGGTCTTCGGCTGGATCAAGATGCCGGGCGGACTCGCCAAGGCGAAGCCGCGCGGGCGCCCTCAGCGCCGCGACAGCGTCACGACGCAGAGCGGCCGCGACCGCTTCATGGTTTTCCGAATCGGGCGGGCGAAATCGCGCCGGAACTTCCCGTCGCTGCTGCGACGCCGGCTCGGACGCCTATGTCGTCAACGAGAAGGCGCTCGACGTCTTGCGGCGCGCAGGAGTGGATTCTCATCCGATAGCTGATATCGGTAAAGACGCCGGTGCGACGCAACTGCGTCGCCATCCGTCCCAGGCGGATGGATCCCGCTTGCGCCGCAGATCGGCCGTCGTGACGCCCGTTTCGCGCTCCCGCGGGAGCGCGGCGGCTTGCTCTTGCGAGAAGCGGATGGCCCGACGCCCGTCGACTCATCTCATCGCCTTGCCTCCTGGCAAGGCTTGCCTGGCATGCGGGTCCGCACACTTGAAAACTCCTTCCGTCATGACGGCCGCTCGGGTTGACGCTCCACATGCGGCGTCTTTCGAAACCGTGCTCGCCGTTCTAGGCGTCGATCCGCGGCTTGGGTTGAGCGAAGACGAGGCGGCCGCGCGTCTTGCGCGCCATGGTCGAAACGTGCTCGCCGCCGCGCCGCCGGTTCCGGCGTGGCGCAGGTTTCTCGCCCAGTTCGCCGATCTTCTCGTTGGTCTGCTGCTCGCCGCCGGCGTCGTGTCGCTCGGCCTGTGGGCGGTCCAACGCGATTCGCCGGCGCCCTACGAAGCGCTGGCGATCTTCGTCATCGTCCTGATCAACGCGGCGATGGGCTACGTTCAGGAAGCGCAGGCCGAGCGCGCGGCGGCGGCGCTGCGCGACATGACGGCGGCGCAGGCGAAAGTCCTGCGCGACGGGTTGCCGCGTCCGCTTCCCGCCGCCGAGCTTGTTCCCGGCGACGTCATCCTGATCGAGGAAGGCGACGCGATTCCCGCCGACGCGCGACTGATCGAAACGGTCTCGCTGCATTGCAACGAGGCGGCCCTGACGGGGGAAAGCCTTCCTTCGGCGAAGTCGCTTGCCGCCGTCGCCGCCGACGCGCCGCTCGGCGACCGCGCCGGCATGGTGTTCAGCGGCGCCACTGCGATCTCGGGGCGCGGCCGCGCCGTCGTCGTGGCGACCGGCATGGCGACCGAGATGGGCCGCGTCGCTCGCCTGCTTGAGGAGACGCCTGGCGAGACGACTCCCTTGCAGGTCGAACTGGCGAAGGCGGCGCGCGCGCTGGCGGTGGTCGTGCTGTCCATCGCTGCGGCGATGATCGCCGTGATCGCGCTGACAAGCCGCGTGACGAGCTTCTCCGCCTTCTTCGACATTCTCATGCTCGGCGTCGCGCTGGCGGTCGCCGCCGTGCCCGAGGGCCTGCCCGCGGTCGTGACCGCGGCGCTGGCGATGGGCGTGCGGCGGATGGCCCGGCGCAACGCCATCATGCGCCGCCTCGCCGCGGTCGAGACCTTAGGATCGGCGACGGTGATCGCCGCCGACAAGACCGGCACGCTGACGCGCAACGAGATGACGGTGCGCCGCGTGGTCACCGCCAGCGGTCGCTCCGATTTCGACGGCTCTGGCTATGCGCCTTACGGAGAGCCGCGCGCCGAACAGGGCGGCGAGGTCGCGGGCGCCCAGCGCGCCGAACTCGAACGCGCGTTGCGCGCCGCCGAGCGCGCCAATAACGCGGCGCTGCGCGAGGTCGAGGGCGAGTGGCGCGCGCTCGGCGATCCGACCGAGGCGGCGCTGCTCGTCGCCGCGCGCAAGGCCGGTCTCGACATCGAGGCGCTGGCGACGCGTTTCCCGCGTCTCGCCGAAGCGCCGTTCTCGTCCGAGCGCAAGCTGATGAGCACCGTGCACGCCGACGCCGAACGCGACCGGCATGTCGTGTTCGTCAAGGGCGCGCCGAGCGTGTTGCTGGAGCGCTGCGACCGCGAACTGGTGGGCGACGAGGCCCGTCCGCTCGACGCCGCCCGGCGCGCGGCGATCCGCGCCGACGCCGAGGCGCTGGCCGCTCAGGCCCTGCGCACGCTCGCCGTCGCCTATCGCGCGACGCCGCCGGGTGCGCCCGCGCCCGACGCGGCGACCGCGGCCGGGTTTGAGCGCGATCTCGTCTTTCTCGGGCTGATCGGCATGATCGACCCGCCGCGCGAGGAAGCGCGCGCGGCGGTCGCCAAAGCGCGCGCCGCAGGCGTGCGGCCGATCATGATCACCGGCGATCATCCACGCACCGCCGCCGTCATCGCGCAGGAGCTGGGCGTCGCGTCGAACGACCGCGTCGTCGCCGGCGCCGAAATCGCCCGCGCCGACGACGCACGGCTCGACGCGCTCGTGCGCGAGGTCTCGGTGTTCGCCCGCGTCGATCCCGAGCACAAGCTGCGCATCGTGCAGGCGCTGCAACGCCAGGGCGAAGTGGTGGCGATGACAGGCGACGGCGTCAATGACGCGCCGGCGCTCAAGACGGCCGACATCGGCGTCGCCATGGGGATCAACGGAACCGACGTGTCGAAACAGGCCGCCGACATGATCCTCGTCGACGACGATTTCGCCACGATCGTCGCCGCCATCGAGGAAGGCCGGGCGATCTTCGACAATATTCGCAAGTTCCTGCTCTATCTCCTGTCGTCGAACATCGGCGAGGTGATGACGATGTTTTTCGGCGTCATCTTCGCCGGCGCGCTCGGTCTGACGCAGGCCGCGCAGGGCGGTTTCGCCTTGCCCCTTCTGGCGACGCAGATTCTGTGGATCAACCTGATCACCGACGGCGCGCCGGCGCTGGCGCTGGGCGTCGATCCGGCCGATCCCGACGCGATCCGGCGCCCGCCCCGCCCGCGCGGCGAAGCCGTCCTCACCGGCCGTATGTGGGTCGGGATCGTCACCGTGGGCGCGGCGATGGCGGCGGCCACGCTGCTGGCTCTCGACGCCGGCCTGCCCGGCGGGCTGATCGAAGGGCATGGCGAGCTGCCCTACGCGCGCACGCTCGCCTTCACGACGCTGGTGCTCGCGCAACTGCTCAACGTCTTCAGCGCACGCTTCGACACGCGCAGCGCTTTCGCGGACCTGTTCACGAATCGCTGGCTTTGGGTCGCGGTCGCGCTGTCGCTGCTGCTGCATGTCGCCGCGATCAGCCTACCCGGCCTGCGCGACGCCTTCGGCGCGACGCCGCTGTCGCCGGCCGATTGGGGTTTCTGCGCCACGCTCGCGGTCGCGGCGCTGGCGCCGCGAGAGTTGCTCAAGCGCGCGCGGTGAAACGGCGCGGCTGGGATTGGCGCGGTTGACAGCCGTTGGAACGACTGCTCCCACGCCGGGCGCGGAGCCGCCGAAGCTCGACATGCCGACGAAGGCGCCGGGCTCGCCGATTCAGCGGTCCCAGCCGAGCCGCGCCGCCGCCTCGCCCGCGACGCGGACGACCGCCGCAGATCGCCGAGTCGCGCATGTTCGGCCGTCGAGAGGAGGACTGGACGGCGACGCCGTCAGGCGGCGTCAGGACAGAAGCGAACGACTCGAAACGGCGGCCGGCCGCGGTCGGCGCCATCGTTGAAAGGCGGCGCGCGCGGCAACTGGCTCTCGATCACATACATCGCGCCGTCCGGCCCCTGAATGATGTCGTCGGGCCAGCAGAGATCGTCGCGCCGCAGGACGCGGCGATACCGGCGGTTTACGGCGTCGACGCGGCCGATCGCGCCCGCCTCGACCTCCGTCAAATAGAGCGCGCCGACCGCGTCGATCCACATCCCGCCGGAATTTGGCCGTTCCGCATAGCGCTCCATCCGGCGTTCGAGCGCGTCGTCGTCAAGGCGGGCGTCGTGCAGGTCGTCGGCGCGCAATCGCCACACCGCATGTCCCGTGAGGGCGCTGAAATACAGCCATTCGCCGTCAAGATCGAGGGCGACGCCATCGACCCCGACGCGTTGCCGGATGCGTCGTCCGTCTTTCTCCGAGCGCACGAGTTCGCGCCCGCCGAAGACCAGCGGCCGGTCGTCGGAGCGCAGGCCGAGCCGACCCTCCAGGCGTCGGCGCGCGTCGCCCGTGGCGGAATCGACGACGATCAGCGCGGCGCGGGAGCCGTCGCAGCCCACGCCCGCCGCCTCGTCGGTGACGTAGAACGCGCCGCGCGACGCTCGTCGATGACGAAATCGTTGGGTTCGGAGCAGGCCACGAGAGCCGTGGGCGGCAGCGTCACGATGCGATCGAGCCGGTCGAGGACGCAGTCCCAGACCACCATCTTCGGAGAGACCGACGAACGCGTTCCCATGTCGAGCATCCAGATGCGCCCGTGAGCGTCTGAGCGCACGCCAAGCACCGCGTCCAGCCGCTCGTTGGAGCATCCCGCAGGCCGGTTCCACGCCGCGTTGGGAAACGGCGCCAGCGTCGCGGCGTCGATGAAGATCGAAACGCGCGCGGCCGTTTCGAAAATGGGATGGTGGCTGACGACGAGCCGCCCGTCGGGCGTGAAAGCGCCGTTGCCCAGAGCGATGGGGCTGCGCGAATAAGTCTCGCCGACGGTCGGCTCGTGAGCGCGGCGCACGGTCACACCTCGACCTTCAGCCGGGCGGGTCGGTCTGTCATCTCGAACATCTCGCCATGTGGGACGATCGTGATCTGGCCGAATTCCGAGAGGAGTCGACGATACTCGGCGGCCACCGGGCGGGGCTTGCGGTCGAGGTCGTAGAGGCCGCAGCCGACGACGTTTCCGAGCTTGCGGGCGAGTTCGACGTCCCAGTCGATCTGATCGGTGAGCGAATACCAGGTGAAGTCCAGCACCGGGACGCCGTCGGCGCGCATGCGCAGCACGTTGATCCATTGCTTCCACAGCCATGCGCCGGCGCGCGCGGGATCGAAATGATTGGTCTCGGTGTGCATCACGGGCTTGTGGTAGCGCTCGTAATAGGCGCGTGTGGTGAGATACCAGCCGAACACGTCCTCGCCGGTGATGATGTCGCCGCCGGGCAGAAGGATCCGTTCGTTGCGGCCGTAATAGTCATTGCCGAGAATTTGATAGCCGGGCGGTTCGCCGCGCATGAACCAGTCATATTCCGCGCGGGTCACGCCGTTCGAGCAGATAGGCGTAGGTGTCGGCCTGCGGCGGATAGGCGTAGAGCAGATCGAGCGCGATGAAGCGCCGTTTGTTGCGCAACACGATCTCGCGCGAGGGCGTGGCGCGAGCCTCGTGCGTGTATTCCGCGCTCTCGCTCTGCACGATGACGCAATCGGGGCGGCGACGCGTGATTTCGTGCGTCGCCAGTATGCTGCCCGCGACGAGGTGCTTCATCGCGGTGACGAAGCCCCTGTCGGTCCGCAGCTGTTCGTTCCACAGCCCGTCGCGGCCGCTGACGCGCGCCGTCACGTAGATTTCATTCACCGGCGTGTAGAAGCGCACCCACGGATAGCGCTGCGCGACCGCGGCCGCGTAATCGGCGAAGTGCACGGGAAGTCCGGGTTCTGGAAATTCCCCATCCAGTCGGGGACGCCGAAATGCAGCAGGGGTGATGCCCAGCCGCTTCATCTCGGCCAGCACAAGGTCGCAGAACTCCCAGTCGTAGCGGCCGGGCGCGCGATGGACCTTGTAGTAGGGCAGCCCGTAACGCAGCACTTGCAGCCCGAGGTCGGGGACCAACGCCAGATCCTCTCGCCACCGCGCATAGTGCCCGCATTCCTCCATCAGGTCGCGGCGCACGCGCCCGTTGTCGATGGTGGGATAGGAACATTCGATTCCTGTCGCGAACATGAAGTTGCGCGGGCTGGCTTGCGGCAGTCCCTCACCGCGCGCGCCGGTCGCGCCGCCATGCCGGTCGCCGGGGTCGTCGCCATCGCCGCGCACGCGATGGATGATGTCGAGGAAACTGCGCGTGGCCATCTAGATCTCCCTGCGTCCGGCGCGTTCGAGAAAGCGGTCGGCCGTCCGCAACCCGAGCGCCATGATGGTCAGGGCGGGATTTGCGGCGAGCGCGCTCGGGAAGGTCGAATTGTCGGAGATCCAGATATTGGGAATGTCGAAGGCGCGGCCATCGGCGTCCACCACGGCGCGGTTCGGGTCGACCCCCATCCGGCAAGTCCGATCGTATGCGGGCTGCGATGGACCACCCACAGGTCCTGGCCGCCGGCCGCCATCCAGACGCCCCGCATGATCGCTTGCGCGTGCGCGAGCAGGCGGCGCTCGTTCTCGCCGTTCGAGAAATGGATGCGAGGCTTGGGCAGGCCGCGCCCGTTGGCCTCATCGGAGAGTTCGAGGTAATTGCCGGGATACGGCAGGCACTCGCCCAGGATGTTGATTCCGGCCGCGTGGTTGCAGCCGCGCATGCGCGCCATCAGCGCCTCTCCCCACAGTCCACGGGCCCGCGCCAGATGCGAGGCGTAGGTGAGCGGCATCACGCCGATGCTCTGGAGCAGATAACCGCCCGCGAAGTCGGCGTCGTGCGGGCGATGGGTGTCCTCGCTGATCAAGGCGCCCGGGATGCCTTTATGCGGGCGGACGTCCTCCTCGAAGCGCCCGCAGAGCTGGACGCCGGTATGCGCCATGAAGTTGCGTCCGACCTGGCCGCTCGAATTGGCGAGACCGTTCAGCAGCAGAAAGCGCGGCGTCTCGATCGCGCCGGCGCACAGAAACAGGGCGCGGCAGCGTTGCCGATGTTCGACGCCCCGATGGACATAAATCAAGGCCGCGACGCAGCCGGCGCGGTCCAGCTCGACCCGAAGCGCGAAACATTCCGGCCGCAACTCGGCGCCGGCGGCGAGCGCCATCGGGATATAGGTCACGTCCATGCTCGCCTTGGCGCCGGTGCTGCAACCCGCTTCGCAGAAACCGCGATTCACGCAGGCCGCGCGCCAGCCGACGCCCGCCTGATAATAGGAGCCCGACAGCGCCGCGTTGGCGGCGGGCGCCGTGCGCAATCCGAGCGCCTCGCAGCCGCGTCGCATCAGCAGCGCGGGACCGTTCAGCGGCAGCGGCGGCAGCGGATAGGGCGCCCGGCGCGGCGCGCCCCAGGGATAAGGCGAGGGGCCCGACACGCCGAGCACGCGTTCGACCTCGTCATAATACGGGGCAAGGTCGTCGTAACCGATCGGCCAGTCCTCGCCGACGCCGAATTCCGTGCGCAGGCGGAAGTCGTCCGGCTGCGCGCGCGGCGTGAACGCCGTGTAATGCCGCGTCGTGCCGCCGACGCCCGTGCCCGAATTGTTGCGGCCGCACGGGATGGGATCGTCGCCCGCGACCAGCCTCTCGTCGCGCCAGTAAAGAAAGGTCTGCATGCGTTCGTCGGTGGCGAAGTCCTCGCCTGGCGTCCAGCGCGGGCCCGCCTCCAGGGCGACAATCCGCAGGCCAGCCGCGGCGAGCCGCGCCAGAACGGGCGCGCCGCCGGCGCCGGCGCCGACGACGACGACGTCCACCTCGTCGCCGACGTGATGGCGCCGCGCGCGGTCGGCGTCGTCGGCGGACTGCGGCCGCGCGCTCATCGCTGCGCCGTTGCGTCGGCGTCCGTGAAGGGCGGACGCGGTTCGCCTGGCGCCCATGCGTCGAGGCCGATCGCCGACCAGCCATGCGCGTCAGCGAAGCCGACGTAACCGATTTCGTCCTGGCCTTCAGCCTCGCTGAAATAGAGAGCCGCGCTTTCTGCGGAAAGCTCTTCGAAGAAGCGGGCGGCGTTGAGCGTGCGCCAGACGTCGCCTGGCGCGTCGCCGCGCTGCATCGCCGAGAGCACGCGGTCCTGCTCTTCCGGGTCGAGCAGGATGAAGTCGGCGCCCGCCATCGCGCGCGCGGTTTCGTCAAGTCCCTGCAACCCGCGCCGATAGGCCTCGCGATCCGGCGGCATGTCGTCATAACGCCAGCCATCGCCCTCGTCGTCGGCGAGGCGCGCGTCGATCGCCGCCGCGACGCGCGCGGCGGCGCGCCGCGGCGCAAGGCGCGCGCAGGCGGCCAGCAGGACCTCGTAATTCGGCGCGGAGAAGAAGCGCGGCACGCGCGGCGGCGTGAAGGCGAGGCGCGCCGTCAGCGCCCGTCGCGTCGGCTCCGTCACGAGATCGGTTTGGAGCAACACGCGCGTCGACGGGCCGCGGCAGGCCCGCGCGGCGATGTCGGCCTCGGGAAGAAAGGCGCGAAGCGCAGAAACGAGGACATGCGGGGATTCGAGCGGCAGGAGATGTCCCGCGTCGGAGATCAAGGCCAGCGGCGCCGCGAGGCGGTCGGCGACCTCGCGCTGAAGCAGGACGCGCGGCATGACGGGATCGTAGCGCCCGCCCAGCACGCCGACGGGCGCGTCGATGTCGTTCAGCTGAGTGGAAATGTCCTCCCGGCTTCCGCGTTCAAGCCATGCTCGCCAAGCCTCGGGCGAGCTGCGCAGATGATCTCCGATCATGCGCGCCACAAGCGCCGGCGCGAGCGGGCGACGCGCGATTCGTGCGATGATGTCGAACGCGGCGTCGCGGCTGCCGTAGCCGGAAAGCAACTCGGCCCTTCGCGCGTCGGACATCGGCTCGGGGGTCGGCGGCGAGGGAGCGACAAGCGCCAGACCGCGCAGTCCGGCGGGGCGCCGCGCGGCGGCCGCAAGCGCGATCTTCCCGCCCATCGAATGGCCGACGAGGATGTAATTTTCCAGACCGAGGGCGTCGACGAGCGCGACGACGTCGGCGGCGTAATCCGCAACGCCGAAATTTCCGGAAGCTTGCGTCTCGCCGAAACCGCGCAAGTCAAAGGCCAGGCTCGGCGCGCGTTCGCCAAGCTCCTCCATAACCTCGGTCCAGAGCGCGGACGAACCGCCGAAACCGTGCAGGAAGACGAAAACCGCGACGGTCCGGGCGCGAGAATGACGGCCGCGCATGACGACATGGTGCGCAACGCCGTTCACGTCGATCTTCATGCGCGCCTCCTCCTGCGCGCACGCCCGGCGCGGCGCGCGCCAAACGCTCACAACCGTCCGCCAGTGACGTACAGCAGGCTGCCGGTGACGAACGAACTGGTCGGCCTCGCAGGCGAGGTAGACATAGGCCGGCGCCAATTCCTCGGGCTGACCGGGGCGACCAAGCGCCACTTCGTGGCCGAAGGAATGAATTTCGTCGAGCGGCATGGTGCCGGGAATGTTCGGCGTCCAGACAGGCCCCGGCGTGACGCAGTTCACGCGCACGCCATTGTCGAGATGGTCCCTTCCGAACTGCAACGCCAACGATTTGGTCAGGGAGTGGACGCCGCCCTTGCTGGCGGCGTAGTCGATCAGGATCGGATGGCCGGAGTCGCCGACGATCGAGCCCGTGTCGATGATCGCGTCGCCGCGCTTGAGATGCGGCAACGCAGCCTGAATCATGAAAATGTAGCCGAACAGATTGGTCTCGAAGGTGCGGCGCAGCTGCTTCTCGGTGATGTCGAGAACGCTCGACTGGGTCTTCTGGAATGCTGCGTTATTGACGAGGATGTTGAGTCCGCCATATTCGCGCAGCGTGCGCTCGACCGCTTCGCCGCAGGATGCGCGATCACGAACGTCCATCCGGATGACGAGACATGTTGCTCCGCGCGCTTCGATCAGTTCGCGCGTCGTCTGCGCGTCGCCGTCGTTCTGATTGTAGAGGATCGCCACTTTCGCGCCTTCGAGCGCGTAGGCCAACGCGACGCTGCGCCCGATTCCAGAGTCGCCGCCAGTGATCAGCGCCACCTTGCCCTTCAGTTTGTCGGCCGGCCGATAGTCGCGCAGCTCCGACTGGGGTTGGATCGCCATCTCGGACTGCTTGGCCGGGTAAGGCTGTTTGAGCGCATGTTCGAAGTCTTCGGCGACCGGACGATCGATCATCGCTTGTCCTTTCCGCGCATAGCGGCCGTGGCCACGACATCGGCGACGCTGTGAAGCTGAGGTTGAACGCGCTTACGGAGCGGCCTTCATGATTTCGCCGCAGGCGATCGGGATCGTCACTTGCGCGGGAATGTCGCCCAGCGATGCGACCGATTCGGCAGGCTGGTGGAAGCCGGAACGCCGTGGATGAAGACGACGCGGCGATCGAGATCGAGTGTGTGACTCGGGACTTTGCGGCCGAAAGCCTCCCCCAGAGCCTTGAACGGAACGGTCTTCTCATAAACGTAGAACCCATTGGCGTCCGCGCAGGGGTCCGTGACGATCGCCATGCCGACGGGGCCGTTGTTGAAAGAAACCAGAGTCGTCCCGGCCAGCGACTCCGTTTCGATCAGATCGACGACGCCATCGCCATTCCTGTCTGCGCTCGATGTCGGGCCCGCGCCGTTTCCGCCTTCGTCGCGAAGCCATGGAAATGCTGTAGATGCATTATGTTCGGCGACGCGCCGGAGACCTGGACGCGGATCGTCATTTGATCGCCGGAGATGGAGAATATGGCTTCGCCGCTTGCACGCGATTTCGTTTCGCCGGCGTTCAAAGGCGCGAGTTCGGCTCGATAGACCGTCGCCGACGTTTGCGCCCCGGCGTCCGCGCCGGCGGCGAGCGCGAGGACAAATCCCAGTCCGTTCACCGCGATGCCGCGCATGAAGCAGGTCATGTGTCCTCCCTTTGATCTGGGAAGGAAGCTGGTCGCGACGGATGACCTGACAAGGGCGCGTACGTCATCAGTACGCAGGCGCACCCAGCGTCCGCGCACGCCGACTGCGCAAGAGGCGCCTGAGACGCGTGCGAGAGTCCGCCTCGCCGCTCTCCTTGAGCGGACGTCGCGGAGACGCTGCGCCAAGGCCTCGCAGATTGTGGCAATCGGGATCCCTAGCAAAGGCGGCGGATGCGCCTCCTGCGGCGCGGCGCGGGCAGGCCCGGTGGGATATCGACGCGCCAAGAACCGCCGAGCCCCACCGATGAGAGTAGAACTACTCATGCGGGCGGAGCCTCCCCGGGACTGGATACGCGCCGCGGGGAGCTCCAACTTTCCCTAATGAAGGGGAGTCGGCGGACTGGCCAGGAGCGACCCTGGATCAACGGTCGCGAACGACATGCCGGCACAGGTTGGAGGGACGGTGATGGCTAGAGTGCCGGCGCTACGGCCGCGCCCTTCGGAAGGAGTCGTTTCAGCCGAGGCCGATGGATCGGTCCCGCCTCAGTTCGAGGATGCGTTCCTGCCTTCAAACAATGGCGTCTCTCCTTCTGCGTCGGCCACGACGCAGGGGCTGAAAGCGGAGGACATCGATTGGACGCTCGACCACCAGCGGCGGATCACACGCTTGGCGCGCTCTGCCTGGATGCGCTACGCCGATCGCCGCGCGTTTCGTATTACTTCCGCTATCCGTTACGCCGCAGCGACTTTTTCGCGCTGGTGATGGCGAGGCGGCTTCGCGGTCATTACGCCGCCAAACCCCTCTACAACGGTCTTGGCGCTGCGCGATGCGTTGATCGAACCGCCGGATTTAGCGGAGAAATCGCTGCGCTGTTCGTCCCGCTCGGAGCGAGCGCCGTGGACGATGTCAAGGTCGTGCTCGCGCGCATCGATCCGGATGAAATTCTATTGGACGGAAGACGTCGCAATTGGCCATCCATCCGACGCGCAACGAAGGACCGCATTCGCGCGAATCTGGAAAGTTCGATCGAGGGAGCTGTCAGCTCGACGGACTCTGGCGGTCGGGAAGGGGTACTGTGGTCATTCTGACGCAAGGAGTCTGCTGATGTCTCGAATCCGTATTCAGGACGGTGCGATCGAAGTCGATGCGGACGTAATCGCCAACGGGCTGGGCCTGGCGGCGCCGACGGTCATTGATCTCATCCGGCGAGGAGAAATCACGAGCCGGTGCGAACGCGGTGAGGGCGCGGACGAAGGTCGGTTCCGCTTGACGTTCTATCATAAGACGCGTCGGTTTTTCTGTGTAGTTGCGCGGAATGGCGACTGCGTCGCGACGTGACGTCGGATCGCGACGTTTCGAGCGTTTGTGACGGAAGTGCGCGTCAGCGCAGGCGTTGCAAGCCTATCTGGCGCGGGCGGTGGAGGCGGGCGTGCTTAACAAGCTGGATATCGCCGAAACGATCCTGGCGTCTTCCGCCGACGCGATCCTTGCGACGGACGCGGCTGGTATGATTCGTTTCTGGAACGCGGGAGCCGTGCGGCTGTTCGGCTTCGCAGCGGAGGAGAGCTTGGGAAAGTCCCTCGACCTGGTCATTCCGGAGCGATTGCGCGCACGTCACTGGGAAGGGTATCGCCGAGTGATGCGAACTGGCGCGAGCCGATACAGTCAAGGCGATGTCCTCGCCGTTCCCGCGTTACGCAAGGATGGCCAGGAGATCTCGGTCGAGTTCACGATCACTCCGCTGAAAGGAGCGGCGGACGAAATGGTGGGAATGGCGGCGGTGATCCGCGACGTCACGGCGCGCTTCAACGAGCTCAAGGAACTGCGTCGTAGGGCGGCTTCGTCGCAGACGCCCGGCGCAGGCCGCGAGTGACGATGCGCGGAGTGTGTGGCGGGTTGGCTTGCGGCGCCCCGGAAGCGCTGAAGTCTGGCGGTCGCGCGGGTCAAACGAATGAAACTGCGGCGGGCCCATGCAGTGCATCGTCACGCGCAGCGCTTCAGCGACAGCTTCCGTGGGCTTCGAGGCGGTCGGAGTTTCGCGCGCTTACAATTGGCGCTCCAGCATCATGTTCTTGATCTCGGCGATGGCGCGGGCGGGGTTCAGACCCTTGGGGCAGGCTTTCGGGCAATTCATGATGGTGTGGCAGCGATAGAGTCGGAACGGATCTTCGAGATGATCGAGCCGCTTGCCGGTCGCCTCGTCGCGCGAATCGATTAGCCAGCGGTAAGCCTGCAGCAGCACGGCGGGCCCGAGATAGCGGTCAGGGTTCCACCAGTAGGACGGGCAGGAGGTGGCGCAGCAGGCGCACAGGATGCACTCGTAAAGCCCGTCGAGCTTGGCGCGATCCTGCGGCGTCTGGAGCCATTCCTTCTCGGGCGCCGGCGTTGTCGTGTGCAGCCAGGGCTCGATGGCGGCGTGCTGGGCGTAGAGCGTGGTGAGGTCGGGAACGACATCCTTGACCACCTTCATGTGCGGCAGCGGATAGATCTTCACCGCGCCCTTCACGTCGTCCATGCCCTTGGTGCAGGCCAGCGTGTTGACGCCGTCGATGTTCATCGCGCAGGAGCCGCAAATGCCCTCGCGGCAGGAGCGACGGAAGGTCAGCGTCGGATCGATCTTGGTCTTGATCCAGATCAGCCCGTCGAGAATCATCGGCCCGCAATCGTCGCGGTCGACGAAATAAGTGTCGATGCGCGGATTGGCGTCGTCGTCCGGATTCCAGCGATAGATCCGGTATTCCTTGAGATTCTTCGCGCCCGCAGGCTTTGGCCAGGTCTTGCCCGCGTTCACGCGGGAATTTTTCGGAAGGACGAATTCAACCATAACCACATGCTCCCCGCGTGAAGATCGACAGCCGCCAGGCGCGCCTGTCGCGCGGCTCGCGCCTATGCGCTCTTCCAATCGAAGCGACTCAACATCATGCGCCGCGCGCAGTCCGCCGCCGGACCGTGCGGCTGTCGATTATCGGTAGGAAACGCGAAGACGGATCGTCCGGCGAAATCGATAAGAATTCGTACGGAACCGTGCGCAACGAAAAACGTGTCTCGCGTGCGTTTGTCGTTCATGGCGGCGTACTGGAGAATGTGTTCGAACTGCTGGAAGCGCGGGTTTCTCGTGGTCTCAAACGGGTGCGTCGACGATGGAGCCTCATGCCGTTCGCTCAGCCGAACCCGGTGCTGAATTTCGTATGAACGGTGCGTCGAGGAAACAACGGGCGAAACCCGTCCGCCTCGCGCCTCGCTTCACGACGGGAAGCCGATCAGCGCGCCGCGAGGTCGCGTTCGCAAACTTACGCCGGGAGGCGTCGGACCAGCGCCGTAAGGATGTCCGCACGGCTAAGGATTCCGACGATTCGACCGTCGCGCATGACCGGCAAACGCTTGACGCCAAGGCGCTGCATCTGATCGATCGCGTCTTCAAGAGGAGTCTCGACGTCGGTCGCCACAGGATCGGCGGTCATCACGTCAACGACCTTTTGTGTGCGCAGGTTTGCGGCGACGCCGCCCTCTCTCAAACTGTCGAACGGGTTCGCGCGGCGCCGTGTGTCGTTCGGCAGGAAATCCCCTTCCGTGATGATGCCGATGAGAGCGCCCCGTTCATCGACGACCGGCAATCCGCTGACGCGATGATCGACCATGATCCGCGCCGCTTCGGCCAGCGACGCGTCGGATCTGACGCTCGCTGCTCCCGTCGTCATGATCTCGCCGACTTTCATGGCTCGAACCTTTCATATGCACTCGCTTCTGTCCACGATGTAGGACAGGCGAGGCGATTTGCGAGTTGCGGTCGTCGTGAGGGCGAGAGAATGTCGTATGGCGTCATGCATCACGCCATCAATCATGTACTCTTGCCTGGGCTGAACCTGTCAGGAGACGGCCGCACGGAAGAATGGGGAGGCGAGAATGTCGAACCATGTTCCTTCTGCAAACGTTCGCATCAAACGCGCCTACGAGGCGGCGGCTAAATCGGACGGGACGCGCGTTCTTGTCGATCGGTTGTGGCCGCGCGGAGTGACCAAGAACGACGCGGCGATCGATCAATGGATGAAGGAGATCGCACCCTCGACAGGGTTGCGGCGATGGTTCGATCATGATCCGAAGAAATGGCAGGAATTCCAGACCCGGTACCGCAAGGAAATCGAGAACCACAAGGAAATGGTCGGCGACCTTCGGGAAATCGCGCGGAAGGGGACGCTTACGCTGATCCATTCTGCGCATGACGAGGCGCACAATGATGCGGTCGTGCTACGGCACGTCGTGCTGGGGCGCTAAGTCCGGTTGACTCTTGAGAGCCCCATAGGGTGTTGCGTGTGATTCAAGGCTTCTTTTTGGGCGGAAGCCGTGGGCCTCATGGATCGGCTTGTTCTGAACAATGCACGGTGGGATGGGATTTCGGGCCTCATCATCGGTCGTTCCGATCAACGCGGGTCGACGGGGCATGACAGTCGCATGGTCGTCGAAGGCGTCTTGTGGTTTGAACCGCGCCGGGTTTTCCGGAGGCTGTTTTGTTTGAGTCACGCCGCGATCGGG
>ERZ1645187.2195-NODE-2195-length-17425-cov-186.366264_pt1 | contig 17425 bp, 16 predicted proteins | sample MGYA00575352_ERZ1645187 | MGnify/ENA primary metagenome ERZ1645187 (study PRJEB40837, sample SAMN11349314) | freshwater sediment metagenome | isolation source: river sediment | host: Sediment | place: India: Wazaribad , New Delhi | collected 2017-02-21 ... | reverse complement strand
CCGACATCCAGCTCGGCGGCAACGCCGACATGCGCATCCGCTACGAGCTCGGCGATCAGCCGGAGGGCTCGGCGCGCGACACCGCCGCCCACGCCATCCGCGCCTCGGTCGCCGACCTCAAGGCCAAGGCGCTCGCCGCCGGTGGCCTCTACGTCCTCGGCACCGAGCGCCACGAGAGCCGTCGCATCGACAATCAGCTGCGCGGCCGCTCCGGTCGCCAGGGTGATCCCGGCCATTCCAAGTTCTTCCTGTCGCTCCAGGACGACCTGATGCGCATCTTCGGCACCGACCGCATGGACGGCATGCTGCAGAAGCTCGGCCTCAAGGAGGACGAGGCGATCGTCCATCCCTGGATCAACAAGGCGCTGGAGAAGGCACAGCAGAAGGTCGAAGCCCGCAACTTCGACATCCGCAAGAACATCCTCAAGTTCGACGACGTCATGAACGACCAGCGCAAGGTGGTCTTCGAGCAGCGCGTCGACCTGATGACCGACGAGGACGTCAGCGACACGGTCGCGGCGATGCGTCACGACGTCATCCACGACACCGTCAAGAAACACATTCCCGAGAACGCCTATCCCGAACAGTGGGACGTCCTCGGCCTCGAAGCCGAAGTGCTCTCGGTCACCGGCCTGGACCTGGCCGTCCCCGCCTGGGCGAAGGAGGAGGGCATCGCCGAGGAGGAGGTGATCCACCGCATCTCCGAGGCGACCGACACGGTGATGGCCGAGAAGCGTACCCGCTTCGGCGAGGAGACCATGCGCTACGTCGAGAAGGCGGTGCTGCTGCAGACCCTCGACCACCTGTGGCGGGAGCATCTCGTCACCCTCGACCACCTGCGTCAGGTCATCGGCTTCCGCGGCTACGCCCAGCGCGACCCGCTGAACGAGTACAAGACCGAGGCCTTCACCCTGTTCGAGGGACTGCTCACCGGCCTGCGCCGCGCCGTCACCTCGCAGATGATGCGCATCGAACTGGTGCCCCAGGAGCCGGCCGAACTACCGCCGATGCAGGCCCATCACGTCGACGCCACGACCGGCTTCGATCAGATCACCGGCGACGCCCCGAGCGCCACTGCCGTCGATCCGAACGATCCGTCGACCTGGGGCCGGGTGGCGCGCAACGCGCCCTGCCCCTGCGGCTCGGGCAAGAAGTACAAGCACTGCCACGGCGCCTTCGCCTGAGGCCGCTCGCGCCGATGGTTCCGATCACCAGGGCTGCCCTTCGGGGCGGCCTTCGTCGTTTCGGCCCGGAGCTGCGACGAAGCACGACGACGACGGCGCGCAGACCCGGAAACGCGAGCGCGGCCCGAAGGCCGCGCTCGCGGAATCCTGAAACGAGCCCCGTTCGAATCACCCACCGAACGGATTGAGCTTCTTCCACAAGGGCTTGTCGCTCTCGGCGGCGGGAGCCGCGGCCGGGGGAGCGGCCGCCGGGACGCTCGTCGTCGCATAGGTCGCGGCCCCGCCCTGAGCCGGTCGAGCCGCCGGAACCGGACCGGCGACCGGCTTGGCCGGGGCGGTCGGAGCGGCGGCCGCCGTCGCCGGCGGCGTCACGGCAGGAACCGCTGCGGCGGCCGGCTTCGCCGGTTGCGATCCGCCGAACGAGCCGAAGGAGAACAGCCGATCGGTGATACTCGCTTCGCCCCCGCCGGCCGTCTCCTCGACCAGCGCCATACGGGTTGTCGCCGTCAACGGCGACGGACGCGGCAGCGGCACGGCGATCGGCGTCGCGGCGACGGGCACCCCCGCCTCCTCCGTCGATCCCCCGAACAGGCCGGCCAGGGCGGTGCCCGCCGGCTTCTGCGGCTTCGACTTCTCGAGCTTCTCGGCGACCAGGCGTTCGGTCTCCTTGCGGTCGACGTCGTCGAGTTCGGCAGCGGCCACCTTGAAGGCCTTGTCGTCCTCCGCCTGCTTCGCCGCCACCTTGGTGGTGAGCTCCTCCGACACTTCGAAGGCCGGGCAGGCGCCGGTGGCATTGAAGGTGGCCGACGCCGGATCCTTCGGCTGGGCGTCGAAGACATAGCGCTTCTCGCAGACGTCGACCTTGGGCTCGAGTTTGGTCACCTCGAAATGGTCGTGGCCCTGCTTGATGTTCTTCCAGAACGCCATGTTGGGGTTCTTGCGGTGCCTGGCCATGTTCTCCGCCGTCATGCGGAACGGATAGGCCTGCACCTGGAACGACTTCTGACCCCCGGCGAAGGCTTCGCGTGCCAGACCATAGATCTCCTCGATCTGCTCGTCGGTGCCGATGAAGCAGCCCGCCGACGGCGTGCAGCCGCCGTGCACCATGATCGCCGCACCGGTCCGGCCCCAGGCGCGATCGAAGGCGTTGGGATAGCCGACGTCGTAGGACAGGTGATACTGCGAGTTCGGGTTCATCCGCCACGGCGTGACGGTGTAGAAGCCTTCCGGCGACTGCTTGTCGCCTTCCTTGATCTTCGGCCCCGGCCCGCCGCCGGTGGTGCACAGGGGATAGGTCTTGAGCAGGGCGAAGCGACCGGTCTTGTCGCGCTTCCACACCTCGAGCGCCTTCTCCTGTTTGAAGGCGCGCACCAGGATCGGATCGTCCTTGCGCATGCCCTTGCTCTCCATGAGCGCGAGCACGTCCGGCTTCAGCGGCCGCGTGGCCTTGCCCGGTCCGAGGGTCGACCGCATCTCGTCCTGACAGGACGCCGCGAGAAGGCCGAACCCGGCGATCATCGCGACCCGCAGCATCGTCTTCGACAGCATGTACTCACCCGAGTGAAGAGTGCGATCGTGACCACCCGCCTCCGTCCCGCCGGGTTCACCGGCCGATGGAGCGAGCATTCGTAGTCGTCTGCCCCGGCGATGAGCGTGCCGCCGGTGGTCGTTCTCGCTCGACGCTACTCCAGCCTCCTTCACCGATGGTTACCGAACGGCGAACGATCGGTGGAGAGCGGTGCGACGATTTCCGCTGATAATCTAGCTCAAACCGAGCAATGCGGCAAAACCGCGTCCACTACGTAGCGCGTCGCGCCGCATCTGGCTCGGTCTCGCCCGGCGATCCGCCCGCCGCGACCGGCCGCCTGTCGTCGTTCAGAGGCTGCGACCGATCGCCAGGAACTTGTCGAAGCGCGCGTTGCGCAACTCGTCGGCCGAGAGCGGCGCCAGTTCCCCGAGCGCCTTGGTGATCACTTCGCCGGCGGCGTCGATCACTTTCTCCGCCGCGCGGTGGGCACCACCGAGCGGCTCCGCCACGATGCCGTCGATCACCTTGAACTTCAGCAGGTCCTGCGCGGTGATCTTCATGCCCATCGCCGCGTCCTGGGCCCGGGCGCTGTCGCGCCACAGGATCGAGGCCGCGCCCTCCGGCGAGATCACCGAATAGATCGCGTGTTCGAGCATGTAGACGCGGTTGGTGGCGGCGATGGCGATCGCCCCGCCCGAGCCACCCTCACCGATGATCACCGCGACATTGGGCACGCCGAGCCCGAGGCAGGCGTCGGTCGATCGTGCGATCGCTTCGGCCTGGCCGCGCTCTTCCGCACCGATGCCCGGATAGGCGCCGGCGGTGTCGACCAGACTGACCACCGGTAGGCCGAAGCGCTCCGCCAGTTCCATGATTCGCACCGCCTTGCGGTAACCCTCCGGCTTGGCCATACCGAAATTGTGCTTGAGCCGCGAAGCGGTGTCGGAGCCCTTCTCGTGGCCGATGACCGCCACCGGCATACCCTTGATACGCCCGAACCCGCCGACGATCGCCGCGTCCTCGCCGAAGACGCGGTCACCGGCGAGCGGCGTGAAGTCCTCGACGAGACGGCCGACGTAGTCGACGAAATGCGGCCGGTCGGGATGTCGCGCCACCTGGGTCTTCTGCCACGGCGTGAGCTTCAGATAGATGTCGGTCAACGCCTGCGTCGACTTCGCCTCGAGCTTCTCGATCTCGTCCTTGACGTCGACCGCCTCGCCCTTCTCCGCCAGGGCGCGGAGTTCCTGGATCTGACCCTCGAGGTCGGCGACCGGCTTTTCGAATTCGAGATAGCTGTGCATGTCTCAGGATGTCCTCGGGAGACGGCCGCTCGCCGGCAGGGGGCGACCGGGCTCCTCCGCCGCGTCCGCCGCCGCGCTCGGCGCTTCGACCCGCGCCCGAGGCGGATCGGCCGTCGCGCCGGGACGGGCCGGCTTCGTCGGCCGCAAATCGCCACGCCCGCCCCCGAATGTCAAGCGAACCCCCGGCCACCGTCGTCGGCCCGTCGTACGAGCGCCGACCTCAGGCGGTCGGATCGGCGAGCGGGTGATGGGTCTCGACCAGTTCGCGGAGCCGCTCGTCGAGGACATGGGTGTAGATCTGCGTCGTCGAGATGTCCGCGTGGCCGAGCAACTGCTGCACCACGCGGAGGTCCGCCCCGTGAGCGAGGATGTGGCTGGCGAAGGCGTGACGCAGCACGTGCGGGCTCACCGTCTCGGCGGGAAGCCCCAGACCGACCGCCAGCCCCTTGAGGTCGCGGGCGAAGGCCTGTCGCGTCGTGTGACCGCTCGCGCTCCACGACGGGAAGAGCCAACGCTCGCCCGCCGTCCATCGTCTCGCCGCCTTCAGGTGATCGACATGGGCGCTCATCGCCGCCTTCGCCTTCGCCGACAGCGGCACCAGACGCTCCTTCGAGCCCTTGCCGCGCACCGTCAGGAACGGCGCCTCGCCCCGGACCGCACTCGCCGGCAGCGACACCAGTTCGGAGACTCGGAGCCCGGTCGCATAGACCGTCTCCAGCAGGCAATGGAGGCGCAGCCGCCGCCCGCGGACCGCCGCGGAGAGTTCACGTCCTTCGCCGTCGTGGGTCGCCTCGGCTCGCCGCTTCGCCGTCTCGATCAACCGATCGACCTCGGCCTCGCTCAACACCCTGGGCAGCGGTCGCCCCTTCTTCGGCGCGTCGATCGTTCCGGTCGGATCGTCGCCGCGGAAGCCTTCGCCGTAGAGGAAGCGGTGGAACTGGCGGATCGCCGAGAGATGCCGCGCCTGGGTCGAGGCCGCCATGCCGCGCGCCGCCAGATCCGCCATGTGGTCGGCGACGTCGGCCGCGGCCGCTCCGTCGACCGGCTTGCCGCGCGCCGCGAGAAACGAGGCGAAATCGCCGAGATCGCGACCGTAGCCGTCGAGGGTCGCCGGCGCGGCACCACGCTCCGCCGCCATCATCTCGAGGAAGGTCTCGATCCGCGCCGCTTCCATGGCCTCACCTCGGATCGAGACGCTCCTGCGGCACGCGGATGGTCATCTCGCGCGGTCGCGGTTCGACGAAGTTGGCGAGCACGTACATCGCCGCGAAGCCGAGCCCCGCGAGCACCACGAGGGCGATCAGGAAGCGGACCAGACTCGGCATGACTCCACGACGTCTCCGCGAGAGGGGATCACCGCCACCGCAGGCGGCGTCCCGGTACCAGCACGACGCGAATCGCGCGTCCCGCCACAGGTTTCGACCCGAGACCTTTCCCCGTTCCGCCGGCCGGTGCAAGCACGCAGCCGTCGCCCACCGCCCTCCGGCGGCGCTTTTCCGCGACGGAACGCTTGACGGACGGCGGATCGATCGGCCAAAGGTCGCCCGCACGAGGCCGGACGCGGCCGGACGGGTGGACACGAAGGCCGATGTCGAACGAGGCGAAACGCGGTGAAGCCGCCCGCAGCCGGAGGATCCTCTCCGCGCTGGGGGGCCGCTCGATCGTCTTCGTCGGCATGATGGGCGCCGGCAAGACCACCATCGGCCGCCGCGTCGCCGCCCGCCTCGACATTCCCTTCGCCGACGTCGACGTCGAGATCGAGAAGGCGGCGGCCAAGACCATCCCCGAGATCTTCGCCGAACACGGCGAAGCCTACTTCCGCGACGGCGAGCGCCGCGTCATCGCTCGCCTGCTCGGCGACGGTCCGCAGGTGCTGGCGACCGGCGGTGGCGCCTTCATGAACGCCGAGACCCGCAAGGCGATCGCCGCGCGCGCCGTCTCGGTGTGGATCGCCGCCGATCCAGACGTGTTGTGGGCGCGCGTCCGCGCCAAGGCCAACCGGCCGATGCTGCACACACCCGACCCGGAGGGAACGCTGCGCCGCCTCGTCGCCGAACGTTACCCGGTCTATGCCCTCGCCGATCTGACCGTGCGCTCGCGTGACGTCTCCAAGGACGTGATGGCCGAGGAGATCCTCGACGCCCTCGACCGTCACTTCGCCGCCACCGACACCCTCGAACGACCCGCAGTCGCCGCCGGAGACCCGACATGACCGTTGCCACCGTGGTGCCCGTCGACCTCGCCGGTCGCGCCTACGACATCCTCATCGGCCCCGGCCTGATCGAGACCGCCGGCGCCGAACTGAAACGCCGTTTCCCCGGTGCGCGCTTCTGCGTGATCACCGACGAGACCGTCGCCGAGCTCCATCTCGACCCCCTGGCCCGCTCGCTCACCGACGCCGACCTCGCCTTCTCCTCGATCGTCGTCGCCCCCGGCGAGGGGTCCAAGACCTTCGACACGCTGGAGAGCGTCGTCGACGGCGTGCTCTCCGCCCGGATGGAGCGCGGCGACCTGCTCGTCGCCCTCGGCGGCGGCGTCATCGGCGACCTCGTCGGTTTCACCGCCGGCATCGTTCGCCGCGGTATGCGCTTCGTCCAGATGCCGACGACCCTGCTCTCGCAGGTCGACAGCTCGGTCGGCGGCAAGACCGGCATCAACACCCGCCACGGCAAGAACCTCGTCGGCCTCTTCCACCAGCCGGCGCTGGTGCTCGCCGACACCGCCACCCTCGACACCCTCGATCCGCGCCACCTGCGCGCCGGCTACGCCGAGGTGGCCAAATACGGCCTCATCGACGACGCCGAGTTCTTCCGGTGGCTCGAGGCGAATTCGGCCGAGATCTTCGCCGGCGGCCCGGCGCGTATCGGCGCCATCGCCACCTCCTGCCGCGCCAAGGCCCACGTGGTGAAGATCGACGAGACCGAGCAGGGCCCCCGCGCCCTGCTCAACCTCGGCCACACCTTCGGCCACGCCTTCGAGACCGCCTGTGACTACGACGCCGAACGCCTCGTCCACGGCGAGGCGGTGGCGATCGGCATGGTGCTCGCCCACGAGTTCTCCGCCCGCCTGAACCTCGCCTCGCCCGATGACGCCGCGCGGGTGAAGGCGCATCTCGCTGCCGTCGGCCTGCCGACGACGATCGCCGAGATCCCCGGCGGCGTCGGCACCGCCGACGACCTGATGCGGGCGATCTTCCAGGACAAGAAGGTCAAGCGCGGCCGCCTCACCTTCATCCTGACCCACGGCATCGGCGAGGCCTTCGTCGCCGACGACGTCGTTCCCGATCAGGTTCACGCCTTCCTCGCCGACAAACTCGCCGGCTGAACCCTCGACGACAGTGGGGTGCGGCAGGACGGCCGTCGAAGCTGACACCTTGTCAGTTACAGCCACCGATCGACACTGGTAGTGTTCCTCGTCGGCGAACGTCTTCGCGCTCGCGATGTCGCCGCACGGAGGGGAAGATGAACAGATTCCTCGTCTTCGGCGCCGCTCTTCTGGTGCCGACTGCCGCATTGGCGATGCCGTTCTTCAATCACTACTACAACGAAGCGGGATACTTCATCGACGTGAACAACGCCGAGGCACGTGGATACCAGTGCCGGATGAAGTTCGATCTCGTCTACGACGAAGCCGGCAAATCGCGCTCGCAGGTCGTCGAGCAGACCATCACCATCCCCGCCAAGTGGAGCGGCCGCGTCGTCGCCTTCCCCTCGACGCCTCAGTCGATCCTGCGCAGCTATCGCTACGACATCAACTGCGACTGATCGGCACCAACCGGCCACATCGGCGGATCGAACACGCTCGCACCGCTTCGAGAACCGGTCGCGGTCGCGTGTCGCATCGGCCGTGGCCGCGACGGAACCGGACGTTCAGCCGGCCGGATCGCCGCCGAGCCCGGCGAGCGCCGCTTCCAGTGCCGGTTTCGCCCCCGCCGCCAGGAACCACGGATTGGCGAAATCGACGTCGCTCGCCTGATCGCGCTTGCCGTAGGTGAGCGGCCGCCCGTCGAGGCCGACGACCTGCCCGCCGGCCGCCGTCAACACCGCGTCACCGGCCGCCGTGTCCCATTCCATGGTCCGTCCCAGACGGGGGTAGAGGTCGGCCTCGCCCGCCGCCACCCGGCAGAACTTGAGCGAGGAGCCGGCGGAGACGCGTCGCGCCACCGCCAGCCGGGAGAGCAGCGCCTCGGTCTCCGGTCCGGCATGCGACCGGCTGGCGAGAACCACCAGTCCCTCGGTCGGCGCGGCCCGCACCGCGATGTCGCGCCAGCGGATCGTCCCGTCGACCCCGACCGTCCCGTGCCGGGACCCGGCACCGACGACACCGGCATAGATCTCGCCCAGCGCCGGCGCCGCCACGACCCCGACGACCGGCCGTCCGCCTTTCACCACCGCGATGTTCACGGTGAACTCGCCGTTGCGCGAGATGAACTCCTTGGTGCCGTCGAGCGGATCGACCAGCACGAAGCGGTCGCCGAGCCTCGGCGGGATCTCGCCGGCGGCGACCTGCTCCTCCGCCACCACCGGGACGCCCGGCAGGACCCGTGCGAGATCGGCGAGGATGAGACGCTCCGCCCGTTCGTCCGCCTCGGTCACCGGGCTCGCGTCGCCCTTGGCGGCGACGGCGAAATCGCCGCGGTAGACCTCCATGACCGCGCGACCGGCGGTGAGCGCGCCGGCGATCAGAGCATCGAGAAGGGAAGCGTCGAGGGTCATGAGCCGAGGCCGGTGGGAAGCGGACCCGCCGGCGATATCACGAGCCGATCGCCCGCGGCAAATCGGAACCCGTCCGCAGACGCGGCGTCCATCCGAGCGAACCGGCCACCGTCTCCACCCGATCGCGTCCCGTTCGTTTGGCGACGAGGAGGCCGGCGTCGGCCGAAGCGACGAGGCGGTCGAGATCGGCCTCGACGAGCGGTATCGCCGCCACACCGACGCTGACCGTGGCGTCGACGGGACGGCCGGCGTTGCGGATCTCCAGCGCGGCGAAGTCGTGGCGCACCGCCTCGGCGAATCGCCAGGCGGCCGAGAAATCCGCCGTGGCGAGGAAAAGGACGAACTCTTCGCCGCCGAACCGACCGAAGACGTCGTCGCGGCCGAGGCGCGAGGCGACCAGTCGGGCGAAGTCGGTGAGGACGAGATCGCCGATGAGATGACCGTGGGTGTCGTTGATCGCCTTGAACCGATCGAGGTCGAAGATCGCCACCGCCCCCTGCGATCGATCGGCGGCGAGGCGCGCGGTGGCCCGTTCGAAGAAGGTCCGTCGGGTGAGCGCCCCGGTGAGCGAATCGACTTCCGCCGCCCGCCGCTGCCGCGCTTCGCCGCGCTCCTTCACCATCGACAGCAGCGCATAGCCGAGCACCACCTCCTGCAACAGGATCTGCATGGCGACGAAGGCGATCCAACCACTGCTCAGCGCGGCGAAACTCTCCGATGCCGGCGTGTCGACCGTCAGGATCAGACGCGACAGATGGCCGACGGCGAGAAAACCGAGAAGCACGGCGACCAGCGGCCGCGTCGGCAGGGCCTCGCGCCTCTGTCCGCGCCAGATCACCACCGCCGAGGTCGAAACGAGAACGAAGATCAGACCCGAGATCAGCGTCACCCGCGCCGCGAAATGATCCCAGATCGCCGGCGACTGGGTCGCCACGATCCAGAGCACCGGAGCCGCCAGCAACGCCGGGAGACGGAAGCGACGCTCCTCGAAGGCGAGCGCGCCGGCCAGGAGTGAGCCGAACGCCGCCAGAACCAGGGTATTGGCGACACCGATCGACAGGAAGGCCGAGATCTCGCCGCGCAGGGCCAGAAGGGTGCAGGCCGGGGCGCCGAGCAGGTGCGAACCGGCCCAGTAGAGCATGGCGCGGTTGGCCTGCCGGTCCTGGCGCCAGGTGATGAGGAACATCACCGCCATCAGGCCGAACAGGGCCGTCGACACCAGGAGCAGCGTCGGCAGATCGATCCTCGGCATCGCGAGATGGACCTCTGGAGACGTATCGGAATTCCACACCCGTCGGGGCGGTAACATGTCACGACTTCCCCAACGAGAGGTTAAGTCGGGCGGAAAACGAAGGATCGTGGAAAGCGCCGGTCTCAGGCCGGATCGGCTTCGATGGTGAGAGCGTGGACGCGCTCGGCCAGTTCCTGTTTCAGCGCCTCGTTGATCATCCGATGGCGCTGCAGACGGGTCGTGCCACGGAAGGCGGTCGAGGCGATCTGGACGACGAAATGGGTCTCGCCCGCGGCATGGTGCCCGGCGTGGCCGTGGTGGCGATCCGATTCGTCGATCACTTCGAGGAAGGTGGGGTGGAAGGCCGTGGTCAGCTTGTCGATCATGCGTTGGCGATAGGTCATCGGCCGCTTCCGACTCCGTCGATGGCGAGAACGACGATCATGTTAACCCCCTGCTCGCCGAATCGGAACCATCCTGTCCCGTGATCCGCCCCGCGTCGCACGAGCCTTGTGGCGCGGCCCCGTAGACACCATTATCCGCCGATGACCTTCGACAGCGACATCTTCGAGCGCATCCGCATCAAGCCGGATCCGGAGACCCTGGCCAAACGACGCTTCCCCCCCTGCGAATGGGCGGGATGCGAGCAGGCGGGGACCCACCCGGCGCCGAAGGGGCGTGGCCACGAGGGCGAGTACCACCACTTCTGCATCGACCACGTCCGCCTCTACAACAAGTCCTACAATTATTTCTCCGGCCTCGCCGACGAAGCCGTCGCCGCCTTCCACAAGGATGCGACGACCGGCCATCGTCCGACCTGGGCGATGGGATCGAATCCCGACGCGGCCGGCCCACGGGCTCACGCCGACGATTTCGAGATCCCGAAGAACTGGACCCGCCGCTCCGGTGACCCGCGCATCCAATTCGGTCGCGCCGCGCGCTTCCGCGCCGAATTCCGCACCCCGCCGGTGCGACGCAAACCGCTGGAGAAACGCGCCCTCGACACCCTCGGCCTGCCCGAGGCGGCGACCCGCGACGACATCCGCGCCCGCTACAAGACCCTGGTCAAGCGCCATCACCCCGACGCCAACGGCGGCGATCGCTCGTCCGAATCCCGCCTCCAGGAGATCATCCAGGCCTACAAGCTGCTGCGCACCGCCGGCCTGTGTTGACTCGCCGCACCCGTCCCGCCGATGACGGCCGCCGGCGCCCGTCGCACGGACCCATGCGTCCACGACACGGCCGCCGTGCATCCGCGCCGGGTTCCGCGTCGTGTGGCTGGTGCGCCGGCTTTCGCTCCGCTAGTGTGCCCCGGTTCGAAACGATGACCCCCGCCGGTCGTCGGCGAAGGGATGCGCGCGCCCGCGTGCCTCCGGCGGGGACGGAGGAAAGATGAGCGAGACCGAGAAGAGCGTCGCCGGCCTGCCGGATCGGATGATCTCCGTGAAGGAGACCTTCGGCTTCGAGAGCGACCTGATGGTGCCGGCCTATTCGACCGCCGAGGACCACGTCCCCGACATCGACCCCGACTATCTCTTCGACCGCGACACCACCCTCGCCATCCTCGCCGGCTTCGCCAAGAACCGCCGCGTCATGGTCACCGGCTTCCACGGCACCGGCAAGTCGACCCACATCGAGCAGGTCGCCGCCCGCCTCAACTGGCCCTGCGTCCGCGTCAACCTCGACAGCCACATCTCCCGCATCGACCTGATCGGCAAGGACGCCATCGTCGTGCGTGACGGCATGCAGGTGACCGAGTTCCGCGACGGCATCCTGCCCTGGGCCTATCAGAACAACGTCGCCCTGGTCTTCGACGAATACGACGCCGGCCGCCCGGACGTGATGTTCGTCATCCAGCGCGTGCTCGAATCCTCCGGCCGCCTGACGCTGCTCGACCAGAACCGCGTCATCCGCCCGCACCCGGCCTTCCGCCTCTTCGCCACCGCCAACACCATCGGCCTCGGCGACACCTCGGGCCTCTACCACGGCACCCAGCAGATCAATCAGGCGCAGATGGACCGCTGGTCGATCGTCACGACCCTGAACTATCTGCCGCACGACGAGGAAGTCGGCATCGTCCTGTCCAAGGCGAAGCACTACCAGAACGCCGAGGGCCGCGACATCGTCGCCAAGATGGTCCGCGTCGCCGACATGACCCGCAACGCCTTCGTCCAGGGCGAACTGTCGACCGTCATGAGCCCGCGCACGGTGATCACCTGGGCCGAGAACGCCGAGATCTTCGGCGACGTCGGCTTCGCGCTGCGCGTCACCTTCCTCAACAAGTGCGACGAGACCGAGCGGCCGAAGGTCGCCGAGTTCTACCAGCGCTGCTTCGGCAAGGAACTGCCGGAGAGCGCGATCAACGTCGTGCTGAGCTGAGGAGGTGCGGATGGCGGAGCGCATCACCCATCACGGTGGCTGTCACTGCGGCGCGGTGCGCTGGGAAGTCGATGCGGCGATCGACGAGGTGATCTCCTGCAACTGCTCGATCTGCACCATGCGCGGATCGCTCCTCGCCTTCGCCCCGGCGGCGGACTTCCGCCTCCTTTCCGGCGCCGAGAAGCTGAAGGACTATCGCTTCGCCAGGAAGCGGATCGCCCATCTCTTCTGCACCGACTGCGGCCAGGAATCCTTCGGCCGCGGTGCCAAGCCGGACGGCAGCGAGATGGTGGCGATCAACATCCGCTGCATCGACGACGTCGATCTCGACGCCCACCCCGTCCGTCGCTTCGACGGCCGGTCTCTCTGATCCACCGGACGCGAGTTCGAGCGGAATGGCCCCGAAGGACAAGACCCCGCCCAATGAACCGTTCAAACAGGCGCTCGCCGCCTGCGTGCGGGCGATCGCGCGGGTACCCGATCTCGAGGTGGCCTACGGCACCGACCGGGCGGCGCTGACCGGCCACACCGTGCGGCTGCCCGAACCGGCCCGCAAACTCTCCCGCATCGAAGCGGCGGTGCTGCGCGGCCAGTCCGACAGTCTGGCGCTGCGTCTCGCCGTCCACGACACCGCCGTCCATCGCCGCTACCTGCCGGAGGGTCACGAGGCCCGCGCCATCTACGAGGCGGTCGAACAGGCCCGCTGCGAAGCGGTCGGCGCCCGCCGCATGGAGGGCGTCAAAGGCAATCTCGGCGCGATGCTGGAGGAGCGTTACGCCAGATCGCGCGCCGCCGAGATCACCGAGCGAGCGCAGGCGCCGCTCTCCGACGCCCTCGCCCTGATGGTACGCGAACGCCTGACCGGCATGGCCCCGCCGTCCTCGGCGACCAACCTCGTCTCGCTGTGGCGCGACTGGATCGAGACCAAGGCCGGTGCCCGCCTCGATGCGCTCGCGGGCGCACTCGGCGACCAGCGCGCCTTCTGCCACCTCGTCCGCGACCTCATCGCCGACCTCGACATGGCCGACGAACTCGGCCAGGACCCCGACGAGCCCGAGGAGAACCAGGGCGGCGACGAGGAGCAGGGCGAGGACCAGGACACCACCGGCGAACCGGAAGGCGAGGAGGGCACCGAAGACGCCCAGACCTCCGCCACCGAGAGCTCCGGCGAGGAGCCGCACGAGGGCGAAGTCGAGGCCCACGACGGCTACACCGACGAGGTCTCAGACGACGAGGTCACCGAGACCGAGACGACCGCCGAAGCGAGCCGCCCCGAGCAGCCCTTCTCCAATCGGCCGCCGATCGACGACTACAAGGTTTTCACCACCCGCTTCGACGAGGTGATCCACGCCGAGGACCTGTGCGAGGCCCCCGAACTCGACCGGCTGCGCGCCTACCTCGACAAGCAGCTGTCGCCGCTGCAGGGCGCCGTCGCCCGCCTCGCCAACCGGCTGCAGCGCAAGCTGATGGCCCAGCAGAACCGCTCGTGGATGTTCGACCTCGAGGAGGGTGTGCTCGACACCGCGCGTCTCACCCGCGTCGTCATCGATCCGATGTCGCCGCTGTCCTTCAAGCGCGAGCGCGACACCGACTTCCGCGACACCATCGTCACCCTGCTGATCGACAATTCCGGCTCGATGCGCGGCCGGCCGATCACCGTGGCGGCGACCTGCGTCGACATCCTCGCCCGCACCCTGGAGCGCTGCGGCGTCAAGGTCGAGATCCTCGGCTTCACCACCCGCGCCTGGAAGGGCGGCCAGTCGCGCGAGGCCTGGCTGCAGGCCGGCAAGCCGGTCACCCCCGGCCGCCTCAACGACCTGCGCCACATCGTCTACAAGGCGGCCGACGCGCCGTGGCGGCGCTCGCGCCGCAATCTCGGCCTGATGATGCGCGAGGGCCTGCTGAAGGAGAACATCGACGGCGAGGCGCTGACCTGGGCCCACGAGCGCCTGCTCGGCCGCCCCGAGAGCCGGCGCATCCTGATGATGATCTCCGACGGCGCCCCCGTCGACGACTCGACCCTGTCGGTCAACCCCGGCAACTACCTCGAGCGCCATCTGCGCCGGGTGATCGAGGAGATCGAGACCCGCTCGCCGGTCGAACTCATCGCCATCGGCATCGGCCACGACGTCACCCGCTACTACAAGCGCGCCGTCACCATCGTCGACGCCGAGGAACTGGCCGGCGCCATGACCGACCAGCTCGCCTCGCTGTTCGACGAACGCGGCGCCGAAGACACTCGCGGGTCCCGGCGCGCCCCCCGCCGCCGGGCGAGCGCATGACCGCCGAACGCGGCTCCCTAGGCCGCGTCCTCCACCTCGTCGCCGCGGTCCTGGTGGCGCTGCCACTGACCGGCGACGCCTTCGCCGGCTCGCTCGCCTCCCGCGGCGGGACCGCCGTCGTCACCGCCCGACCGATCGCCGACTTCCACCCTGCCGAACCCGGACGCCGCCGCTTCGGCGAGCTCGAATTCCTCGGCGGCCTGGTGCTGGCGAGCCCGGACACCGCCTTCCAGTCGCTCTCCGGCCTCTTCAGCCGGGACGCCGGGCGCGAACTCGTCTCGGTCACCGACGAGGGTGCCTGGATCGGCTTCCGCCTGAAGACCGACGAGACCGGCCGCCCGCTCGCCGTCGAGGATGTTCGCATCGCGCCTCTGCTCGACGCCGACGGCCACCCTTTCCCGACCAAATGGGGACGCGATGCCGAGAGCCTCGCCTTCCGGCGGACGCCGGGGGGAGGAGAATTCCTGGTCGGCTTCGAAGGCCGCCACCGCGTCCTCTCCTACGCGGTCAAGGGTGATCCGCGAACCGCCTTCGACGCCCCGGGCCGACCGGTGTCGGGCATCCCCGCCGACATCGCCTCGTTGCGCGACAACCGCGGCCTCGAGGGTCTCGCTGTCGCCCCGCCGGGAACGCCACTCGCCGGTGGCCTGCTGCTCCTCGCCGAGGAACCGCGGCCGGGCGAGGCGGATCAGCCGGTGTGGATGATCGGCGGCCCGCGACCCGGCCTCTTCCATCTCGCCCGTCGCGATCGCTTCGCCGTCACCGACGCGGCCTTTCTCCCCGATGGCGATCTCCTCGTGTTGCAACGCCGTTTCGGCCTGAGGATAGGCCTCGGCATGCGCCTGCTGCGCATCCCTGCCGATTCGATCCGGCCCGGCCGCACCATCGAGGGACGGGTTCTGCTCGAAGCCGATTGGGGCTGGGAGATCGACAACATGGAGGGTCTCGCCGTCGACACCGCGCCCGACGGCTCGACCATCCTGACCCTCGTCTCCGACGACAACGGCAACTGGTTCCAGCGCACCGTCCTGCTGCGCTTCCGCCTCCACGGTCGCGCCGGCTGAAGCGGCTCGCGCCGTTCACGGCAGGCTCGGTCCGCGCCCCCCTCGAGCGCGAAGGCGAGCCCGAATTCGACGACGGGTCAACTCTTCGTTAAGGTTGACGGATCATGAAGGAAGGCACGGATCACGCACATCCCGATGCGGATGGCGGTCCGGTGTCGGATGTCCAGGTGGAGAAGTGCGGATGACGGCGAAACGCAGGACCCTCGGCCGCGGTGTGATCTCGGCCGGCCTCGGCGCCCTGGCTCTGGCGAGCCTCTCCGGCACCGCCGGCGCCGCCGACGCCTCTCTCCGCGCCGCCTACGCCGCCACCTTGGCCGGTTTCCCGATCGGCAGCGGCACCCTGACCTTCGACATCGGCGGCGACGGCACCTATCGCGCCGATCTCGACGCCCGCGTCGCCGGTCTCGCCACGGTGGTCGCCAATCGCACCGCCACGGCGTCCGCTTCCGGTCGCGCGTCGGGTGACGCCGTCGCCTCGCGCGGCTATCGGCTCTCCATCGACGGCGGCGCCTGGCCCAACCACGTCGACATGAATTTCTCCGGCGGCGCCGTCACCCAGGTCGCCGCCACCGAACTGCGCTTCCCCGGCTGGGACCGGCGCGTGCCGCTGAAGCCCGAGCACAAGCGCGGCGTCATCGATCCGCTCGCCGCCTTCGTCATCTCGGTCCCGCCGGGCAAGGAGGCGATGAGCCCCTCGACCTGCAACCACACCGCCCGCGTCTTCGACGGTCGCGTCCGCTACGACCTGCGCATGATCTACGGCTCGCGCATGGAGGTGCAGGGCACCGGCGGCTATTCCGGTCCGGCACTGGTCTGCGCCGTGAACTACCGGCCGATCGCCGGCTTCCGGCCGCTGTCGCCGGAGGAGGAACGCTTCGAGCGCAACCTCGAATTCTCCATCTGGTTCGTGCCGGTCGCCGGCTCGAACGTGATGATCCCCTACAAGGTGGTGGTCGGCACGCCGGTCGGCCTGCTCCAGGTCTACGCCCACCGCTTCGACGTCGCCGGCGAGCGCACCGTCACCGCGCCGAGCGAGCCGGCGACCACCGGATCGGTACGCAAGAAGCGCCGCGCCGCGATGCGCACCGACGCCGACACCGAACGGACCCAGTGAGCCGGACCGGCGCGTCCCCCGTCCGATCCGAAAACGACGAGAGCCGCGGATCACTCCGCGGCTCTCGTCGTTTCGAACGAGGTCGTCTCACACCGATCCGAGCGGCGGATCGTCAGGCCGTCGCGACCGGCACCGGCAGCGGCCACAGCACGTTCATCAGCAGCCGGTAGGGCACCAGGAACAGCCCGGCGAAGCCGAGCTTGACGGTGAAGTCGGCGATCGCCCAACTCACCCAGCGCGGCGCCTCGCCGGCGAAGAGACCGAGAAGCGGCGCGGTCTCGCCCGGGAAGGCATCGCCGACCCCGAGAAAGCCGAAGGCGGCGGCGAAGGCGAGCGAGAAGAACACCGTGGTGTCGGTCGCCGAGCCGAGGAGCGAGCCGACGAACGGCGCCTTCCACCAGCGCACCGCCCGCCGCAACCGGTCGAACACGGTGACGTCGAGGAGCTGTCCGACGAGGAAGGCCGACGCCGAAGCGACCGCGATCCGCGGCGTCGCGAAGGCCATCGACAGCACCACCGCCAGGAGGAAGCCGACGTAGATCACCCGCCGCGCCACGACCACGCCGAAGCGACGGTTGGTGAGGTCGGTGACCAGGAAGGCCGCCGGATAGGAGAAGGCGCCCCAGG
>ERZ1645187.2194-NODE-2194-length-17430-cov-6.095540_pt1 | contig 17430 bp, 14 predicted proteins | sample MGYA00575352_ERZ1645187 | MGnify/ENA primary metagenome ERZ1645187 (study PRJEB40837, sample SAMN11349314) | freshwater sediment metagenome | isolation source: river sediment | host: Sediment | place: India: Wazaribad , New Delhi | collected 2017-02-21 ... | reverse complement strand
AACGGTTCCGCGCTGGAAGGCCATGTACATCTCGGAAGAACTCATGACCGTGGGAGCCGCGCCGAGGGCTCGCAGCGTCTCCGCGTCGCCGCTTCCGAACGAACGCATCGTGAGGCCCTTGAAGTCGTCGGGCTTCGTGAGCGGCCGTTTGCTGTTGAAGAACTGGATGTAGCCGTAGTCAACCCAGAAAAGGTCCTTCACGCCGACCTTTTCGAATTCCGCGTCGAATATTTTCCCGGCGCCGCCTTCGATGAACTTCTTGGGCGACGTCAGATCCTTGAACACGAACGGAAGCTCGAAGAAGTCCGCGACGGGGATCATGCCGGACCATTTGTTGACGGAGACGAGCCCGACTTCGACGTTGTTGTCCTGCAACGCTTCGACGATCTCGGTATCCTTGAAGAGCGTCGCCGAGTCGAAGATCTTCGCAGTGATGGATTTATTCGAATACTCCGCAACTTTATCGGCAAACACCTGGATTCCCTTTGAAATGTGGTGGGACGGGGGAAGCTGGTTGGAAATACGGAACTCCGTAGCCGCGAACGCGGTTCCCGCAAGCACGCAGAAAGACATTGCAAGGACAGTCGCCTTCATCATTCGCTTCATAATCTCCACTCCTTCGCCAGAATGTTGTGATTCAGAAACTCCCTGCGCCGAAAAACGCACTTTTGCGATTCCTACTCACCCCCCTGGTTTTCAACCAGATGCAGTCGTCTGTGAAAATAGCTGTAATGCCTGTTCTTCCGGATGCTCTCGAGATCCCCGACAATAAGGGTCTCAAGAATCTTCACGTGCTCGAGCGCGGATCGCTCCAGATGTTTTTCTTCCTTGAGGTCGCGGATCATCGCGATTTGCAGCTGGCTGTAGATTCCCTTGAGAAGATGGTGCGTCCACCGTCGGCCCGAGCATTCGGAAAGAGTGAGGTGAAAAAGGAGATCCTTTTTCGTAAATGCGATGACTTTTTCTTCCATGGATCCTTCGCCCTGACAGACACTGAGCATGTCTTCGAGGATCGACCGGAGTTTTCCGGTGATCGCTTCCGTAAGGAGGCCCCCGCGAACGATCGCGTCGAAGATCTGGCTTTCCAGCGCGAACCGGATGTCGTACAGCTCGGCCACATCTTCTTCCGAATACTCGATAACGAGCGCGCCGCGTCTCGGGATGGACTTCACGAGTCCCTGGGAATCCAGTATCCTCAGCGCTTCCCGGACGGGGGCCCTGCTGATGTTCAGCAATCGCGCGACCTCTTCCTCGCGAATGAAGGTCCCGCAGGGATACTGGTCCGAAACGAGAAGTTGCGTCAGCAAATACGCCGCGACTTCCTCGGAAAGCGAATGATGTTCAATAGTGACAACCATCGGAGTCCTCCCTGAGCACGAAGCCACGAAGTGTCTACTGTCGACAATTCAATTAAGCATAACGCTACTCCTTAATTTTTTTCTGTCAAGTTTGGATACTGGATACATAATGCTTATCGCCCAAGGAGTGAAGAACAGCATGCCGCCCCTTTCGCGCCGAGGGGCGTTGTCCTACAATGACCGCATGGACAAAAACGACTGGTTCCCCAAGAATCCCTGGTTTTCCGCGGATACTCCTGAAGGCGGCCGATTCCGTTTCAAATGGAAACTTCCGCTTGCCTTCGCAGCCCTGGCGTTGCTCCTTTTCGCCTTCTTCCCCACGATGGCCCGGGTCTACACGGACTTCCTCTGGTATCAGGCGGAAGGATTTCTTTCCGTGTGGCTGCGCGATATTCTCTACTCGTGGGCGACGTTCGCATTCGTCTTCACGGTAAGTTTCCTCTTCCTGATTTCCCAGTGGGGAAGCGCCCGCCGCCATATAGGGCGATCGTCTCCGGGAATGATCGCGGAGCATTTCGCCGGCCCGCAGATCCGGACCGTCGTGCTTCTGGCGGCGCTGTTCTTCTCGTTTTCCATGGGAGGGGCCTTCAGGGAACAGTGGAAGGTTCTGCTATCCGCGCTTGTCGGCGCGCCGTTCGGCGAGGCCGATCCGATTTTCGGGATGGACGCGGGCTTTTTCGTCTTTACGCTTCCCGCGATATCGACGGTTACCGGGTGGTTTCTGGCGCTCGTCATGTTGTCGCTGATCGGCTGTTCCGCGATCTACGTCCTCGGCTCGCTTCCCGATTTTCGAAGCGCTCCCGTATGGAAGTCCCCGATCGACAAGAAGGCGACGAGCCATCTGCTCCGTCTCTGCGCGCTGGCCGTCTTCCTGTGGGGCGTCGAGCGCTGGCTCGCGCGGTACGATATTCTCTTTTCCGGGAACGGAGTGGTGTATGGCGCAGGATTCGTCGACTCCGTCGTGACGCTCCCGGCGCAGACGCTCCTCGCCATCCTGTCCTGGGCCGCAGCCGTCGTCCTCGTGCTGCCCATGCGCAAGGGGAAGAAAGTGCTTCTCGCTCTCGCAGGAACGGTCCTCGCCGTTCACGTCATCGCGATGGGAGTCCTCCCGTCGCTCGTCCAGCGCTTCATCGTCGAACCCAACGAGTTCGCCCGGGAACGATCCTACATCGAGCGCGGCATCGCCTCGACGCTGAAGGCCTACGGCCTGGATGCCGTGAAGACGGAGACGGTCGTCCCGGCGCCGTCGATCACCCGGGACGATCTGTCGCGCGAAGCGGAAACCCTCCGCAACATCCGCATCTGGGACGAAGGACCGCTGCTCCGGAGCTATAAGCAGCTCCAGGAAATCCGGACGTATTACGACTTCGACCAAGTGGATATGGACCGCTACACGGTCGGCGGCGCGCGCCGCCAGGTCATGCTGTCCGCGAGGGAGCTCGACCTGAAGGAATTGCAGACGCGAACATGGGTCAATACCCGCCTGGAGTTCACGCACGGGTTCGGCGTCGTCATGAACCCGGTGACGGAGATCGCCTCGGAAGGACAGCCGAAACTGTGGATCCGCGACATCCCGCCGCAGGTTTCGATTCCGCTTTCCATCGACCGGCCGCAGATCTATTACGGGGAGAAAACGGCTCCGTACGTCTTCGTCCGCACGACGGTGAAGGAATTCGATTATCCGCTTGGAGACAGCAATTCCCGGACGGTCTACGACGGCAGGGGTGGAGTCGGCATCGGATCCCTGCTTCGACGGGTCGCTTTCGCAATCCGGTTCCGGGACAGCAGAATTCTGTTCACCGACGTCTTCACCCCCGAAAGCCGCGTCCTCTTCGTTCGTTCCGTCACGGAACGCCTTCACGCGGTCGCTCCCTTCCTGCTGTTCGACCGTGACCCGTATCTCGCCGTCGTTGACGGCAGGCTTCTCTGGATCACGGACGCCGTGACGGTTTCGGACGGGTATCCCTACTCCCAGCCCGTCACGGTTCAGGACCCCCTGACATCGGACCGCCGGACGGTCAACACCGTTCGCGGCAGCGTCACGGCCACGGTTGACGCCTACGACGGAACGATCACGCTCTACGCAGTCACTCCGGACGACCCGATCCTTCAAACGTGGTCGCGCATCTACCCCGGCCTGTTCACGCCCGGGGATACAATCTCCGCGAGCCTGCGCGGCCATCTGCGGTATCCGAAGGATCTCTTCTCCATCCAGGCGGAGATCTACCGGACCTACCACATGCGGGAGCCGAATACGTTCTATAACAAGGAGGACGTCTGGGAGCGGACGACCCGGAACGGACAACGCCAGGGAATGGATTCCTACTACTCGACGCTTCGGCTGCGCGGAGGGAAGAATGTCGAATTCGCGCTCATCACCCCCTTTATGCCGGTCGGAAAGGACAACCTCATCGCATGGATGGCCGGGCGCTGCGACGCTCCCAACAGAGGGCAGCTCGTGGTCTATACGCTCCCGAAACAGCTTCTCGTGTACGGCCCGGCGCAAGTGGAGGCGCTGACGAACCAGCACCCGGAAATTTCCGCTCAGCTCTCGCTGTGGAGCCAGCGAGGATCGGACGTCATCAGGGGAAACATCACCGTGACGCCCGTCGGCGAATCCCTGCTCTACACGCAATCCCTGTATCTGAAAGCCGAAAACAGCGATCTTCCCGAACTCAAACGGGTCATCGTTTCCAGCGGCGGACGCGTCGAATGGGGAGAATCCCTCGACGAGGCGCTCATGCGCTTCCTGGCGGACGCCGGAGCTCCCGCGCAGGGCGGATCCGGAGCCGGCGGCGACGCGGCCCACGGACGCCTGTCGACATCCGATCCCGGGCTCTCCGACCCCGCACGACGCAAAGCCGCGACTCTGGCCAGGGAAGGCGTCGGGATCATGGCGCGTTCGCGCGCCGCGCTCGCGTCAGGGGACTGGGCCGCTTACGGCGAAGGGATCCGAAAGGTCGAAGACCTTCTGGCGCAAATTTCGGAGCTGACGGAAACATCCGCAGATCTCCCGTCGAAATAGGAGCTGCGGAGTCTTCTTCGTTGATCAACGCAAAGGAGGCGTCCCTCCCCTACGGGGAGAGACGCCTCCTTTTGTTCTCTTCCTGGAATCGAGCCGGAATGTGGGCGGTATTTGCCAGAATATCCGATTGTACGTATAATTACGAAAACCGTTTTTTGACACACGATGAGAATGTTTCCCGTTGACCCGCGAAATGGAGGAATGCCCGTGCGACAGTACATCCGCCGCGTTGTCCTTCTCGTCCTCTCCGGCTCATGCGCCGCATTCCTGGCCATCGGCGCCGGAGGTTGGGGGCTGTCGACGGTTCTCGCGCTGGTTTCGGCCGAACCGCCGAACCCGCCGCCGCATGTGCTCGAAATCCCTGCCCGAAACTGGTCCTCCGACCCGCTCGCCGCTCCTCTTCTGCGAAACACGTCCCGCATTGCGCGGGAGCTCTCGAAGACATTCGAAAATGATCTGGTCCGTCCGCTCCGTTCCCTTGCGCGCCTCACGGATGAAGTTCTGGGCGACGTTCGCGCCGTGGCGCTGTTTATCGGCGAGCACAACCGGATGCTCGACAAACCGACCGTCGCCAGGGAAGCCGCCGCATTCGTCAAGTACACGTTCAAATACGACCTGCCTCTCGACATCGCGCTCGCCGTCGGCTTCACGGAAAGCCATTTCATTCCGTCGTCGCGAAGCGATTACGGCGCTGCGGGCGTGATGCAGGTTTCGTGGAAGGTCCATTCGACGCTGCTGGCCGCAAACGGCATCACATCGGAAGCGGACCTCTTCGACCCCGACAAGGGGATCGGCGCCGGATGCCTGTTGCTCTCCCGCTATCTTCGCGCCTACGAGACCACGCAGGCCGCCCTCGGCCGCTACTACGGGGGATCGCCGGCTGTGTACTGGGCGAGGGTTTCGCGGAACCTCAACAAGTTCCGCACCTTCACGAGCACCAGGGATCTCTAGGCCGAAATCGCGAATCGGTCTATTCCACCGTCACGCGGTTTCTCCCGTTTTCCTTGCATGCGTACATCAGCGAGTCGGCCCGCTTCACCGTATCCGTAAAGTTCTCTCCCGGACGCTGCAATGTCCCGCCGAACGAAGCCGTAACGCGAAGGGCGCCTTTGTCCGTATCGAGACTCGAAGATTCCACCATTGCCCGGAGTCGTTCGCCGATCCTGGCGAGCATCTCCAGGTTTTCCGCGCCGACGAGGATAACGAATTCCTCTCCGCCCCAGCGGCAGGCGACATCGCCGTCACGGACGCAGTACTTCAGGGCGCCCGCAACCATCCGGAGAACGCTGTCCCCGACATCGTGACCATAGTCGTCGTTGACGCGCTTGAACCTGTCGATATCGGCAAAGAACACCCCGAATCCCGCAACACCGTATCGTTCCGATTGATCCTGCCTCGTTCGAAGGACCATCTCCGCGTAGCGGCGGTTCGGCAATTCCGTCAGCGCATCGGAGAACGCCTGCGACTCAAGCTCCTTGAGTCGTTTCATGGATGTTTCCAGAACGGAATTATCGCTGAAAACCTCCACGGCGCCGACGACGTCTCCCTGCTCGCTGCGGATGGGAGAGACGCGGACCATCACGGGCAACCGGAATCCGTTCTTGTGATGGAGATAGATTCTGGATTCCTTCTCCACTCCTTCATCCATCGCCTTCGCCGCCGGACAATGCCCGAGGCACAGCTGACACCCGCACTCGTCCACATGCATCAGGATGTTTTCCGAACATGCATGTCCGATCACCTCGGACGCGGAATAGCCCGTGATCCGTTCGGCGGAGCGGTTCCAGAACGTTATCCGCCGGTCCCGGTCCATGATGTAGACGCCGTCGTACAGACTCTGGAGAACATCTTCGAAGTAATCCCGGAATCTTTCCATACGAGTTGTCCCTCCTGAAGATGAATTCGGGCGACGTTTTCTTCCCGGTCGAGTGAATCCGTATTCCGAAGCCTATCCCTTGAAGGAAAGAATCAGGATCCCCGCAAGGATCGTGCCGATTCCCGCGACGCGCCAGAACGAGACGGGTTCGTGGAAGACGAGGACGGAGACGGAGAGAACGAGAAGGAACACCACGCCCGCCATGAACGGATACGCGATCGAAAGATCCACGCGGCTGAGCGCCGCGCTCAGAAAAACGAACGAGATGCCGAAACACGCGACGCCGCCGATCGCGAACGGGTTCGTCATGATCCGGACGCATGCGGCGGCGGCCCCGTTGGCCAGAAGATCGCTCTGGTGTCCGAATGCGGCCTTCATGAGCGTATTCGCCCCGGCGTTGAAGAACGCCGAGCCGAGAAGCAGAAATATCCCAAGCGTATCCACAGCTTCCCCACCTTTCGGAAAACATTATAGTCCCGAAGATGCGGAGCCGAAAGGCTTGGGGTACAATGATTCCTGCCGCGCGGTGCGCGGACACAAGCGCCACGTTGGGAGTGACGGAGCTTTTATGAAGCGTGCTGCAATCATCCTGGCCCTCGTCGCCGGGGTTCTCTACTTCACCGCCCTCGGGGGACACGGGTTGCTGGAGCCGGACGAGGGGAGATACTCTGAAATTCCGAGAGAAATGCTTGAGACGCGGGATTTCGTCACGCCCCGCCTGAACTACGTCAAGTATTTCGAGAAGCCCGTCCTGCACTACTGGCTGACCGCCGCGGCCTTCGCGGTCTTCGGGCAGAACGAATGGGCGAGCCGCTTCTGGCCGGCCGCCCTGGGAATCTGCGGGGTTCTCCTGACGGCCCTCCTCGCAGCCCGCGCCGGAAACATCCGGAGCGCCTTTCTTTCCGGACTGGTCCTGACCACTTCCCTGCTCTTCTACGCCTCGTCGCACATCAACATCACGGATATGACGCTCTCGTTCTTCCTGACCGTCGCCCTCGGAGGGTTCTATCTCGGATACACGTCCGGCGACAGGCGGTTCTATCTGCTTCTTTACGCCGGGATGGCGCTCGCGACGCTGAGCAAGGGCCTCATCGGGATCGTGCTGCCCGGAGCGGTGATCTTCTGCTTCATGGTCGCGACGCGGGATTTCCGGATACCGCGTCACACGCTGACCCTTCCGGGCGTCCTGCTCTTCTTCCTGCTCGTCGTCCCGTGGTTCTGGGTCGTCTGTTTCCGAAACCCCGACTTCTTCGACTTCTTCTTCATACGCGAACACTTCCTCCGGTACACGACGACGCTGCACGGACGCTATGAGCCCGCGTGGTTTTTCATTCCGATTCTCATCGCCGGCTTCATGCCGTGGACGGGGTTCCTCGTTCCGGCGCTCGCGAACGCGCTTCCTTCGCGCCTTCGCGCTTTCGGCAAGGAAAAGCGGGACGAACTCTTCTTTCTGCTCTGGGCCGTCGTCGTTTTCGCGTTCTTCTCGTTTTCCCGATCGAAGCTCATTCCCTACATCATCCCGTGCGTCCCGCCGCTCGCCCTCCTGACGGGCGCATACCTGGACCGCCTGCTGCGAGAGGAAAACCCCGCGTGGGGCCGCGTCGGCGCGATTTCCTCGACGATCCTCCTTGCGCTCTTCGGAGCGGCGCTTCTGGGATACGCGACATTCGGAGGGCGCTACCCCGCGTCGCTGCTGCTTCCATACGCGGCAGCCCCGGCAGCCGCGCTTCTCGCGGCCGCGGGAGCCGCGTTTTTCCTGACGCGCCCGCGGCATCGCCGGAACGCGCTGGTCGCCTTTTGCATCCTCTCGTTTCTGTTCTGCCTGTCGCTCAAGCCGCTCTTCGGATTCCTGGATCGTCACATGTCCGCCCGCGAAACGGCGGAGATGCTCAAGCGGCACGCGCTCCCCGGAGACGTCATCGCGCAGTACGCGGAGTACGACCAGGGAATTCCCTTCTACCTGAAGCAACGCGTGGTTCTTGTGCGATATTTCGGCGAACTCGAGTTCGGCGCCCGTCAGGAACGCAACCCGGCCTGGTTCATCGGGGACGAGCAGTTCGAGCGTCTCTGGAACAGCGACAAACGCGTCCTCGTCGTCATCTCGGCGGCCCACAAGGACCGGCTCTTCCCGGCCGGACATCCGCAGCCGATCCTGCTCGGAGCCACGGAGCGGGGACTCGTCATAACGAACAAACCCAAGGAGGCGACCGCCCCATGAGAAAGGATTTTCTTCCCTTCGCCCGCCCGTCCATCGGCGAGGACGCAATACAGGACATCGCGGAATCGATCCGTTCCGGATGGATCACGACAGGCCCCAAGACGCTTGCATTCGAGAAGGAATTCGCGCGCGTCGTCGACGCACCGTACGCGCTGGCCGTCAACTCCGCCACCGCCGGATTGCATCTGGCGCTCATGGCGCTCGGAATCGGCCAAGGCGACGAGGTCGTCACGACGCCGATGACCTTCGCCGCCACCGTCAACACGATCCTGTTCACGGGAGCCCGCCCCGTTCTCGCCGATATCGACCGCCGCACGCTGAACATCCGCCCCGAGGCGATCGAGGCGGCGATCACCCCGCATACGAAGGCGATCGTCCCCGTACACTTCGCCGGACGCCCCTGCCGCATGGAAGAGATCCTCGAAATCGCGCGGAAACACCGCCTCGCAGTCATCGAGGACGCCGCCCATGCGATGGGCGCTTCGTGGAGCGGCGGCCCCGTCGGCCGGACGCCCGCGAGCGAGCGCCGGATCTGCGTGTTCAGCTTCCACCCGACGAAAAACATCACGACGGGCGAGGGCGGCATGGTCTGCACCGGCGACGAGGAAGCCGCCGAAGCCGTCTCGGTCATGCGCCAGCACGGAATGTCCAAGGGCGCGTGGAACCGCTACGCCGCGACGGGAACCCCGCACTACGACATCGTCGTCCCGGGGCTCAAGTACAACATGCTCGACATCCAGGCCGCCATCGGCCTCTCGCAGCTCCGTGAGCTGGATCGCTTCAACGCGCGGCGGCGCGACCTCGTCGCGGCGTACCGGAGGGCCTTCGACGGACTGCCCGGCCTGATCCTGCCGCCCGAACCCGAGGCCGGAACCGTGCACTCCTGGCACATCTTCACGCCCCTGATCGACACCGGCGCCCTCACGATCGACCGCGACCGCTTCATGGCGCTGATGCGCGAACAGAACATCGGCACGGCGCTCCACTACCAGGCCGTCCACCTCTATACGTACTACCGGAAGACGCTCGGCTGGAAGCCCGGGGACTTCCCCGAGGCGGAATACGTCTCGGAGCGGATCGTGTCGCTGCCGCTCTTCCCGGCCATGACGGACGACGACCTCGCCGACGCGGCGGACGCGACGAAACGCGTCCTGGCCGCGCACCGCGCCCGGTAAGCGGGAGGCTCCGATGACGCAGGCGCCCGAGATCAGCGTGATCATCCCCGTGTATAACGAAGAGGAATCGCTGCCTCCGCTCTTCGAGCGCCTCTTTTCGGTCATGGAGGGAATGAACCGCCCGTACGAACTGATATTCATCAACGACGGCAGCCGGGACAAATCCCTGTCCATCCTGTACGCGCTGTTCCAGAAACACGGCCGCATTCTTCGGATCATCGACTTCAACGGAAACTTCGGGCAGCACATGGCGATCATGGCCGGATTCGAGAAGGCGCGGGGCGAATACATCATCACGATCGACGCCGACCTGCAGAACCCTCCCGAGGAGATCCCGCGGCTCGTGGAAGCCCTCGACGCGGGGCACGATGTCGTGGGAACCGTGCGCGTCGCCCGGCGGGATCCCTGGATGCGCAAGATGGCGTCGCGGATCGTCAACAACATCACGAACCGGATCACGGGGCTGAAGCTCCACGACTACGGCTGCATGCTCCGGGCCTATCGCCGGTCGATCATCGAAATCATCAACACGAGCTGCGAGACGACGACATTCATCCCGGCCCTGGCGCAGAAGTTCTCCCTGAACCCGACCGAAATTCCCGTAGGGCACAACGAACGGGAACTCGGGGAGTCGAAATACAGCCTCTTCCGCCTCGTGCGCCTGAACTTCGACCTCATGACGGGCTTTTCGCTCATCCCGCTCCAGTTCGTCACCATGACGGGCATCGTCGTCTCCGTCCTCGCCTTTCTCTTCGGCGTCTACCTGCTCTTCAGGCGCATCATCGTCGGTCCGGAAGCGGAGGGGGTGTTCACGCTGCTGGACATCAACTTTTTCCTGATGGGCGTCACGATGTTCAGCGTCGGAATCACCGGGGAGTATATCGGACGGGTGTACCAGGAGGTACGGAAGCGTCCGAGGTATGTCATACGAAGGGTGATGGAAGAATGAGCGAATCGCGTCCGCGTATTCTCGTATTCGCCTACAACGAGGTGGGCTACGCCTGCCTGTCGGAGCTTCTGGACCGGGGGGCGAACGTCGTCGGCGTCTTCACCTACCGGGACGATCCCGCAGAGGAGATCTGGTTCTCCTCGGTGGAACGCCTCGCGCTGGAGTCGGATCTGGACGTCTTCACGCCTCCGGACGTTGACGACTCCGCACGGCGCATCATCCGCGACCTCGCGCCCGACCTCATCCTGTCGTTCTACTACCGTTCCATGCTCCCGAAGGACATTCTGGAGATCCCGAGGCTCGGCGCGTTCAACATGCACGGCTCCCTGCTCCCGAAGTACCGGGGGCGGGCCTGCATCAACTGGGCCGTCCTGCGGGGCGAAACGGAAACGGGCGCGACGCTTCACAAAATGGTCGAGCGCGCGGACGCGGGGGACATCGTGGATCAGGAGGCGGTGGACATCGCGTTCGGGGACACGTCGCAGGACGTCTCCTACAAGGTCGCCGACGCGGCCCGGCGCATCGTCGCGAGAAACCTCGACCTGCTCGAAGCGGGAACCGCGCCCCTGACGCCGCAGGACGAAAGTCAGGCGACGTCGTTCGGAAGAAGGCGTCCGGAGGACGGCCGCATCGACTGGAACCGGAGCGCCGTCGAGCTGTACAACCTCGTCCGCGCGGTCACGCACCCCTACCCCGGCGCGTTCACCACGCTCCACGGAGAGCGCATCTTCGTCTGGAAGGCCCTGCCGCACTCCGAGCCCTGGCGCGATCTCCCCGGCTCGGTCGTCGCGCTCTCCCCGCTTCGCGTCGTCACGGGAAACGGCATTCTCGAAATCGTGCGCCTCCAGCCCGAAGGGGAAGAAGAGATCGACGGGGCGATCTTCGCCGAGTACAACCTCACGCACGACTCGCGCTTCGGGCAATAGCCCGAGACGTTCCCGTTCCGCGTTTCACGGAATTCTTGTCATTCTTCGATCCCGACGCTATACTCTCGCCGAATCGGCCGGAGAAAACGGCATATGGAGGATTACGCATGCGCATTCTGATACTCGGCGCCAACGGCTTCATCGGATCGCACCTCGTCGAACGCCTGCTTGACGCGACGGACTGGGACGTCACCGCGTTCGACCTGAACGGGGACAATCTTGACGCTTTCGCGTCGTCGAGGCGATTCGCCTTCACGAAAGGCGACATCTTCGAATCGGACGGCTGGATCGACGCCCGCGTGCGCGACCACGACATCGTCCTGCCCCTGGTGGGGGTGGCCAAACCGGCCTACTACGTCACCCACCCAGTGCGTACGTTCGAGCTGGACTTCGAACAGAACCTCAAGATCGTCCGGATGTGCGTCGCGCACCGGAAACGCGTGATCTTCCCGTCGACGTCCGAGGTGTACGGCATGAGCCCGGACGCGGAACTCCGCGAGGACGCGAGCCCCCTCACCGTCGGGCCGATCTCCGAGATGCGGTGGATCTACAGCGCGTCCAAGCAGCTCATGGACCGCGTGATCGCCGCGTACGGACAGGAAGAGGGTCTCAGATACACGCTCTTCCGGCCGTTCAACTGGATCGGTCCGAGGCTCGACACCTTCGAGGACGCCGACACCGGCTCGGCGAGATCGATCACGCAGTTCGCGCACGACGCGCTGACCCATCGCCGGATCACGCTCGTCAACGGCGGGGCGCAGCGGCGAAGCTTCACCTATATCGACGACGGCATCGACGGGCTCGTCGCCATCCTGAAAAACGAGGACGGGCGCGCCGAAGGACAGATCTTCAATATCGGCAACCCGGCGAACAACGCCTCGATACGGGATCTCGCGGAGCTGTTGCTCGACGTGATGCGCGAGTTTCCGGCCTTTCGCGACGCCGCGCGCGAGACGCAGCTCGTCGACCAGCCGGCCGCGCAGTTCTACGGGGCGGGGTACGCGGACATGCAGAACCGCACGCCATCCATCGAGAAGATCACGAACCTTCTCGGATGGCGCCCGAAGGTCTCCCTGCGCGAGGCCGTCCGCCTCACCCTTTCCGCGATGGTTCCGCATGACTGACGTAACGCTCGGCGTCAAGGTCGACGTGGACACCCTGCGGGGCTACCTGGAAGGCGTCCCCGCGCTGCTCGATCTCTTCCGGAAACGGGGGATCCGGGCTTCGTTCTTCTTTTCCATGGGGCCGGACAACTCCGGAAAGGCCATCCGCCGCATCTTCCGCAGGGGCTTTCTCGCGAAGATGCTTCGGACGAAGGCGCCGAGCACCTACGGCCTGAAAACGCTCCTGTACGGAACGCTGCTTCCCGCGCCTCAGATCGTTCCCGCAAATCCCGACATCCTCCGCAGGGCCGTCGACGAGGGGCACGATTGCGGCGTTCACTGCTGGGATCACGTCAAGTGGCAGGACTGCCTGCCGCGCCTTCCCGAGGACGAAATACGGCGCGATTTCGCAAAGGCCATGGACCTGTTCGAATCCGTGACGGGACGCCGCGCGAAGGCCTGCGCCGCTCCGGGATGGCAGACGACGCCGACGAGCTTTTCCGTCCAGGACGAATTCGGCCTGGACTATGCGAGCGACGTCCGCAAGGGACGGCACCCCTTCTATCCGAAGGCGGGCGGACGTTCCTTCAAGACGCTCCAGCTTCCGACGACGCTGCCGACGCTCGACGAGGCGTACGGCTCCATGCCGGAGGCCGATCTTCCGGAGTTTTTCGCCGGGCAGACGCAGCCCGGCTTCAACCTGCTCACCATCCACGCCGAGATGGAAGGGCTGGGCCAGCGAACGCTCTTCGAGCGGATCCTCGAAGCCTTTTCTGGGAAGAACGCCGTCTTTTCGGCGCTCGACCGGATCGCGTCACGCTGCGGGAAGTCCCTCGTTCCGGTCTGCGGCGTGGCGACCGGACGGCTCGAGGGACGGGCGGGAACACTGACGATACAGACGACTGCGTGCGAGGAGGAACAGCGATGAAACTGGTTGTGGTGGGAACGGGGTACGTCGGGCTCGTGACAGGCGTCTGTCTCGCGAAGTTCGGAAACGACGTGACCTGCATCGACTCGAACGAACAGAAAATAAAATCCCTGAGACAAGGCGTCGTCCCGTTCTACGAGCCGGGGCTGGCCGAGATCATCGGGAACACGACCGAATCGGGACGGCTCTCGTTTTCCACGGACCTGGCGGCGGCCGTTCACGACGCGCTGATGTGCTTCATCACGGTCGGAACGCCTTCGCTGCCCGACGGGAGCGCCGATCTGAACGGCGTCGAGACCGTCGCCCGGACGATCGGCCGGATGATGGAGGACTACAAGCTCGTCGTCGTCAAGTCGACCGTTCCTGTTTCCACGTGCGGCCGCGTCCGGAACGCCATCGAGGAGGAGCTTCGCGCGCGCGACAGGGACATTCCCTTCGACGTGGCGTCGAACCCGGAGTTTCTGCGGGAAGGCAACGCCGTACGCGACTTCCTCGAACCCGACCGCGTCGTCATCGGCGTGGACACGGCCCGCGCGGAAGAGTGCATGCGCAAGCTCTACTCGTTCCTTCCCCTCGAGAAGTGCATCGTCATGGACGTTCATTCGTCCGAAATGACCAAATACGCCGCGAACTCGATGCTCGCGACGCGCATCTCGTTCATGAACGAGATGGCCGCGATCTGCGAACGGGTCGGCGCCGACGTGGAAAAGGTCCGCGTCGGGATCGGCTCCGACCCCCGGATCGGGTACCAGTTCCTCTCGCCCGGCTGCGGGTACGGCGGCTCCTGCTTCCCCAAGGACATCCGCGCCCTCAAGGAATTCGCCCGGAACGAGGGCTACGAGCCGCAGATCCTCCAGGCCGTCGAAGACGTGAACGAAAAGCAGAAGCACCTGCTCTTCCGGAAGATGGAGCGGCACTTCGGGTCCCTCAAGGGACGGACCGTAGGCATCTGGGGGCTCTCCTTCAAGCCCCAGACGTCGGACACGCGGGAGGCTCCCGCGCAGAGCCTGATCCTCGATCTCGTACAATCGGGCGCGCGGGTGCTGGCGCACGATCCGAAGGCCATCGACGAAACACGCGAAGCCCTCGGCGAACTGCAGGGCGTCATCTACGTCAACAACCAGTACGACGCGGTCAACGGCGCGGATGCGCTCGCGCTGCTCACCGAATGGGACACCTACAAACAACCCGACTTCCGGAAGATCAAGGCGCTGCTGCTCGAACCCGTTCTCTTCGACGGCAGGAACCAGTATTCCCTGTCGGAGATGAAGGCCCTGGGATTCCGGTACTTTTCCATCGGGCGCCCCGACGTTTCATGAAAGACGCGATTCTCAACGAGTCCGGCGTGGCGCGCCTGCGCCTCGGACACCCCTGGCTCTTCCGGGGCAATCTCCGGACGTTTCCCGAGGCCAAGGCGGGCGATCTCGTTGCGATCCGGGACGGGAAGGGCGTCGCGGCGTGGGGGTTCTGGAGCGATTCGTCGCTCTGCCTTCGCGTCCTGACCCGCGGCCCGCAGCGGCCGGATCTCGAAGCGCTCCTCGCGGACCGGATCGGACGAGCGCAGGACATCCGGAAGCGTTTTCTTCCCGGCGACGACGCGTACCGGTTGCTCCACGGCGAGGCCGACGGCCTGCCCGGGCTCGTCGCGGACCGCTACGGCCCCGTGCTCTGCGTGCAGCTGCTTTCCGCCGGATGGCATCTCCGCCGCGACGCCGTCGTCCGGATATTGCTCGAGCGGACGGACGCACGGACAGTGATCCTGCGGAACGACGTCCGCCACCCGGAGCGCGAGGGCATCCCGCGGGAGATCTCCCTCCTCGCAGGACCGCCGCCCCCGGAAACGGGCGTCGAGGTGCGAATGGGGGATCTTCGGGAGATCGTCCTCCCGACAGCGGGGCAGAAGACCGGCGTCTACCTGGACATCCGGCACGTCCCATCCGTCCTGAAGCCCCTCATGCCCGGCGCGCGCGTGCTGGACTGCTTCAGCTTCCAGGGACACTTCGCGCTATCGGCCCTCCTGTACGGGGCGGCGTCCGTCACCGGGATCGAGCAATCGGAAAACGCGATCGCCGTCGCGGAGCGCAACCGCGCGCTCAACGGGCTCGCGGGCGAGGTCGAATGGCGCTGCGGCAACGCGTTCGACGTTTTGCGCGACCTCGAACGCGAGGGACGCAGATACGACGTCGTCATCATGGACCCCCCGCCGTTCGCCCCCTCGAAGGACCGGATCGATTCGGCGCGCCGGGGGTACAAGGATCTCGCCCTTCGCGCCCTCAGGCTGCTCGACAATCGCGGCGCGCTGCTCTTCCTGTCGTGCAGCCACGCCTTCGGACGGGACATCCTGCTCGATACGCTCGGCGAGGCCGCGCGCGACGCGAAGCGCCGCATCGTGGTCGCCGGAGAGATCCACCAGCCCGCGGACCATCCGAGAGTCCCGGACATTCCCGAGACGGACTATCTCAAGGGCTTCCTCTGCGCCGTGGATTCCAACTGAGTCCGCGACGCACCTCACAAAGACGCCGACAACGAGAAGGGCTCCCCGCGAATATCCGCACGGGGAGCCCTTCTCGTTCCGTACTCGGGAATCAGGAACGATTCGCGACAAGCGCCCGGCCGAGGTCCCGGGCGGCGTTCATCGCCCCGGCGTTTTCCGCCGCCGGGACGCTCTCGGTGCAGGCTCCGACGACTCCGACGCACTCCATCGAGAGGTAGAGGCAGATGTCCCGGAAGGCCGCCTCCGTCCCCTCGGGACCGAGATTCGGAAGCTCGCTGCCGTAGGTCAGCACGAGCGCGGCCCGCTTCCCCTTCATCGCCCTGTCGTAGTCGAGCGCGAAGAAACGGTCCCACAGGAGCTTCATCTGCGCGCTCACGGACCACCAGTAGATCGGCGTTCCGAAAAGCAATACGTCGGCCTTCATGACATCGTCATAGATCCCGTCCATGTCGTCCCGGATGACGCACCCCGCCGCCCCCGGCGCCTTGCACGCATAACACGACGTGCACGGAGCGATCTTCTTTCCGTGAAGCGTCACCTCTTTCACGTCGGCCCCCGCCTCCCGGGCCCCTTTCACGACCTCGGCCAGTAGAACCGCCGTATTTCCGGAACTTCTCGGACTCCCCTGAAACGCAAGAACTCGCATGACAGCACCCCTTCCTCTTTCGTCCCGCCCGGAGAGGCGGTCTCACAGTGCATTCAGACGTTTATGGTACCGCATGATCCGTTCCCGAGCCATCCCCCGCGACCGCACCTCGGTTTGCCCGGCAGGATCGAAGAATACGACTGAAAAAAGAAGACTTTTCGACTATAATAGCGGTGCGTTTCATTACGAATCCAGGGAGGGAGAGAGCCCATGAAAAAAGGCATCGTTCTCGCAGCCGTTCTTGTCGTTCTGGCGCTTGCGGGGAGCGCTTCCGCGGAAAAGCTTCTGGAGTTCAGCGGCTCCGTCACGGGACACACGAAGGGGGTCACCCTTTTCCGCCACATCGTGGAGTTGTTGAACCCCGAAGCCGTGGAGATGATCATCGACCAGGAACCCGACAATTCGGGAAAAGTGCGTCACATCTATCTGGACGTTCGCGGCGCGGTGATCGACGACGTTCGCATCGAACAGCTCCGGTGCGAGGCGACATTTGCGGAGCTCAACCCGATACGGGATTGGGCGAAGAAGGGAACCCGCGCGCTGGAGGTTCGCGGAGCCGCGAGCGCCGCGATCGAGGGGACCGTTCTCGAAGAGGATGTGAACGTCCTCGTCAAGAAGTATCTCGACGTCCACACGAACAGCAAATGGCGGCACATCACGCTCGACTTCCGCAAGGATTCCATTTTCATCAAGGGATACTATCACCAGGACTCTCCGTGGTCCGATCTCGCG
>ERZ1645187.2192-NODE-2192-length-17445-cov-153.650029_pt1 | contig 17445 bp, 13 predicted proteins | sample MGYA00575352_ERZ1645187 | MGnify/ENA primary metagenome ERZ1645187 (study PRJEB40837, sample SAMN11349314) | freshwater sediment metagenome | isolation source: river sediment | host: Sediment | place: India: Wazaribad , New Delhi | collected 2017-02-21 ... | reverse complement strand
GTCCGAGCAGCATCATGAGTGGCGTCAACGAGATCCGCGCGACATTCCTCGACTATTTCGCCAAGAACGGTCACGAGGTGGTGCCGTCCAGTCCGCTCGTCCCGCGCAACGATCCGACGCTGATGTTCTCCAATTCCGGCATGGTTCAGTTCAAGAACCTGTTCACCGGCATCGAGAAACGGGACTACACCACGGCGACGACCGCGCAGAAGTGCGTCCGGGCCGGCGGCAAGCACAACGATCTCGACAACGTCGGCTATACCGCGCGTCATCACACGTTCTTCGAGATGCTCGGGAACTTCTCCTTCGGTGACTATTTCAAGGACCGGGCGATCGAGCTCGCCTGGAATCTGGTCACCAAGGAATTCGGCCTCGACGCGAAGCGGCTGCTGGTCACCGTCTATTCGGAAGACGACGAAGCGCGCGGCCTGTGGAAGCGCATCGCCGGACTTCCCGACGATCGGATCATCCGGATCTCGACCTCGGACAACTTCTGGCAGATGGGCGACACCGGTCCCTGCGGTCCGTGCTCGGAGATCTTCTTCGACCACGGCGACCACATCTGGGGCGGACCGCCGGGCTCTCCCGAACAGGACGGCGATCGCTTCATCGAGATCTGGAATCTCGTCTTCATGCAGTTCGAACAGTTCACCGACGGGTCTCGTGAGCGCTTGCCGCGCCCGTCGATCGACACCGGCATGGGGCTCGAGCGCGTCGCCGCGGTGCTGCAGGGCGTTCACGACAACTACGACATCGATCTGTTCAAAGCGCTGATCCGCGCTTCGGTGGAGCTCACCGGCGTGGCGGCCGAGGGAGAGGCGCGGGCGAGCCATCGCGTCATCGCCGACCATCTGCGGGCCTCGTCGTTCCTGATCGCCGACGGCGTGCTGCCGTCGAACGAAGGCCGCGGCTACGTGTTGCGGCGCATCATGCGGCGCGGCATGCGGCATGCCCATCTGCTCGGCGCCCGTGATCCGCTGATGTGGCGCCTCGTTCCCGGTCTGGTGCGGGAGATGGGGCGAGCCTATCCGGAACTCGCGCGCGCCGAAGCGCTGATCACCGAAACCCTGGCGCTCGAGGAATCGCGATTCCGCAAGACGCTCGAGCGCGGCCTCGGCCTGCTCGACGAGGCGACGGCGGGGTTCGCCGAGGGCGACATGCTCGACGGCGAGACGGCGTTCAAGCTCTACGACACCTATGGGTTCCCGCTCGATCTGACGCAGGACGCGCTCCGCCGGCGTGGCATCCACGTCAACCTCGACGGCTTCCAGGACGCGATGGCGCGCCAGAAGGCCGAGGCGCGCGCCTCGTGGGCGGGGTCGGGCGAGGCGGCTTCGGCGGCGGTGTGGTTCGGCGTCAAGGAGAAGGCCGGCGCGACCGAATTCCTCGGCTACGACACCGAGGAGGCGGAGGGTGCCGTCGTCGCGTTGGTCGAGGGCGGGGCCGAGGTGGCGTCGCTCGCCACCGGCGCGGAAGGTGCGATCGTCGTCAACCAGACGCCGTTCTATGCGGAATCGGGCGGTCAGGTCGGCGACACCGGCGTCATTCTCGGCGAGGGGTTCCGCTTCCGGGTCACCGACACCCGTAAGGAAGGCGAGGGTGTCTTCGCCCATTTCGGCATGGTCGAAGCCGGTCCGATCGCGGTCGGCGCTGCGGTTCGGCTCTTGGTCGACGGCGGCCGGCGAGCGGCGATCCGCGCCAACCATTCGGCGACCCACATCCTCCACGAGGCGCTGCGCGAGGTGCTCGGCGACCACGTCGCTCAGAAGGGTTCGCTCGTCACCGCCGATCGTCTGCGGTTCGACTTCTCCCACCCGAAGCCGATCTCGGCGGATGAGCTGGCGCGGGTCGAGGAGATCGCCAACACCGTCGTGCTGCAGAACGGCGAGGTCACGACGCGTCTGATGTCGGTCGACGACGCGCAGGCGTCCGGTGCGCGGGCTCTCTTCGGCGAGAAGTACGGCGACGAGGTCCGTGTGGTTTCGATGGGGCGTCAGACCGACGGCAACAGGGCGGGTCGGACCTTCTCGGTCGAGCTGTGCGGCGGAACCCACGTCGGTCGGACGGGGGACATCGGGCTCGTGTCGATCCTGATGGAGAGCGCCGTCGCGGCCGGTGTTCGGCGTCTCGAGGCGCTGACCGCCCGTGGGGCGCGGCGTCATCTCGTCGAGCAGGACAAGCGGGTGCGGGATCTGGCGGCGTCGCTCAAGGTTCAGCAGGCCGACGTCGTCGCGCGGGTCGAGACCATCGCGGAGGAGCGGCGGCGGCTGGAACGTGAGCTCGGCGAGGCGAAGAAGAAGCTCGCGATGGGCGGCGGCGGTTCGGCCGGGTCCGAGCCGATGCGGACGATCGGGGCGGCGAAGTTCGTCGGTCGGGTGGTCGGCGGCATCGCGCCGAAGGATCTGAAGGGCTTGGTCGACGAGGCCAAGAAGGGGTTCGACAGCGGCGTTGCGGTGATCGTCGGATTGGGCGACGACGGTAAGGCGGGTGTGGTCGCCGGGGTCTCGGCCGATCTCACTGCCAAGGTCGACGCCGTGGCGCTGGTGCGGCTGGCGGCGGAGATCATGGGCGGCAAGGGCGGCGGCGGTCGGCCCGACATGGCCCAGGCCGGAGGCCCGGACGGATCCAAGGCGGATGCGGCGGTCGAGGCGATCGCGGCGCGGATCGGGGAACTGCTCGGGGCTTGACGGGAGGGCCGTCGATGCCGGGGGCTTCGAAATACTACGCCTTGAAGCACCGGGTCTTCGAGATCCTCGAGGTGCCGCCGATGGGCGACTTGACGGCTCTGATCGTCGATCGGGCGATCGGGCTGCTCATCGTCGTCAATCTCTTCGCCGTGGTGATGGAGACCGTGCCGGGGTTCAAGGAGAACTACGGGCGGCTGTTCATCGGTTTCGAAATCGGCACGGTCGTCTGCTTCGCGATCGAATATCTGGCGCGGGTCTGGGTCGCCGACGAGCACGTGCCGTTGAAGCGCTACGGGCGGATCGGGGCGCGGTTGCGCTATGTGCTGACGCCGTGGGCGATCATCGACCTCATGGCGGTGGCGCCGACGCTGGTCGGCTTCCTCTTCGACGTCTACGACGTCAATGTGCTGGTGGTGTTCCGCCTGCTGCGTTTCCTGAAGCTCGCGCGCTATTCCGCCGGAATGAGCTCGCTGTTCAACGCCGTCGCTTCGGAACGGAGGGCATTGGTCGCTTCCGGCGTGGTGATGGCCGGCCTGATTTTGACCGCGGCTTCGTTGATGCATTGGTTCGAGGGGGCGATCCAGCCGGATCGCTTCGGCTCGATCCCGCTGGCGATGTATTGGGCGGTGACGACGTTGACCACCGTCGGCTACGGCGACATGGTGCCGATCACGCCGGCCGGCCGGGCGCTCGCCGGCGTGGTGATGCTCTTCGGCTTCTGCATGTTCGCTTTGCCGGTCGGCATCATCGCCACGGCCTTCGCTCGCGAGATCCACAGCCGCGACTTCGTCGTCACTTGGGCGATGGTGGCACGGGTGCCGCTCTTTTCCGAACTTTCGGCGTCGGAGATCGCCGACGTCATGCGGCTGCTCAGGGCGCAGACGGTGGAAGCCGGGACCATCGTCACGGCGGCCGGCGAGCCGGCGCATTCGATGTATTTCATCGCCGCCGGCACGGTGGAAATCGACCTGCCGCACGAGAAGCTTCGGTTGGGCGAGGGGCAGTTCTTCGGTGAGATCGCCGTCTTGCGCAAGGCGCGACGGTCGGCCGATGTGGTGGCGATGACCCATTGCCGGCTGTTGGTGCTGGACGCGGAGGATCTGCAGTATCTGATGGCGAAGAAGGGCGACATCGCCTCGCATATCCGCGCGGTGGCGCGAGAACGGGTGGCACGCGAGGCGGTCACCCCGCGAGGCGACATCGCTCTCGAAGAGATCGACGATCCGCAAGGCTCGCCCGACGACTGGATCTGACCGGGATCGACGGCGTGTCCGCGGCGCCGGAAATGCGCGTCGAGGTGGTGGGCCGCCTGCCGATCGAGGCCTGCGCAGCGGTCTCGGCCGGTCGATGGCGTTCCGGGGGCGACCGCGAGATCGGAAACGCCGAGGATGGTGCCGCTCCTCGGCCGGAGTGGGATGGGGCCGTGGTCTCGATCTCGCGATCTTCGGGCTCTTCCGATCTTCGCGATCGGTACGTCGACCGGCGCGCGCTCGTCCGATTTCGCTTTCGATCACGCGGTGTCGAGCGCCTCGAACCCGCGTGAACGCGCCGTCACTTCCACAACTGCGTCAGGGTCGCGAGCTTTCCCTTCCAGCCGATCCGCTCGTCGGCGAGGGCGTCGAGGAAGTTCGCCAGACGTCGCGCCTTCAGCACGGTGTAGAAGGTGATGAGCGCCGAGGGGATCAGCACCATCAGGAAGATCAGGATCTTGTCGGTGGTTTCGGCCTCGGCCCAGCCGAAGATGTTCATGCCGAGGAAGCCGGTCGCCAACATGCCGATCTGGCTGAACAGGGTCACCACGGTGAGCTGCAGGATGGTGACGGCCTGACGGCGCAACAGGTCGGTCTCGAGGTAGGACGACATGTCGTTGATCTCTTCGCGCAGTTCCTCGTAGAGGCGGCCGGTGCCGAGATGGCCGGACCACATGCGGAAGACGTCGCGGATCGCCGCCTGATCCGAGATCTCCGAGAAGTAGTAGCGGTGGGTGAAGCGCAGGAAGATCTCCAGCGTGACGCGAATGTCGTGGCGGAAGCGGGCGACCGATTCCTTCTTGGAGGGGTCGAGGCGGCTGACGGTGGCGACCAGTCGGTCGGCGAGCATCAGCAGCGAGGCGCGGTGGAAATGGGCGATGAGACCGGCGAGGAAGAGCTGGTGGCGGAATTGGGCGAGGAAGCCGCGTTCGGCATCGGCGAAGAGTGATTTGCCGCCCTCGCCGACCACCACGAAGGCCTGACCGGAACAGAGGATGCGGGTATCCGTCCAGCTCGGCCGATCGGGATCGTGGAAGCGGTCGTAGCAGTAGGTCTTCTCGAAGTCGGCGAGGAAGGCTTCGCCGTAGGGGAGGCCCTCGTTGCGATTGGGGGCGCCGGCGAAGGCGAGGCGCATGTGGTCGGCGCGAGTCAGGCGGCGGGGGTCGTCGAGCGCCAGCCAAGCCATGATCGGCATGCGATGGAATTCGAGCTGGCGGTAGCGGGTGGCGGCGCGACCGTCGCTCTGGTTCGGTACCATCGGCTGGAGCAGATATTCCCAGTGGGAGGAGATGGCGGTCGTCTGATGGCGGCAGACCGAGGCCATGAACTTGTCGCGAGACTGATAGTCGGAAGCGGCGAGGGAGCGACCCTCGGCGTCGAGCCATTCGACGGTGTCGAAGCAATTGGTGGCGACGCCGTCGGCCTCCCAACCGGCGGGGTAGGCGCGACCGAAGCGGTAGATCAGGTCCTGCACGGTGAGCAAGGGGAGATCCGAGCCCTCGATCTCGACCACCAGGATGGTGACGTCGACGTCGTAGAAGAAATAGAGGTCGACGTGAACGACGCGCAGCGTCAGCGGCTCGGCGCCCCGGGTGGGGGTGACCCGCACCGCGGCGACGTCGTCGCGGCGGAAGATGCGGATCGGGCTGTCGCCGTAGGTGGAGCGGCCGGAGCGCGAGGCACGTTCGCCGTAGAGGAAGCGCTGGACGTGCGGCAGGAAGGCGACGAACTCTCGATAATGGCGCTCCTGATAGAGGGCGCTGTCTTCGGGGAAGTCGTCCTCGAGTTCGCGCCAGCGTCCGGCACCATCGTCGGCCAGCAGCGATTCCCAGGGCGCGCGGCCGGTGGGGGTCGGCATCAGCTGCAGCGGCCAGATGACGATCTGGCGAAAGCCTTCGACCCGCGGTCCCGTCACCGTGCGTTCCCCGCCACTCATCTCCGTCCCCCCGGTCGGTGTTTTAACGCGAGAGTGGGCGAGGGAAGAGGCGGGAGCAAGCCCGCCGAAGGGCTGGGAAAACCAAAAACGGCGGGGTTTCCCCCGCCGCTTCGTCAGGTCGTGGTCGGTGAGCCGATCAGGCCCACTTGGCCATTTCGGCTTCCATGTTCTCGGCGACCTTCTCGAGGAAGCCGGTGGTGGAGAGCCACTTCTGCTCGGCGCCGACGAGGAGGGCGAGGTCCTTGGTCATGAAGCCGGCCTCGACGGTGTCGACGCAGACCTTCTCCAGGGTGTCGGCGAACTTCGCCAGCAGGGCGTTGTCGTCGAGCTTGGCGCGATGGGCGAGACCACGGGTCCAGGCGAAGATCGACGCGATCGAGTTGGTCGAGGTCTCCTGACCCTTCTGGTGCTGGCGATAGTGGCGGGTGACGGTGCCGTGGGCGGCTTCGGCCTCGACGGTCTTGCCGTCGGGGGTGAGCAGCACGGAGGTCATCAGGCCGAGCGAGCCGAAGCCCTGCGCGACGGTGTCGGACTGGACGTCGCCGTCGTAGTTCTTACAGGCCCAGACGTAGCCGCCGGACCACTTCAGCGCCGAGGCGACCATGTCGTCGATCAGGCGATGCTCGTAGGTGATGCCGATCTCGTCGAACTTGGCCTTGAACTCGGTCTGGTAGACCTCTTCGAAGATGTCCTTGAAGCGGCCGTCGTAGGCCTTGAGGATGGTGTTCTTGGTCGAGAGGTACACCGGCCACTTGCGCATCAGGCCGTACATCATCGAGGCGCGGGCGAATTCGCGGATCGACTCGTCGAGGTTGTACATGGCCATGGCGACGCCGGAGCCGGGGGCCTTGAAGACCTCCTTCTCGATGACGGTGCCGTCCTCGCCGACGAACTTGATCGTCAGGGTGCCCTTGCCGGGGAAGCGGAAGTCGGTGGCGCGGTACTGGTCGCCGAAGGCATGACGGCCGACGACGATCGGCTGGGTCCAGCCCGGCACCAGACGCGGCACGTTCTTGCAGATGATCGGCTCGCGGAAGATGACGCCGCCGAGGATGTTGCGGATGGTGCCGTTCGGCGACTTCCACATCTCCTTGAGGTTGAACTCCTTCACGCGGGCTTCGTCCGGCGTGATGGTGGCGCACTTGATGCCGACGCCGTGCTTCTTGATGGCGTGGGCGGCGTCGATCGTGACCTGATCGTTGGTGGCGTCGCGGTTCTCGACCGAGAGGTCGTAATATTCGATCTCGAGATCGAGGTAGGGCAGGATCAGCTTGTCCTTGATCACCTGCCAGATGATGCGGGTCATCTCGTCGCCGTCGAGATCGACGACCGGGTTCGCCACCTTGATCTTCGCCATATGCGCGTCCTCGCTGGGGGCTCCTCGGCCCCGGACCTGCGGCCGGTCCGGGTCATCGACCGGGAGCGTTGAATTGTCGCGGGTCCATATCATGCGGGCCCGAGAAGCGCCAACCCTTGCCTTCGGAGAATGCGAGGGAATCCACGGAGGGAGTGAGGGTCGGCGGCGGTCGCGACGCGGTGGCGGCGGGGCGATCGATCGAGCGCCGGTGGTGGTGGCGACGGGCGATGATGAAGAGGGGCGTGGGCGGCCATCCGCGCGTGCGGGCGTCGACAGCGGCGCGGCGATGGTTTACCGGGATCGGAGTTCAGCAGGGGAGATGGCGAGATGTCGGACGTCGGCGCCGAGGCGGGGGCGAGCGGGCTCGTGCCGCCGGTGATCGTGCTGGTCGAGACGCAGATGGGCGAGAACATCGGCGCGGCGGCACGCGCGATGGCGAACTTCGGCCTGAGGGAGCTGCGTCTGGTCAAGCCGCGGGACGGCTGGCCGAACGACAAGGCGCGGGCGGCGGCGAGCCGGGGCGCCGCGATCATCGACGAGGTGCGGCTGTTCGACACGCTGGCGGAGGCGATCGCCGATCTCGAGCTGGTCTATGCGACGACGGCGCGGCCGCACGACATCGCCAAGGAGGTCGAGGCGCCGGCGGTGGCGGCGGTGGAGATGGCGGCGGCGGCGGGGCGCGGGGCGCGCTGTGGCGTCGTCTTCGGGCGCGAGAAGTGGGGGCTCACCTCCGACGAGGTCGGGCTCTGCGACCGCATCTGTACCGTGCCGGTCGATCCGACCTTCGCTTCGCTCAACGTCGGGCAGGCGGTGATTCTCGTCGCCTACGAGTGGCGGCGGGTGGTGTTGGGCGATGCGGCGTGGACGCCGTTCGGTGAGAAGGAACGCTCGCCCCAGGCCTCCAAGGGCGACGTCTTCGCCTTCTTCGCCCATCTCGAGGGGGCGCTCGACAAGGTCGAGTTCTTCCGCCCGGAGCACAAGCGCGACAACATGATCCGCAACCTGCGCCAGATCTTCCAGAAGGCGCGGCTCTCCGAACAGGAGGTGCGCACCCTGCGTGGTCTGGTGGCGGCGCTGGAGGGGCGGCCGACGCGGCTCGACCTCGCCCGCTTCGAGGAGATGAAGGAGGCGGCGGAGCGCGAACGGGGGGTGCGAAATCGGGACGAGGAGTGATCTCCACGTTTCATTTTTCGTAAATCTTTCCTCAACTTCGCCTTAACCATGACGTGGTTGGATGTCACTCGGGGCCGGGCGATGGAAGGTTCTGCGTCGCGCCCGAGCCCTGCTTCTCCCTCTCCGTTCCGCGTCCGACGACGCGACACCGACGAGGGACATCCGCCCGACGCGAGGAGCGCGCCCATGGCGGCACCCGACGAGACGGTCGACGCGGGTTCGCGCACCGCTCTTGCCCCCGATCCCGATCGGCCTCCCCGGATCCTGGTGTTCGACAGCGGCATCGGCGGATTGTCGGTGGCGCGCGAGATCCGCGCGGCGCGGCCGGACGCCGAGATCGTCTATGTCGCCGACGACGCCGGCTTCCCCTACGGGGATTGGGAAGAAGCGGCGCTCACCACTCGGATCGTCGATCTCGCCGGGCGGCTCGTCGCCGAGCATGCGCCGGATCTCTTCGTCATCGCCTGCCACACCGCCTCGACGCTGGTGCTGCCGCATCTGCGCGCCGCGCTGCCGGTCACCTTCGTCGGTACGGTGCCGGCGATCAAACCGGCCGCTTCGACGACGCGGTCGAAACTCGTCTCGGTGTTGGCGACGCCGGGCACGGTGAAGCGCGACTACACGCGGGCGCTGATCGACACCTATGCCAGTCATCTCGAGGTGACGCTGGTCGGCTCGACCCGGCTGGCGCGCATCGCCGAGGATCTCCTCGCCGGGCGCAAGATCGACGAGGCGCAAGTGCTGGCGGAGATCCGCCCGTGTTTCCGTCGCCACGGCGGCCGGCGCACCGATCGGATCGTGCTGGCCTGCACGCACTATCCCTTTCTGCTCGAGGTCTTCCGGCGGGTGGCGCCCTGGGAGGTCGAGTGGATCGACCCGGCGCCGGCGATCGCGCGGCGGGTGGTGCAGTTGCTCGGGCCGGCGCGGCCGCAGGCGCGGCCGGGGGCGGGGCGGGCGATCTTCACCTCGGGGCGGGCGCCGGCGCCGGCTCTGGTAAAGGTGCTCGAGGGCTTCGGCCTGACGCCCTGCGTGGCCGCCGCGGCAAGTTCCGGTTCACCCTGATCACGTTTCGTCACCGTTCGGACCCGTCTTCGTCGCCTCGAGCCGGGTGCCGTCGAGCCGATGGAAAGATTCGGCCGGCAAGATCCCTTTCGGAAAAGGGACTTCGGGGATTTCGGGGGAATGAACGATCTGGGAATCGGCGGCGCGACCGCCGCCGTCATCGCCATCGCCTTCGTGGCGACCTTTCAGTTCATCGGGCAGAGCCATGGTCTGACGCCGGTGGACCGGCCGGATGCCTGCGACGCGCGCGAGGACGACTGTCGCGCCGCGTTGCGGGCGCAGGCGAAGCGCGGCTTCGAACAGGGCGATCCGGTGCTGGCGATGGCCGCCTATCGGCGCGCGGCGTCGGGTGGCGACGGTCTGTCGGCCCTGCTGCTCGGCCGCTATCACGAGGAGGCGCATCGCCGGGCGGTCGGGACTGGGCTCGGGAGCGGCACGGCGGCGTCGCAGGCGACGGCGTCCGACGCCGACGATCTCCCCGACGGGCCGGCCTTCGACGCGCTGGTACGGTCCTACGATCTGGTGCCCTCCGGCCCGGCGCGGGCGGTGGCGGAGCGGGCGTTGGCCGGCCTGTGGTTCGCGCGGGCCCATCGTCTCGGGGTCGCGACGACGGGCGAGGTCCTCGGGGCCACCCCGCCATGGGTGGCGACCGGCGGAACGGGGGCGGCGGAGGCGGATCCGAAGCGTCGCGGCGAGCCCGTGAGGGTCGCGGATCGGCGTTGATTTCCGCGGGGTTTGACACGCGGGCGCGGCTCGGCTAAACCCCCTGCGACATCGCGGGCCGAAAGGTCCGCGAAGTCTTTTCACGTGCTCCCGTGGCTCCCCTCCCAACGCTCGGAGGGAACCTGTCGGCACCGACGCGGTGCAGAGGAGGGCGCGCTCTCGAAAACTCGGGTGGACGGATCGCCGTTCGCCGCCAACAACGTGAGACCGCGATGTCGAAGCGTCATTCTGCGAAGTACAAGATCGATCGCCGTATGGGCGAGAACATCTGGGGCCGTGGCAAGTCCCCGGTCGCCAAGCGCGAGTACGGCCCGGGCCAGCACGGCCAGCGCCGCAAGGGCAAGCTCTCGGACTTCGGCGTGCAGCTGAAGGCCAAGCAGAAGCTCAAGGGCTACTACGGCAACATCTCCGAGAAGCAGTTCAAGCGCACCTATCAGGAAGCGCTGCGCCTCAAGGGCGACTCCTCGGAGAACCTGATCGGCCTGCTCGAGCGTCGTCTCGACGCGGTGGTCTATCGCGCCAAGTTCGTGCCGACCGTCTTCGCCGCCCGCCAGTTCGTCAACCACGGCCACATCCGCGTGAACGGCCGTCGCGTGAACGTGGCGTCCTATCGCGTCAAGATCGGCGACGTCATCGAGGTCAAGGAAGCCTCCAAGCAGCTGGCTCTGGTGCTCGAAGCCGCCCAGTCGGGTGAGCGCGACGTGCCGGAGTATCTCGAGGTCGATCACGGCAAGATGGTCGCCAAGTTCCAGCGCATCCCGGGCCTGTCGGACGTTCCGTATCCGGTCCAGATGGAGCCGAACCTGGTCGTCGAATTCTATTCGCGCTGATCGCTCGCGATCACGCCGAAAACAGGAAGGCCGCCGGAGCGATCCGGCGGCCTTCTTCGTGTGCGGGGTGGGCGAGGGGCGTCGAGCCGAGGGCGCCGCCACCAGATCGAACGGGCGGCGCGCCGGGATCGCTCAGACGGACCGCGCCGCGAGGCGCGAGGCATGGTCGCGCAGGAAGTGTTCGACGTTGTCGCGGTGCGTCTGGTCGCGACGGAATACGAGTTCCATCATCGGGTCGGAGAGGATTTCGGCAAGGCTCGGCTCGACGAAGGGGTCGGTCCAATCCCGCCGGTCCAGGGCTTCGGTGGCGCGGCCACGGATGTCCAGTGTCATGGGTGGTCCTCCTCTCGGGGCTTCGGCGCTGCGCCTCACCCCGGCTCGATGGTGTTCTCGATCGCGAGGTCGGGGATCACAGGGATCTCCGGTCCCGCCTGCCTTTCATCACGCACTCTCCTAAGTGGACGAGATGTCATCGCGATGACGATGATCTCTTGTGATGCGACTTTTGTCCATAGCGATGACGAAGTCGTGTATTCACGGTCCAGAGAATTGCGGTCGACGCCGATCGGCTGTCTTCCATCTCGGAGAGATGAGCGAACAACCGATATTCCAGCATGAAACAATCACCTTCCGAAACGAATGAACGTTCGGATCTGCGGCTGTTCGTGAATGGAAATGCCACGCGACGGCGCAGCGGCGACACCTGAAATGTCGTGGCGAAAAGTGGCACGAAGATGATCGGTCGCGACTTTCGTCGGAGTGCGCCGATCGACCGCATCAGGCGCGGTGTCGATCGAGCAGGAAAGGCCAGCCGGAGAGCAATGCCTCGATCCAGCCGGTGTGCTGGAAGAGGCCGTTGATCGAGATGCGCGGCAGGGCGGTGAGGCGGCCGAGGTCGGCGGCGCCGAGCGTCCCCGGCGTGGTGGTGACGGCGAGGGCGAAGTCGCGGGCCGCGGCGAATTCGCGGGTGCCGGCGGAGGCGCGCGTGCCGTAGGGGTAGGCGAAGACCGTCGGCCGGGTGCCGAGGATCTCGGCGAGATCGTCGGCACCGCGTCGGATCTCGCGGGCGAGACGATCCGGATCGAGGCGGCGGAGATTCGGGTGGCCGTGGGTGTGGGCGCCGATGGTGGCGAGCGGCGAGCGGGCGAGGGTGCGCAGCTCGTCGACGTTCATCACCAAGTCGTCGGTGACGGCGCTCGCCGAGACGTCGTGGTCGGCGGCGACGCGGTCGAGGACGGCGGTGATCGCGTCCTCGTCGACGGTGGCCATCCAGTCGACGATACGGCGGAAGGTCATGGTCTTGGCGAGGGACCCGGCACAGGCGAAGCGCAGGGTGCGATCGCCGGTGGCGAAGCGCAGGTCGTCGACCGCCTCGAGCGTCCGCTCCAGGGTCTGCCACCAGATGGTCCGCTCGCGGCGGACGAAACCGGAGGTGGCGAAGACGGTAAAGGGCACGCCGTGGCGTTCGAACACCGGGAGGGCGTGGACGAGGTTGTCGCGATAGCCGTCGTCGAGGGTGAAGGCGACGAAGCGCCGGCCGTCGTCGGGGGCGGCGAGGCGGGCGGGGACGTCGCCGAGCGCGATCGGCTCCCAACCGAGGTGCAGCAGGCGTCGGATCAGCGTGTCGAGGAAGTCGGGTGTGACCTCGAGATGGGGCGATGCGCGGAAGCAGCCGGGCTCGATGGGGCGGACGTGGTGGAGCGTCAGGATGGCGCCGCGGCCGCGCAGACGGTCGGGCGCGACGCGGGCGAGACCGCTGAAATCGAGGGCGGCGAGTGTGGCGGCGATGGCCACGTATCGACCGGACGCAGCGGCGTGGCGGGCGTGGTCGGCGAGGCTGAAGCGGACGAGCGGCGCATCGGCGCGGTCCACCGTCGAGACGGCGGACGGCGGCTCCTTCGGGTCGTAGGGGGCGAAAGCGCCCACTCTCGGCCTCCTCGTCGCGGCACCGACCGATCGCCGGTGCTGGTCTCGTCGAAAAGCCGGCGCCGGCGGGCGACGGTTTCGACGGATCTTCCTCTGCTAGATAGGACGGGCGGCCGATGAAACCAAGCCGAGCGAGGGCGCGAAGGGACGCTTCCCGGCATCAGGGTGAACGGTGGCGGCTTCCAGGACTCCGCGACGCATTCGGTGGCGCCGGCGGTTCAGCGGGCGGCGAACATGGTCTATGGTTCGCAGGACAGGAGGCATCCGCGAGATGGCGAAACCCCGATCCCAGACCGACGATGCGGTGCTCGAGGTGCTGCGCGAGGCGGCGACGCCGATGAGTGCCTATCAGTTGCTCGATCAGCTCCGGCCGCGCGGCGTGCAGTCGCCGCCGGTGGTCTATCGGGCGCTGGAGCGTCTGGAGAAGGCCGGGCGGATCCATCGGCTCGAGGGGCTCGGCGCCTATTTCGCCTGCTGTGGCCGCGACCACGCCAAGGGTACGGTCTTCGCCGTCTGCACCGTCTGCCACAAGGTGGAGGAATGGTCGGGGGAGGGGATCGACGCGCTCCTCGCCATGGAAGCGGCGCGCGGCGGCTTCGCCGTAGAGGGGCGGACGATCGAAGTGCGCGGCGTCTGCGCCCATTGTCGCGGCACGACGGGCGCCGAGGCGGGTGGCCTGCACTCGCACGGCCCGGGCTGCGAGTGCGGGCACGAGCATTGAGAGGCGGGAACGGAGCGCTGCCCTCGACCGACATCGAAACGACGAAGGCCGGGGATTGCTCCCCGGCCTTCGCGATTCCGTGGCGGTGTGCCCGACCTCAGGCCATCAGGCCCTTGTCCTTGAGCATGGCCTGGAGCTCGCCGGCCTGGAACATCTCGCGGGTGATGTCGGCGCCGCCGACGAACTCGCCCTTGATGTAGAGCTGCGGGAAGGTCGGCCAGTTGGAGTAGTCCTTGACGCCCTGACGCAGTTCGTCGGACTCGAGGATGTTGACGCCCTTGAAGGGCACGCCGAGGTGGCTGAGGATCTGCACCACCTGGCCGGAGAAGCCGCACATCGGCATCTTCGGGGTGCCCTTCATGAAGAGCAGCACGTCGTTGGACTTCACTTCGGCGTCGATGGCGGCGTTGATGTCGGACATCGGGACTTTCCTTTCATGCCGCGGGGGTCAAGGGCCCGCGATGGAGGGGATTTCTGGTGAGAGATCACGCCGGAGCGCGGGTGGTCAAGGAGAGCGCGTGCAGGGGACCGGCGAGGGCCTCCTTGAGCGCGGCGTTGACCATCTGGTGCTGCTGGACGCGGGACTTGCCGGCGAACTCCGCAGTGACGATCTCGGCCGCCCAGTGATCGCCGTCGCCGGCGAGGTCGGTGATGGTCACCTTGGCGGACGGGAAGGCGTCCTTGATCAGCTTCTCGATTTCGGCGGCGGTCATCGCCATGCGTCACGATCTCCCTGTCGGCGTGGCATCCCCGACGAGATCGTCGGGAAGGCGACGCGATGTGCGTCCGGTCTGTCGCCCGGCGCGGCTCACACGCCGCTCATGTAACTGGGCAACCAAGATTCGTGCCGCTGACTTAGGTCGCCCACGGAAACGGTCAAGTGCGGGCCGATCACGAGGGCGTCACCACCCACCGCACCGATGGCGGTCGCCGGAACGCCGGCCATCGCCGCATCGACGATGAGGCGTCCGGCCTCGGCCGCCGAGGCGGTGACGACGTAGCGGGCCTGATCCTCGCCGAAGAGGAAGGCATGGAGCGGCATGTCCAGCTCGGGCAGCAGGATGCGGGCGCCCTTCTTGCCGGCCATCGCCATCTCGGCCAGCGCCACGGCGAGGCCGCCGTCGGAGAGATCGTGGGCGGCGGTCACGCGGCCGGCGACGACGGCTTCGCGGACGAAGTCGCCGTTCCGCTTCTCCACCGCGAGATCGACCGGCGGCGGAGCGCCCTCCTCGCGGCCGTGGAGTTCGAAGAGATAGGACGACTGACCCATCCAGCCGGTGGTGTCGCCGATCAGGACGACGACGTCCTCGTCCGTCGCGAAGCCGATGCCGACGGTCTTCGTCACGTCGTCCATCAGGCCGACGGCGCCGATCGCCGGGGTCGGCAGGATGGCGACGCCGTTGGTCTCGTTGTAGAGCGAGACGTTGCCGGAGACGATCGGCATGTCGAGGGCGAGGCAGGCTTCGCCGATGCCCTTCAGGGCGAAGACGAACTGACCCATGATCTCGGGCCGCTCGGGATTGCCGAAGTTGAGGTTGTCGGTGACCGCGATGGGGCGGGCGCCGACGGCGCAGAGGTTGCGCCAGCTCTCGGCGATCGCCTGCTTGCCGCCCTCGAAGGGATCGGCCTCGACGTAACGCGGGGTGACGTCACAGGTGAAGCCGAGGCCCTTGGGCGTTCCGCCGTTCGGGCGCTCGACGCGGACCACCGCGGCGTCGCCGCCGGGGCGCTGCACGGTGTTGCCCTGGATCAGGTGGTCGTACTGCTCCCACACCCAGCGGCGCGAGGAGAGGTTGGGCGAGCCGAGGAGGTCGAGGAGGGCCGTGGCGTAGTCGGCCGGCGCCGGGACCTCGGCGGCCGGCAGCACCGGCAGCGTCATGGGCTCGACCCAGGGGCGATCGTATTCGGGGGCCTGGTCGCCGAGGTCCTTGATCGGCAGGTCGGCCATGACCTCGCCGTGGTGCTTGACGACGAAGCGCAGCGTGTCGGTGGTGTAGCCGACGATGGCGAAGTCGAGGCCCCACTTGCGGAAGATCGCCTCGGCCTGTTCCTCGAGATGGGGGTGGAGGACCATGAGCATGCGCTCCTGGCTCTCCGACAGCATCATCTCGTAGGCGGTCATGCCGGGTTCGCGGGTCGGCACGGCGTCGAGGTTCAGCTCGAGGCCGAGATTGCCCTTGGCGCCCATCTCGACGGCCGAGCAGGTGAGACCCGCCGCGCCCATGTCCTGGATGGCGATGACGGCGCCGGAGGCCATCAGCTCGAGCGAGGCCTCGAGCAGCAGCTTCTCGGCGAAGGGGTCGCCGACCTGGACGGTCGGGCGCTTCTCGGCCGAGTTGTCGTCGAATTCGGCCGAGGCCATCGAGGCGCCGTGGATGCCGTCGCGGCCGGTCTTGGAGCCGAGGTAGACGACCGGCATGCCGACGCCCTTGGCCTCCGACAGGAAGATCTTGTCCGCATCGAGCAGGCCGGCGGCGAAGGCGTTGACCAGACAGTTGCCGTTGTAGCGCTTGTGGAAGTTCACCTCGCCGCCGACGGTCGGCACGCCGAAGGAGTTGCCGTAGCCGCCGACGCCGGCGACGACGCCGGAGACGATGTGGTGGGTCTTGGGGTGGGTCGGCTCACCGAAGCGCAGCGCGTTCATCGCCGCGATCGGGCGGGCACCCATGGTGAAGACGTCGCGTAGGATGCCGCCCACGCCGGTCGTCGCGCCCTGATAGGGCTCGATGTAGGAGGGGTGGTTGTGGCTCTCCATCTTGAAGACCACGGCCTGACCGTCGCCGATGTCGACGACGCCGGCGTTCTCGCCGGGGCCGACGAGGACGCGCTCGCCCTTGGTGGGGAGCTGCTTCAGCCACTTCTTCGACGACTTGTAGGAACAGTGCTCGTTCCACATGGCGGAGAAGATGCCGAGCTCGGTCAGCGTCGGCTCGCGGCCGATGAGATCGAGGATGCGCTGGTACTCGTCCGGCTTGAGGCCGTGTTCGGCGACGAGTTCGGGGGTGATCTTCACGTCGTTCGGGATCATGGGTCCGCCTCGTGAGGCTGGCGCGGGAGGCCCGCGGAATTGGCGTTCAGCGGGTCGCTCAGGCGACCTTGGCGAGGCTCTCGAACAGGCCGCGGCCGTCGATGCCGCCCTGCAGCGCCTCGATGAGGTTCTCCGGGTGCGGCATCATGCCGAGCACGTTGCCGCGTTCGTTGAGGATGCCGGCGATCGAGTTGATCGAGCCGTTGACGTTGGCCGCTTCGGTCAGCTCGCCCTTTTCGTCGCAGTAGCGGAAGACGACGCGGCCGTCGCCCTCGAGCCGGGCGAGCGTCTCGGGATCGGCGAAGTAGTTGCCCTCGCCGTGGGCGATCGGGCAGCGGATCACCTGGCCCTGCGCGTAGGCGGAGGTGAAGGCGCTCGAGGCGTTGTCGACCCGCAGGTTGACTTCCTTGCACATGAACTTCAGCGAGGCGTTGCGCATCAGCGCGCCGGGCAGGAGGCCGATCTCGGTGACGATCTGGAAGCCGTTGCAGATGCCGAGCACGTAGCCGCCGCGTTCGGCATGACGGCGCACCGCGTCGATGATCGGCGAGCGGGCGGCGATGGCGCCGCAGCGCAGGTAGTCGCCGTAGGAGAAGCCGCCGGGAATGGCGACGACGTCGACGTCGGGCAGTTCGGTCTCGGTGTGCCACACCATGTGCGACTCGACGCCGGAGACCTCGTGGAAGGCGCGGGCGAGGTCGCGTTCGCGATTGATGCCGGGGAAGACGAGAACGGCGGACTTCATGGGCTTC
>ERZ1645187.2190-NODE-2190-length-17460-cov-5.928756_pt1 | contig 17460 bp, 15 predicted proteins | sample MGYA00575352_ERZ1645187 | MGnify/ENA primary metagenome ERZ1645187 (study PRJEB40837, sample SAMN11349314) | freshwater sediment metagenome | isolation source: river sediment | host: Sediment | place: India: Wazaribad , New Delhi | collected 2017-02-21 ... | reverse complement strand
CTATCGCCGCTACTTCACCTTCGCCGGCAAGATGTTCCCCGGCCTCGTCGGCGCAAAGGATCTGACCAAGGATGTTCTCGACGAGTGGTACAAGTATTTCTGGCAATGTTCCGAGTGCCGCCGCTGTTCCGTGTTCTGCCCCTATGGCATCGACACGGCCGAGGTCACGATGGCCGCGCGCCACATCCTCGACACCGTTGGCTACGGCCAGAAATACACCAACGAGATCCTCGGCAAGGTCAACAAGATCGGCAACAACCTCGGCCTGCCAGGCCCAGCGCTGGAGAACACGCTGGAAGGTCTGGAAGAGGACGTCAAGGAAGACACCGGTGTCGACGTCAAATACCCGCTCGACGTGCAGGGCGCCGAAGTCCTGCTGGTCACACCGTCTGCTGACTTCTTCGCCGAGCCGCACATCGAAAGCCTGATCGGCTATGGCAAGGTTTTCCACGCCGCCGGCATCAGTTGGACATTCTCGTCCTACGCTTCCGAAGCCGGCAACTTCGGCCTGTTCGATGGCGACTACGCGATGATGGTCAAAGTGGCGCAACGCGTGCGCAAGGCGGCGCTTGAACTGGGCGTCAAGCGCATCGTCGTCGGCGAATGCGGCCATGCCTGGCGTGTCGCCTACGCCTTCTGGAACACGCTGACCGGTCTTGGTGCCGGTGGCAACGACCCTTATGCCATCGAATTGCAAAAGCAGCTCGATCCACGCTACAAGCAGCCCTCGCACATCTGCGAATTCACCTGGGATCTGATCCAGCAGGGTCGCCTGCAGTTTGACAAGGAAGCGAACGATCACCGCATCATTACCTTCCACGACTCCTGCAACGTCGCCCGCGCCTCACGCATGGGTAACTATCCCGGCGGACAGTTCGACATTCCGCGCAACATCATCAAGACGGTGGCAAACAAGTTCGTCGATATGGCACCGGAAACCATCCGCGAAGTGACCTTCTGTTGCGGCGGCGGCGGCGGCATCCTGACCGACGAACTCGTCGAGGCTCGCGTCAAGGGCGCGTTCCCGCGCATGGAGGCCCTGCAGCAGGTCGTCGACAAACATGGTGTCAACTTCATGGCCACCATCTGCGCCATCTGCAAAGCCCAGTTCACCAAGGTTTTGCCGTACTACGGTTTCAACATGCGACTGGTTGGAGGAGTACACCAGTTGGTTAGCAGCGCGATACGCCTCGGCAACGAGCAATAAATACGAAACGCAACTCGATAATTACGGAGACGACGATGTCAGCGACCCCAGAAACTAATAGCGAAAAGTTGACCTTCCGCATGTACAAGGACGGTGAGAAGCCGGACTCCTACAAGCGGATGCAGGAAAAAATCTTCCAGGCCGGCTGGTCCTATAAGTGCCCGACTTACATCCAGTCGACGCCGCCCTGTCAGGGCTCCTGCCCGTCCGGCGAAGATATCCGTGGCTACCTCAACATCGTACGCGGCATCGAGAAGCCGCCGGTCGGCGCCGACGGCAAGCCGGTCATGCCGTGGCAGGAATATGCCTGGCGTCGTCTGACCGAAGCCAACCCGCTGCCCGCCGTGATGGGCCGCGTCTGTCCGGCACCCTGTGAAACCGGCTGCAACCGCAATCAGGTCGAAGATCACGTCGGCATCAACTCCGTCGAGCACTACCTCGGCGAATACGCCATCAAGAACAACCTGCAATTCAAGAAGCCCGAAAAGCTGACCGGCAAAAAAGTCGCCATCATCGGTGGCGGTCCGGCCGGCCTGTCGGTCGCCTACCAGTTGGCCCTCAAGGGTCACTCCTGCACGATCTTCGACGACCATGAATTCCTCGGCGGCATGATGCGCTACGGTATTCCGGGCTACCGCACCCCGCGTGACGTGCTCGATGCCGAAATCCAGCGCATCCTCAATCTCGGCGTCGAAGCCAAGCTCAAGTGCAAGATCGGCGTCGACATCACGATGGAGCAGATCAACAAGGATTACGATGCCGTCTTCCTCGGTCTCGGTGCCCAGGGCGGTCGTGCCCTGCCCGCCGAAGGCGCGGACAACGTTTCCAACGTGGTAACGGCAACCGCCTTCCTGAAAGCCTTCAACGACGGACGCCTCAAGACCGTCGGCCGCAATGTCGTCGTCGTCGGTGGTGGCGATACCTCGATGGACGTCGCAACCGTCGCCCGCCGTCTTGGCCATATCGAAAACGCCAAGCCGACCGACTGGGAAGGTGCGATCGCCGGTCGCATGGCACAGGACGTCGCCGACATCTCCATGCGCAAGGGTGCTGACGTCGTTCTGACCTCGATTTTCCCGGTCGACAAGATGGCGGCCTCCAAGGCCGAACTCGAGCATGCCCAATCGGAAGGCATCGAGATCATGGGTGGCTGGATGCCAGTCGCCGTCGTCAAGGATGCCAATAACCGGGCCACCGCGCTGCGTGTCTGCCAGTGCGAGGCCAAAATGGCAGGCGGCAAACTCGACGTCAAGAAAATTGAAGGTTCCGAAAAGGATCTGCCGGCCGACCTGATCGTTTCCGCGATTGGCCAGACCATCGATTTCACCGGCCTTGAGGAATTCGACAACGGCAAGGGACTGGTCAGCGCCGACAAGAACTACCAGGTGCAAGGCAAGCCGGGCGTGTACGCCGGCGGCGATGTCATCCGTCCGCACCTGCTGACCACCGCAGTTGGTCACGGCGCGATTGCTGCCGATGGCATCGACCAGTACCTTGCCGGCTTGGAAATCGGCCGTCGTCCGAAGGTCGATGTCCATGTCTTCGACCTGATGCGCAAGTATGTCGAAAAGGGTGTCAAGCTGGAAGACATCAAGGAACCGCTGCGCGGCACCGACACGAGCAAGTCTGTGCATAACTTCGATAACCGTTCCGAGCGTTACATCCTCCCGCACACCGAACTGGTCCTCGGCCATTTCCAATACACGCCGCGCAACAAGCGCCACATCACGCACCTCAACAAGGAGTCCGCGCTGGGCAACTTCGAGGAGCGTCTTGATCCGCTCGACGACAAGCAGGTCGTCGCCGAAGCGAAGCGCTGCATGAGCTGTGGCCTGTGTTTCGAGTGCGACAACTGCGTCGTGTATTGCCCGCAGACTGCCGTCTATCGCGTCAAGAAGACCGATGCGCTGACCGGCCGCTACGTTGCCACCGACTACGACAAGTGCATCGGCTGCCATATCTGCCACGATGTTTGCCCGACCGGCTACATCCAGATGGGTCTCGGTGAGTAAATCGCAACAGCATGTGGAACAAGGGGTAGGGAGGAGTATGGCCATCATGAAACGGATGCTCGTCGGTCTCGCGGCGATCCTGCTGCTTGCCCCTGTCTGCGCCAGTGCAGGCGCGCCGAAGCCTACCGTGAGGATCGAAAATCCCGGCCAGTGCATCGCGCCGGTTGCGGAAATGCGTGTGAATCACATGGAGATGCTGAAGCACACGCGTGACCGCACCATGCGTCAGGGTATTCGCGGCGAGAAGGCCAGTCTGAACGAGTGCATCAATTGCCACGCCAGCAAGGCGACCGGTACGGTGCTCGGCAAGGATGGCTTCTGCCAGGAATGTCACACCTACGCAGCCGTCAAGCTGGATTGTTGGGATTGTCACCAACCCAAGGCTGGGAAACTGAACGTCGGGCATGCCGAGGCCGCGGGAGCGAAGCCATGAATCAACCGCAAGACAAGTCACGTCGCAGCTTTGTCGGTACCGCCGCAATTGCAGGTGCCGGACTCGGCACCCTCGCGCTTGCCCCGGGACTGCAACTGATCCAGGTCTCCGAAGCCAACACCCCCACCGCGGGCGCATCGAGCAAGGTGCGCTGGGGCATGCTGATCGATACGACCAAGTGCGCAAGCGGATGCGATGCCTGCGTCAAGGCATGTGCGACCGAAAACGGCATCAACGAAACCGTCAAGGATCCGCGCCAGGGCTCGCAGTGGATTCGCAAGATCGATCTGAAGAACCCCAAGACGGGGCAGGAACACTCCCTGCCAATGCTCTGCCAGCATTGTGCCAATCCCCCCTGCGTCGATGTCTGCCCCACCGGCGCCTCGATGAAACGCGCCGATGGCATCGTGCTGGTGGATCGTCACATCTGCATTGGCTGCCGCTACTGCATGCTCGCCTGTCCCTACAAGGCGCGCTCCCTCGTGCATATGCCGCTCACCGAACAGAATCCGGAAGTACCGCGCGGCCAGGGCTGTGTCGAATCCTGTACATTCTGCGTGCAGCGTGTCGACAAGGGACTCAAGCCCGCCTGCATCGAGGCCTGTCCCGAAGGCGCCATGCTGTTCGGTGATCTCAACGACCCCAACAGCGCAATCGCCCAGCGCGTCGCGAAAGAAAAAACCACCCAGGTGCGCGGCGACCTGCAGCTCAATCTCGGCGTGCGTTATCAGGGAATCTGACCATCATGCAAACCGAACTCAACAACCGTCTGGAAGGCCAAAGCTTCTATAACGTGGCAGGCTTCGGCGCCCTGATCAGCCTGCTAGGTCTCGGCGCGGCACTGTACATGGAACACAACGGCCACCATGTCACAGGCATGAACAATCAGGTGTTCTGGGGCCTGCCGCATGTATTCGCGATCTTTCTGATCGTCGCTGCCTCCGGCGTGCTCAACGTCGCCTCGATCGGTACCGTTTTCGGCAAGAAGGTTTACAAACCGCGCGGTCCGCTGTCCGGCCTGCTGGCGATCACGATGCTCGCCGCCGGCCTGTTCGTCATCATGCTCGACCTAGGCCGCGCCGACCGCCTGGTCATTGCCATGACCCACGTGAACTGGACTTCGGTCTTCGGGTGGAACATGGTGCTCTATCCGGTCTTCTTCGGTCTCGTCGGCCTCTATATCTGGATGCTGATGGAGCGCAAGATGTACGCCTACTCGAAGACCGTGGGCGTCGCCGCCTTCATCTGGCGCCTCGTCATGACGACCGGTACCGGTTCGATCTTCGGTTTCGTCGTCGCTCGTCAGGCCTATCACTCGGCGGTGATCGCGCCGATGTTCATCATCATGTCTTTCGCTTGGGGCCTCGCCGTCTTCCTCATCGTCCAGCGCATGATGTTCGGCTGGAACAATCTCGAGCTGAACGAGCAGATCCGCCGCCGCATGAACAACCTGCTGGGCACCTTCATCGCCGCCGTATTGTATTTCGTCGTCGTTTATCACCTGACCAACATCTACTACGCGAAACAGCTGGAGTTCGAACAGTTCATCCTCTTGAACGGCGGCGTTTTCCCGAAGCTGTTCTGGGGTGGATTCGTCGTCCTCGGCACCATCCTGCCGCTGCTCCTGCTGTATGTACCTTCCTTCCAGCGTATCCAGGGATCGGGGATCATCGCCTCGGTGCTGACCATCATCGGCGGCCTGTGCTTCCTTTACGTATTCATCATCGGCGGACAAGCCTATCCGCTCGACATGTTCCCGGGCATGGAAGTCAAGAGCAGCTTCTTCGACGGCCACATCGACAACTATGTGCCAAGCATGCCTGAGATTCTGCTGAGCATCGGTGGTTTCGGCGTCGCCTTAACGATTACCGTGATCGCGGTACGCGTCCTTCCCTTCCTGCCGCAGGACGACATCGCCAAGCTGCAGGCCAGCGGCGCACTGCACGACTGACGCAATTGCGCGGTGGAATCCCCGGCCGGGGATTCCCCGGGCAACGTGCACGCACCATGCATCGTTTCCTGATCTCCGCTGCGCACAAGTCCTCCGGCAAGACCACCCTCAGCATCGGCCTCGCCGCTGCCTTGCGGTTGCGCGGCCTGACGGTGCAACCTTTCAAGAAGGGCCCCGACTACATCGACCCGCTCTGGCTCGGTCAGGCCGCCGGCCGTGGTTGCCGCAACCTCGATTTCTTTCTTTCGCCGCATGAAGAGATCAGGGCGCAATTTGCGCATGGTCATGATGCCGACATCTGCCTCGTCGAAGGCAACAAGGGGCTCTATGATGGCCTGGCGCTCGACGGCAGCAACAGCAATGCCGCCCTCGCCCGCCTGCTCGACCTTCCGGTCATCCTCGTGCTTGACGCTCGCGGCCAGACCCGCGGAATCGCCCCCCTGATTCTTGGCTACCAGGGCTTCGACCCGGATATTCGCATCGCCGGCGTGATCCTCAACCGGTTGGGCGGCAGTCGCCACGAAGCAAAATTGCGCGCGGTAGTCGAGCATTACACCGATGTGCCGGTACTCGGCGCCGTTCAGGAAGACCGCCAGCTCGCCGTCGTCGAACGCCACCTCGGCCTGATGCCAGCCAACGAAGCCGCCCGGGCAGCAGAAACCATCGCGGCGATCGCGGAACGTGTCGCCCATCAGGTCGATCTCGACCGCCTGCTCGCGATCAGCACGACGGCTGTCGAGCTTCCCGCACCGCCTGCAATCACAACTCCGGCAAAACCCACCATTCGTGTCGCCATCGCCCGCGATGCCGCCTTCGGTTTCTATTACACCGACGACCTCGACGCGCTCGCCGCTGCAGGCGCAGAACTCGTGCCTTTCGACACGCTCAAGGATCCAAAGCTGCCACCCTGCGATGCTCTCTTCATCGGCGGCGGCTTTCCCGAATCCTTTCTCGACGAGCTCGCCGCCAATGCCAGCCTGCGGGAAGATATCCGCATCGCGATCGAAAACGGGCTGCCAACCTACGCCGAATGCGGAGGCCTCATGTACCTGGCCCGATCGATCAGCTGGCAGGGCAAGACCCGGCCGATGGTCGGCGCGATCCCCGGCGCGATCCACATGCACGAAAAGCCCGTCGGACGCGGCTATGTCGTCATCGAGCCGACGGATCAGCATCCCTGGTGCCGTCCGCCATGCCGTCCCGCCAGCACCGACTTTTCGCAGTCGCTGCACGCGCACGAGTTTCATTACTCCGAGATCCGCGGGCTGCCGGATGACACGCACTTTGCCTATTCGGTCAGGCGCGGCCACGGAACCGATGGCCGGCACGACGGCATCGTGCGCCACAACCTGCTTGCCTCCTACACCCACCTGCGCAGCACGGCCGGTTGCCACTGGCCGTCCCGTTTCATCCAGTTCGCCAGAAATTGCACCACCCTTACCCGGGAGACCACCCCATGTTTACCCTGACATCCGCCGCCGCCGAACAGATCCTGAGAGCCGCCAGTTCCCTGCAGGATGGCGAACCGCCCCCTGACCTGCCCAACCTGCGCGTGGCGGCCAAGATCGAGGAGGGCGAGGTCGTCTATGGCATGGGTTTCGACGATGAGCGCGAACACGATGCGGTCATCGAATCCTACGGCGTCACCCTGCTGATCGCCCCGCGCAGCCAGGAGTTGCTGGCGGGTGCGACGCTCGACTTCGTCGAACTGCGACCGGGCGAATTCCAGTTCGTGTTCATCAACCCGAACGATCCGCCACCGCAAACGGGTGGGTGCGCCAGCCGCAGCAGCGGTTGTGGCGGATGCGGTGGCGGCACGGCCGGAGGCTGCAACTGAGATGACCATCCTCCTGCCTGCCAATCTGCCCAGCCGCGGTGCTGCGCTGCCCGGCACCGTCTATCTGGTCGGCGCCGGTCCCGGAGATCCGGAATTGCTGACCCTGCGCGCCTTGCGCATCATCGGCGACGCGGACATCCTCGTATACGACCAACTGGTTTCAGATGCGATTCTCGCTCTCGTCAATCCGGCGGCTGAGCGCATCTACGCCGGCAAGCAGCGCGGCAACCACGCCGTGCCGCAGGATGACCTCAACCAGCTGCTGGTGAAACTGGCAAAAACGAACAAGCGTGTCGTGCGGCTCAAGGGCGGCGATCCCTACACCTTCGGGCGCGGCGGCGAAGAAGTCGAAACCCTGCGCGAACATGGGATTCCCTTCGAGGTCGTGCCGGGCGTGACAGCCGCGGCCGGTGTCTCCGCCTATGCCGGCATCCCGCTCACGCACCGCAACTACGCCCAAGCCTGCGTCTATGTCACCGGCCATCTCAAGGATGGCAGCATGAATCTCGACTGGTCAGGGCTGGCCCGCCGCCGCCAGACGGTCATCATCTACATGGGCCTGCATGGCCTCTCCTACCTGTGCGAACAGCTGATCGCCCATGGCCTGCCGCCAGACTGGCCCGCCGCCATCGTTCAGCAGGGCACCACCCCCAACCAGCGCACGGTCACCGGCACCTTGACCACGCTGCCCGAACTGGCGACCACCGCCGGGCTCAAGGCACCGACGCTGATCATCGTCGGCGAGGTGGTTCGACTCAAGGACAAGCTGGCCTGGTTCGAAAAAAACCACACATAATCCGCACCTGAATGGTGCGTGTTTTGTTATTACTTTAAGAATAACAGCCAAGCTCCCGCGATAGCGGGGCTTTTTCCCTTCGTTATTCTCAAGATTGCGGCCAGTGCAACCGTAATATCGTTGCAGAACATGGCCAAACAGGACAGCGAAGCCCAATTCATCGACATCGACGACGTGCGCATCGGCATGTACGTCTATATCGACTTGGGCTGGATCAAGCATCCGTTTGCTCTCAACAGCTTCAAGATCAGTTCGCGCGACCAGATCGATACGCTGATCAAGTTGGGAGTCAAGCGCATTCGCTGGTCACCCGAAAAGAGTGATCCCGAACCCGGAACGGAACCCGTACCGGAGGCGGTACAAGACCGGCAAAAAGTCGGCGCTGGCGAGACGGCCCCTGTTGCAGCCGCCACAGTGCCAGCAGCCTCGGGCACTGCAGACGCCGAGGCGAACCCGGATGAAAAAACGGCGGCAGAAGCCTATATCGAGGCGGGTACGACTGCCCGCCAAGCCATCGCCGAAGCCGTCGCAGCGGAAGCTGCGGTAGTGGCCGAGGAACGCCGTCAACGCCGCGACAAGCTCAGCACCCAGCGCGAAAGCCTGGAGCTTTGCGAACGCGAATTCACCAACGCCTCGCGCACCTATCGCCAGGTGATCGACCAGGTCAGCAACCATCCTGAAAATGCCCGGACTCAGCTTACGCAGATGATCAGCGGCATGGTCAACAAGATGCTGGAGCAGGAGGAAACGGCGATCCGGCTGCTTTCGGAAAGCGTCGGCGAGCGCGCCTCGCAACATTCCATCAACGTCACTGTCATCTCGTTGCTGCTCGGCAAGACACTGGGCCTCGACTCCGCCCAACTGGATACCCTCGGCGGCGGGGCGCTGCTGCACGACATCGGCCTTATCGTCCTGCCCGAGCGCCTGCGCTGGCTGGATACCCGCTTCACCACAGCCGAACGCCGCATGTACCAGGAACACGTTGCCCACGGCGTGGCTATCGGCACGAAGATGAAGCTTTCCGCCGAGCAGTTGGCCATCATCGGCCAGCACCACGAACTGGCCGATGGGCGCGGCTATCCCCAGCAACTGACCGGCGACCAGATTGCCCCGCTGGCGCGCATCGTCGCACTCGTCAATCTCTACGACAATCTTTGCAACCCCGCAAACCCGACGCAGGCGATCACCCCGCACGAGGCGCTGGCGCTGATCTTCGCGCAGATGCGGCACCAATTCGACAACAAGGTGCTGATGCCTTTCATCCGCATGATGGGCGTCTATCCGCCCGGCTCGGTGGTGGAACTTTCCGATGGCAGGATGGCGCTGGTGGTGTCGGTCAATGCAGCACGGCCGCTCAAGCCGAATGTCGTCATCTACGAGCCGCGCGTACCGCGTGACGAGGCGCTCGTCGAAGATCTCGAACAGGCCAGCGAACTGGGCATCCGTCGCAGCCTGAAGCCCCTGCAACTGCCCAAGGCCGCCTTCGACTACCTGTCGCCGCGCCAGCGCATCTGCTACTTCTTCGAGCGCGCCCGCAATGCGCGCGATATCGAGTTCGCGACATGAGCAAGCGTACCTGGCAACCTCTGATCGAAGGCATGATCGAGGCGGTCTGGATCGTCGATGCGCTCGAGCTGCGCGTGCTCGCCGTCAATCGCGTCGCCGCCGAACTGCTCGGTGTGAGCGCCGACAACCTGATCGGCAAACCGGTCGTCGACCTCGCCGCCACGCCCGAAGACATCTACTTCTGGGAAGACGTTGCCGCCGGCCTGTCCGACCACATTCTGTCGGAAACGCTGCTGGTACGTGCCAACGGCACGACGGTGCCGGTCGAGCGCCGCGTCAGCCGCGTCACGCTCAACGATGCCGCCGCGATCTTCGTCGTCGGCATTCGCGACCAGTCGGAGGAACGGCGCATCGAGAGCGAACTCGAAAAGCTCGTCGCCGAACTGCGCGCCACGCTCGAATCGACAGCCGACGGGATTCTCGTCACTGATCTCGACGGCTCGATCCGCGGCTACAACCAGCGGTTCGCCGACCTGTGGAACCTGCCGCAGGAGCTGATGACCCAGCGCAACGACAGCGCCATCCATGCCTGGATGGCCCAGAACGTCGTCGACGCCACCACCTATGCCGCCCGTCTCGCCGCCATTTCGCGCTCACCGCTGCTCGAAGCCAACGACACGCTGATGCTGCGTTCCGGCAAGATCCTCGAGCGTGTCACCCTGCCCCAATATGCACGCGGCCGGCCGATCGGTCGCGTCTATTCCTACCGCGACATCACCCAGCAACTCGCCGACGAGGCACGCCTGCAACTGGCGGCGAAGGTCTTCGAGGCCAGCCTCGACGCGATCTTCGTGACCAGTCCGGAAATGACCCTGATCGCCGTAAATCCGGCCTGCGAACACCTTACCGGGCACACGAGCGAAGAACTCATCGGCAAGAATACCTACGACATTCTTTCCGACATGGTATCGCGCGACCATTTCGTCGCCCAGGTGGAAGCTCATCTGCAGGCGAATGGCTACTGGGAAGGCGAAGCCTGGCACCGCAACCGCATGGGCAGCACCCTGCCCTGCCAAGCCTCGCTGGTGCGCGTGGTCGACAACGTCGGCAAGCTGCTGCACTACATCGGCTTCTTCAAGGATCTTTCGGAAACCGTCAATGCCCGCAAGCGCATCGAGGAACTGGCCTACACCGATGCACTGACCGGCCTGCCGAACCGGCTGATGCTCACCGAGCGGATCGAGTTCGCCCTCGGTCTCGCCCATCGCGAGAAGGTCGGCTTCGCCCTGCTGTTCCTCGATCTCGACCGCTTCAAGCACATCAACGACTCGCTCGGCCACATGTTCGGCGACCGCGTGCTGGTCGATGTCGCCGAGCGCATCAAGGACTGCCTGCGGCAGGTCGACACCGCCGCGCGACTCGGCGGTGATGAATTCCTCATCCTGCTGCACAAGACCGATGCGCGCGGCGCCGAGATCATCGCGCGGCGCATCCTCAATCGCCTCGCGCAGCCCTTCGCGATCGACGACCTCTCCTTCACCATCACCTGCAGCATCGGCATCGCGCTCTACCCCGACGACGGCCAGTCGATGGACGACCTGATCAAGAACGCCGACGCGGCGATGTATCACGTCAAGGAACGCGGTCGCGCGGGCTTCCGCTTCTACCAGCGGCAGATGAACGTCGGCCTGCTCTCGCGCATGAAGCTCGACCACGCGATGCGCCAAGCCCTGACCAATCCCGCGCCCGACATGGGGTTCCGCCTGCACTACCAGCCGCAGGTGCAGTTCCGCGACAACGCCATTCTCGGCGCCGAAGCGTTATTGCGCTGGCGCGATAACGAACTCGGCGAAATCTCGCCCACCCAGTTCATCCCGATCGCCGAGGAATCCGGCGTCATCGTCAGCATCGGCAACTGGGTGCTCGACGCGGCCGTCCGGCAGTGCTCGGACTGGAATGCGAAAGGAATGGCGCTGGTGATGGCGATCAACGTCTCTGCCCTGCAGTTCCAGCAGGCGGACTTCGTCGAGCGCATCGACCTGACGCTCAAGAAGCATGCCCTGCCGCCCAGCCTGCTCGAACTCGAACTCACGGAATCCATCCTGATCCAGGATGTCGATGAAACCATGCGCCGGCTCGAACAACTCGCCGCACTCGGCGTGCGACTCGCCATCGATGATTTCGGCACCGGCTATTCGAGCCTTTCCTACCTCAAGCGCTTCCCGATCCACAAGGTCAAGATCGACCGTTCCTTCATCCAGGACCTGCCCCGTGACGAGAGCGACACCGCCATCGTCAACGCCATCATCCAGATGGCCGATGCGTTGCACCTGAAGGTCATCGCCGAGGGCGTCGAGACCCTCGAACAGCGCGATTTCCTCGTCGCCGCGGGCTGCAACGAATATCAGGGCTTTCTCTGCACGCCGGCGCTGGAAGCCGGCGAGTTCGAGGAATTCGCGCTCGGCCATGGGCTGGCGAACCAGCCGGGCGATTTCAAGCTTTTGCCGCCAAACTAGCGACCCATGCCTGCCCCAGCGACAGGCCGCCATCATTCGGCGGCAACATGCGCGCTTCCAGCAACTGCAGCCCCCGCGCCGCCAGCCCGTCACGCAAATCCACTGACAGCAACCGGTTGAGCAAACAGCCACCGGCGGCAGCGACGATACGCACGTCCGTGCGCTCCGCCGCGAACGCCACCCAATCGACCAGTGCTGCCGCCAGCGTCGCATGGAATTCGGCCGCGGCGCGCGCCGGCTCCTGGTACCCAGCCAGATGTGATAGCAAAGGATAGAGGTCCAGTTGACCAGTCAGCACGTGCCAGCCACCCGCCAGTGGGGCGGCCATCCCCTGTCGTGCCGCCAGCCCTTCCAGCAGCATTGCCGCCTGTCCCTCGAAACTGGCGCGCCGCCGTACCCCCAGCAATCCAGCGGCCGCGTCGAACAGGCGGCCGGCGCTCGATGTCGGCGGGGAGTTGATGCCGCGTGCCAGCATCGTCGCCACCATGGCCGCAGCCGGCTCCTCGGCAAAGCGCTGGGCAATTTCGTCGCCGCGTCCGAGCGCGTGGAGTGCCGCGGCTGCCATGCGCCAAGGCTCGCGTGCTGCAACATCGCCGCCGGGCAGAGCCAGCGGGCGCAAGTGGCCCAGACGCTCGGAACTCGCGCCATCGACGCGCAGCAATTCCCCGCCCCATGCCGTCCCGTCAGCGCCGAGTCCTATGCCATCGAGCGCCAGACCGAGCACGGGTTCGGTCACGCCATGCTCTGCGCACACCGCGGCGATATGGGCATGGTGATGCTGCACGCCGATGGCGGGAATGCCGCGCTCCGCCGCGAAGGCCGCCGCAAAGCGCGTCGAATGGAAGTCCGGATGCAGGTCGTGCGCGACGAACTCCGGTTCGACATCGAGGATGTCCAGCAGGTGCGCGACGCTCTCCTCGAGGAAGCCGCAGGCAGCGGCGTTGTCGAGATCGCCGATATGCTGTGAAACGAACGCTTCATTGCCGCGCGCGACGCAGACCGTGTTCTTGAACCAGCCACCCACCGCCAGCACCGAAGGTACTTCACGCTCAAGCTTGATCGCACGCGGCACATAACCGCGCGCCCGCCTTACCCCCCCCCCCCCTGCGCACGCTGTCGTCGCAGCGTATGACGATGTCGCGGTTGTGGATCAGGAAGGCATCGGCAATGCCGGCCAGCCGTTGCAACGCTTCGTCATTGTCGATGACCAGCGGCTCGCCGTGCGGGTTGGCACTGGTCATCACCAGCGCCAGTTCGGGCGCGTCATGGAACAGCAGGAACTGGATCGGCGTCGCCGGCAGCATCAGGCCGATTTCTCCGAGACCCGGCGCGATGCCCGGCAGCAGCGTGTCGGCTTCGGGCAGCTTTGACAGCAGGACGATGGGGCGCTCGGAGGATTCCAGCAATGCCATCTCGCCAGCGCCGACTTTTGCGTAAAGACTGGCAATCTCCAAGTTGCCAACCATCACCGCGAAGGGCTTTTCCTCGCGCTGCTTGCGTTCGCGCAGGGCAGCAACCGTCGCGGCGTTGCCTGCATCGCAGGCCAGATGAAAGCCGCCCAGCCCCTTGATCGCGACGATCCTGCCGGCCTGCAACAGCGCCAGCGTCGCGGCGATGGGATCTCCTTCGAGGGGACCACCATCCGCGTCTAGCAGGGCGAGGCGCGGGCCACAGCTTGGGCAACAGGTCGTCTCGGCGTGAAAGCGCCGGTCGGCCGGATCGGTGTATTCGCGCTGGCAGTCCGGGCAGAACGGAAACGGCGCGAGGCTGGTCTGCGGCCGGTCGTAGGGCAGGCGGCGCGTCACGGTGTAGCGCGGCCCGCAATGCGTGCAGGTGATGAAGGGATGACGGTAGCGGCGGTTGGCCGGATCGAAGAGTTCCTCGCGGCAGGCCGCACAGGGCGCGGTGTCGTGGCCGATTGCCGTACTGACCTTGCCACCGGAGCTCTCGACGATCGCAAAACCGGCGTGCTCCTCAAACGCGACCGAAAGCATCGTCACTGCATCGACCAGCGCCAGTGGTGGCGCGTCGTCGCGCAAACGGCGCGCGAGTTCGTTCAGTGTCGGGGACTCGCCTTCCGCGTGGATCTCTACGCCGGCGGCGTCGTTCTTCACCCAGCCGCTGAGGTGGAGATCGTTCGCAAGACGCCAGACGAATGGGCGGAAGCCGACGCCCTGAACGACGCCCGTGACACGGATGCGTACGGCTTCAGCCACGAACTGCGGCGGCGCCCTTCTCGATCCAGGCCAGCCAGTCGGCCATGCCTTCGCCCGTCGTCGCGGCGACGCGGATCACCTCGATCAGCGGATTGACACGGCGCGCGTAGGCAATCGCCTTCTCGACGTCGAACTGCAGATAGGGCAGCAGGTCACACTTGTTGACGATCATCAGCCGCGCGGCGCGGAACATGTCGGGATACTTGAGCGGCTTGTCCTCGCCTTCCGTCACCGACAGGATCACCACCTTGCCGGCCTCGCCAAGGTCGAATGCCGCCGGGCAGACGAGGTTGCCGACATTCTCGATCATCAGCACGCTGCCATTGTCGAGCGGCAGCTTTTCCAGCGCATGGCCGACCATGTGGGCATCGAGGTGGCAGCCCTTGCCGGTGTTGATCTGGACGGCCGGCGCGCCGGTGGCGCGGATGCGCTCGGCATCGTGGCTGGTCTGCTGGTCGCCTTCGACCACCGCGATGGGCAGTTTGGCTTGCAGCGCCTCGATGGTCTTCACCAGCAGCGTCGTCTTGCCCGAGCCAGGACTGGAAACGAGGTTCAATGCGAGGATGCCCTGTGCGGCGAACCGTTCCCGGTTCTGCGCGGCATAGGCATTGTTCTTCGCCAGAATGTCCTGTTCGAGCTTCACCGTGCGGCTATGCTCATGCTCATGCGCGTGATCGTGACTGTGAGGACGATAGCCATGGTGTTCCTGGCCCGGATGCTGGTGTCCGTGATCGTGGTCGTCACCATGGCCATGGGCATGCGCGTGATCGTGCGGGTGGCTGTGCATCGTGCCGTCCGCATGCGTATGTTCATGGGCATGATGCAAATCGTCGCCCTCGATCTTAGTTTCACCTTCGCCGCAACCACAGGTCGTACACATATGTCGTTCACTCCACTTCAAGGTCGATGACGCGCATTTCCGTACCGCCGATCACCACCACCGGCGCCATGCCGCAATGTTCGCATGGATCATAGACGACGGCCAGCGCCGTTTCCCTGCCGCAGGCCGGGCAATGTCCGCGACCCGGCGTAGCGACCACTTCGAGCCGCGCACCGTCGGTGATACCGCCGCGCATCGCCAGGTCGAAACAGAATTCGAAGGCTTCGCGCTCGACACCACTCAACTGGCCGATCTCCACGCGCACCTGCTTTACGCGGCCGAAACCTTCGCGCGCCGCGGCATCCTCGACCAGCTCGCGTACCCCCTCGACGAGCGACATTTCATGCATGAGAGGATTCTAGCCGCCGAGATTCAGAAACTTGCGGCGGGCAGACGAGTTGGGCGCCGCCGGATCGACTTGCGGCTGGCCCGGCGCGAGATCGAGAGCAATCAGGCAGGCCTGTGCCGTCATGTGCGCGGTTGCCTGATCGGGGAACTGCTTCATGTCGTGGATCAACGCACAGATCAGGTAGTCGCCGAGCCCTTCCTCGTGGTTGGGCAGGAAGGCGAAATTGCCCGAAGCATATTGCCGGAACACCCGCTCGTGCGGGCCGGGTATCGTCCAGCCGGCTGTCGCCGGCAATAGCAGCAGGTCAATGCACCACGGCGTGACCAGCACACCGCGCCAGTCGTTGTCGTGGCGCGCGAACCCCACCGCGGCAACCTCGAGTACCGGATTGAGCAGCGGCAGCCCCGCCATGCGCTCGGACTGGATGCGGCGGAAGGTCGCCTCGACCTGCGCGCTGGGGTTTTCCTGATACATGCGCGGATTGTAAGTGCCGTCCTGTCAGCGCCGACTTTTTATTTTCGCGTCGGTGCGAGACCGCGCTGCGTCAGTTCATCGACGACCTGTGCGACGAGTTCCGGCACGCGTGCGGCGATGGTCGGGGTCAGTTCGGTGGAAAGATCCAGCGAGGTCGGCTGGACGCCGAGGATCACGGTTTCCTTCGGCTCCGCGCCGAGGAATTCAAGCGAGGCGAGCACGTCCGACAAGCCGATGCCATGCGGGGATAGGTTGCGGCGGAAGAAGACCGGCACCTCATCGCCACGCAACTGCACCAACTCACCCGGTGCCTTGCCGGCCGCGATGGCATCGACGACGAGCAGGAAATCCAGGTCGGACATGTCCTCGAGCATTTCCATGCCCGAGGTGCCGGCATCGATCACGGTTACACCCGGCGGCATGATGTAGTCGCGCTCGAGCGCCTCGACCACGCGCACACCCACCCCTTCGTCGGCAAGGATCACGTTGCCGACGCCCAGTACCACCGCTTTCATCGAGCGATCAGACGACTTTGATCGAGACGTTCTGCTCGTTTTCCGTGTCGGTCAGATGCACCGCGCAGGCGATGCACGGGTCGAACGAGTGCACCGTACGCAACACTTCGAGCGGCTTTTCCGGATCGGCGATCGGATTGCCGACCAGCGACGCCTCGTACGGCCCCATCTCGTCCTTCTCGTTCTTCGGGCAGGCGTTCCAGGTCGACGGCACGACACACTGGTAGTTCTTGATCTTGCCATTGTCGATGACGACCCAGTGCGACAGCACGCCGCGCGGCGCCTCGTGGAAACCGACGCCCATCGACTCACCCTTCGGGAACACCGGCTGATTGAAGGTTTTGACATCACCTTTGCCGATGTTGTTGATGAGCAGGCCCCACTGATCGGCCAGCTGATCGACCATCACGGCGCAGCGCACCGCGCGCGCCGCATGGCGGCCGATGGTGGAGTGCAGCGCCTCGATGCCGACCTTGGTCTTGGCCAGCGCGGAGACGGTGTCGAGCGCGAGCGTCGCGTACTTCTTCGTCGGTTCGTGGCCGGCGGCGAACATGCACAGCACGTGCGCGAGCGGGCCAACCTGCGCCGGCTTGCCGTAGAACGTCGGCGACTTGAGCCAGGAATACTTCCCTGCGTCCTGGAAGTCGGTGTAGTTCGGCTTGGTCTCACCCTTGTAGGGGTGCAACGGCTTCTTGTCGCCGTATTCGTACCAAGAGTGCTTGACCGACTCTTCGACGCCCTTGCCCCAGAAGTCGTCGTTGAAGCTGG
>ERZ1645187.2188-NODE-2188-length-17461-cov-124.462369_pt1 | contig 17461 bp, 15 predicted proteins | sample MGYA00575352_ERZ1645187 | MGnify/ENA primary metagenome ERZ1645187 (study PRJEB40837, sample SAMN11349314) | freshwater sediment metagenome | isolation source: river sediment | host: Sediment | place: India: Wazaribad , New Delhi | collected 2017-02-21 ... | reverse complement strand
TCGGCCTCTTCGCCAACGAGCACATGGGCTGGATCTGGTACGGCGGCGGCCAGCAGCTGTGGGAGAAGGCCTACGCCCCCTTCGGCGTCCAGCCCTTCTACTGCGGCTCGTCGGGCCCGCAGGCCGGCGGCTGGTTCCGCAAGGAGATCAAGACCGTCGACGACTTCAAGGGCCTCAAGATGCGCATCGCCGGCCTCGGCGGCGAGGTGCTGCGCCGGCTCGGCGTCAACGTCGTGCTGCTGCCGCCGGGCGAAGTGTTCCAGGCGATGCAGTCCGGCACCATCGACGCGGCCGAGTGGATCGGCCCGTGGAACGACCTCGCCTTCGGCCTCTTCCGGGTGGCGAAGTACTACTACCTGCCGTCCTTCTTCGAGTTCGGCCCGGCGCTGGAGCTGATGGTCAACAAGAAGCTCTACGACGGCCTGCCGGACGACCTCAAGGAAGTGATCAAGCGCGCCGCCTTCGCCTCCGCCGCCGAGTCCTACGCCGACTTCAGCTACCACAACGTGGTGTCGCTGAAGCCGGTGATGGACAAGGAAGGCGTCCAGGTGAAGTCGCTCTCCGAAGACATCGTCAAGGTGTTGGCCAAGGAGACCAAGGCGGTGATGCAGGAGATCGCCGCCTCCGGCGCGATGGCCAAGGAGGTCTACGAGAGCTTCGAGGCCTTCCGCCAGCAGTCGATGACCTACGCCAAGGTCATGGACCTCGCCGCCTACCAGATGCGCGAGACCGGCCGCGAGGCGTGAGGCGGACGACCCGCCGGGCGTGACCACGCCCGGCAATGGAGACGGGGAACCGTCGGCCCTCGCCGCCGGTACGTCCGCCGTGGCCGTCTTCAGGCGACGCGCAGGGCCGAGAGGAAGGCGGCGACCTTATGTTTGAGGTCGTCGCTCTGCCGCGACAGCCGCGACGAGTTCTCCGCCACCTGAGCCGAGGCCGTCGCGGTCTGCCGCGCCGCGTCGGAGACACCGACGATGCTGGTGTCGATCCCGTGCGTGCCGAGCGCCGCCTGCGCCACGTTGCAGCTGATCTCGACCGTCGCCTGCGACTGCTGCTGCAGCGACGAGGCGATATCGGTCGAGATCTCGTCGATCTGGCGGATGGTGGCGCCGATCTCGTCGATCGCCACCACGGTATTGCCGGTCGCCTCCTGAATGGCGGCGATCTGGGCGGCGATGTCCTCGGTGGCGCGGCCGGTCTGACTGGCGAGCGTCTTCACCTCGGTCGCCACCACCGCGAAGCCCTTGCCCGCCTCGCCGGCACGCGCCGCCTCGATGGTGGCGTTGAGGGCGAGGAGATTGGTCTGCGAGGCGATGTCCTGGATGAGGCGGACCACGTCGCCGATCTTCGACGCCGCCTCGCTCAGGCTGGTGACCGCCCGGCGGGTCTCCTCGGCCTGCGTCACGGCGCGCCGCGCGATCCCGGTCGAGGTCTCCATCTGCTGGCCGATCTCGGCGATCGAGGCCGAGAGCTCCTCCGTCGCCGAGGCGACGGTCTGGACGTTGGCCGCGGTCTGCTGGGTCGTCACCGAGACGCCGGCCGCTTCCCGGGTGGTGTTCTCGGCCGTCCGCCCCAGCTGCGAGGCGGCGGTCAGCATCTCGCCGGCCGCCGCCGCGACGCTCTCCACCACGCCGGCGACCTGATCCTGGAATTCTGCGGCAACGCGCGCCAGTTCGGCCTTGCGTTGCGTCTCGGCCGAGGCGTCACGGGCCCGGCCCTCGTCCAGGACGGCCCTCATCCGCCGGGCGTTGCCGCGGAAGGCGCGGGCGATGTCACCGACCTCGTCGTCGAGTTCCAGTCCCTCGATCTCGATCGCGTCGTTGCCGGCCGCCACCTGCTCCATCTGGACGGCGATCCGCCGGATCGGCATGAGGATCTGGCGGACCATCAGGACCATGTTGAGGGTGGCGACCGCCGTCAGCACGATACCGGCGCCGACCAGCTTGCCGAGGAGCGCCTCGAACGGCACGCCGCCCGACGCCGTGAGCACCACCGACAGGCTTCCGATCGAGATGGTCAGGCCGGCGCCGACGATGGTGAAGAGGAAGATCACCAGCATCTTGGCCGAGAGCGACAGCGATCGATGCTCCTCACACACCGGGATACCGATCGCGATCCTCTCGAGATTGGCCACCATCGAGATGAAGAACGGCACCGAGAAGACGAAGATGATGGCGATCCCGATCATCCAGGCGAGCAGGTACTTGGCCGGCGTGTCGAGGAAGGCCTTGTCGTAGATCGCCGTGTTCGGCCCGATGATGCAGTAGACCGCCATCGCGCCGAGGAACAGCTTGGGCAGCAGCGCCAGACTGCGGCGTGCCCGGCGGTTCGCCTCCGCCGACGGAGCGGCCGCGCAGGCCCGGATCTGCGTCAGATGGCGGTGGACCACCCACACCGTCGCGCCTGTATAGGCGATGACATAGATCGCGAGCAGCGGCGTCGACGCAACCGCGACCGCCTGCGCCGGCGTGCAGAGATCGAAATAGACGATGCCGATGAGCCACATCGCCGGCGGGACGAGGAAGGCGCCGAGCATCCATCCGAGAATCCGTCTCGCATGGTGATCCGTCTGCATCGTCGCTCTCCCCCAGGGTCATCGCCGTATCGGCGTTTCCTCCGGTCTCGTCCGTCGGCGACATCGTGGACACCGCTGCTGCGCGACATCCACCGATCCGGCCGTCGAGACCTTCCGCTTTCAGGAGGAATGAGCGATGATCGCCGCTCCTTCGAAAGTTCTACGCAACATTGCTATCGGTCTATTAATCATCGATTAATTTCGTCGAAAAACACTAGAATGTCGAATATTTCGAGATTTGTGGATTTCTCGGATGCGGTCCCGCGATTCGTCCGGCCGCAGTCGCATCCCGGGCTCATGAAATTCGGGCTCGTCCGAATTCCATGCGCGTCACGGTCTGATTGGCCGACGCCCGTTCGGGCCTCCCTTCGCCGACGATGTTTCGAACAGGTCGAGACTTCGTCCGCTCGGTCTCCGCCTCGGTGCCACGGACAAACGCACCGAACCGATCGAGGTGACAGGGAATTCGGGCGCGCGCGACGCGGCCGAGGGACCCGGGCTGCAAGAAGGGGAGGGATCTCGCACCGGCGATGGTCCCGGTGCGGCCGTGATGGAACGAGGCGGACGCTCGACGGCCGATCGGTCTCAGGCTCCGCCGTCCTTCGCCGCCTCGAACTTCTCCGCCGCGGCTTCCACCGGGCAGCCCTCGCCGCGGCAGCCGTCCTTGTCGCAGGCGCGGCAGATGCGGTCGGCGGTGTCGCGGCCGTCGACTGGCACCTCGAGCATCTTGTCGAGGGCGCCGATCAGCACGGCGCGTTCCTCGTCGTCGAGCACCGCGAGGAAGGTCTCGGCGGCGCCGATGCGGCGATCCTGGAACGAGCCGGCGCGGCGCCGGCCGCGCGCCGTCACCTCGACCCGGACTTCGCGGCCCCGGCGGGAGAGGCGGCGCACCAGCCAGTCCTTCTCCAGCCGGTCGACCAGACGGACGGTGGCGGAATGGGTCAGCCCGATCACCCGGGCGATGTCCTGGATGGAGGTCGGTCCGTTCTGGCGCAGCGTCTGCAGCGCCGCGACCGCGCTCGCCGACAATTCGTCGGTCTCGGCATGGACCGAGTCGTGCAGGAGGGTGGCGAAGGCGGCGAGACGGTTGGCGAGAGTGCGTGGCTGCATGAGGGATGCATGACACGCGTCGGCGGCCCCGACAAGCCGGGCGAAGGTCGCAACCGCCGCGGAAATCGCGACGATCCGAGGCCGATCACCCGTCGGAACCGGCCACCGACCGGTGCGAAGATCCGTTCGGGCCCCGCGCCCCTCTCAGGGATCGAGGATCTTCTCCATGAACACCAGATCGAGCCAGCGCTCGAACTTGCGCCCGACCTGCGGCAGCCGGCCGACCTCGACGAAGCCGATGTCGGCATGGAGCGCGATCGAGGCGGCGTTGCCGGCCTCGATGCCGGCGATCATCGCATGCTTGCCGAGCCGCGCCGCCCGCGCCTCGAGCTCGGCGACCAGCGCCCGGGCGATGCCGCGGCGGCGGAAACGGTCGTCGACGTAGACCGAATGCTCGCAGGTGTGGCGATAGCCGTCGAAGGCGCGGAAGTCGCCGAACGAGCCGTAGCCGGCGATCTCGCCGTCGACCTCGGCGACCAGCACCGGATAGCCCAGCGCCCGGCGGGTCGCCGCCCAGCGGCGGCGGTCCTCGAGGTCGACGATCACCTCGTTCCAGATGGCGGTGGTGTGGGCGACGGCGTCGTTGTAGATGCGGCGCACCGCCTCGAGGTCGCGGTCTTCAGCGTCACGGACGATCATGGCGGCGGCTCTCCTGATGACGGCGTGTGACGGTCAGCGGAAGGTCTCGTCCGGATAGGCGCCCCAGACCCGCCCCTGTTCGATCCAGCCCTTCGCCCCGTCGGCGGCGATCCGGCACCAGCGTCCCGAACATTCCGCGATCTCGACCATCACCCCCGGCTCGACATTGGCGACGATGCGGGCGCCGGCCTCGCCCTTGTCCCGCATCGGGGTCACGCCCTTCTTCTCCCACGGGGCGACGAGGCCGGTGCGCTTGCCCGAGAGCAGGCTCTTCTGCACCCAGCCCTCCGCCCCTTCCGAATCGCGGATGCGGAACCACACGTCGAACTCCTGGATGACCTCCACCGGCACGCCCGCCTTGACGAAGGTCCAGGCGACGTCGTGGTCCTTGCTCGGCCCCTGACGGATGTTGACCGGCGACGACTTGGTCGAGACGAAGCGCGGCAGCGGCAGCCCGGACGGCCCCACCGCCTGCTGGGCGAGGGCCGGCGCGACGCCGAGGACGAGAACGAGGAGGGCGGCGAGAACGGACGGGCGAGAGGTCATCGAACTTCCACTGGAGAGGGCACGGGCGCGGCGCCGGGACGTTCTCTACCACGTCGCACGTCGCCCGCCAGCCACCGCGACGAAAGGTAGGTTCCTCGACGAATTGTCATTTGTGAGGCATCTGCTAGACAGGGCTCCAGTCCACGGTGCCCTGCCCGGGTCGATCCTCGCGTCGACCCGGTTAAGGACACTTCAACGCGGACGCCCGCACCGGCACTTCCGTCGCCGGCCGCAGCGAGCCGCGACCGTCCGCCGGACGACGACCGATCGGGATCGGCGTCGGCGTCGAACGGGTGAGAGAACGGTTCGGGGAGCAAGAGTCCATGCCGAAGAGCAAACCCTCGGTGATCGTCACCCGGCGTCTACCCGACGTCATCGAGACCCGGATGCGCGAGCTCTTCGACGTCCGCCTCAACGCCGACGATCGGCCGATGACCCAGGCCGAGCTGGTCGATGCGGTGAAGAACTGCGAAGTGCTGGTGCCGACGGTCACCGACACCATCGATTCGGCGGTGATCTCCCAGGCCGGCCCGCAGTTGCGGCTGATCGCCAACTACGGCAACGGCGTCGACAACATCGACGTCCAGACGGCGCTGAACCGCGGCATCACCGTCACCAACACCCCGGGCGTCCTCACCGAGGACACCGCCGACATGACCATGGCCCTGATCCTCGCCGTCCCGCGCCGCATCGCCGAGGGCATGGCGGCGATCCACGACGGCTCTTGGAACGGCTGGTCGCCGACCTGGATGCTCGGTCACCGCATCTGGGGCAAGCGCCTCGGCATCATCGGCATGGGCCGCATCGGTCAGGCCGTCGCCCGCCGCGCCAAGGCCTTCGGCATGTCGATCCACTACCACAACCGTCGCCGTCTGCCGGTGTCGGTCGAGGAGAGCCTGGAGGCGACCCATTGGGAGAGCCTCGACCAGATGCTCGCCCGCATGGACGTCGTCTCGGTCCACTGCCCGCACACCCCGGCGACCTATCATCTGCTCTCCGCCCGCCGCCTCAAGCTGCTCCGGCCCGAGGCCTATCTGGTCAACACCGCCCGCGGCGAGGTGATCGACGAGAACGCGCTCGCCCGCATGCTGGAGGCCGGCGAGATCGCCGGCGCCGGTCTCGACGTCTTCGAGCACGAGCCGGCGGTGAACCCCAAGCTCGTTCGCTCCAAGCGCGTTGTGCTGCTGCCGCACATGGGTTCGGCCACCATCGAGAGCCGCGTCGACATGGGCGAGCGGGTGATCATCAACATCAAGACCTACCAGGATGGCCACCGTCCCCCCGACCGCGTCCTTCCGTCGATGCTGTGATCGCCGGCGCCGTTCGCCCCGGCGCCGCGGTCCCGACCGTCGACGGACGATCGAGGAGAATTCCGCGATGACCACGTCCGTTCCGTCCGCCTCTCGCCTCGTCCTCGCCGCCGGCGCCGTGCTGGTGGCCTCGACCTCGCTCGCCGCCGCCCAGTTGGCGCTGCCCAACAAGCCCGGACTCGACCGCCACGGCCAGCCGGAGAAGATGACCGGCGATCAGATCAAGGCGATCTGGTTCGACGGCCAACCCTTCACCGCCACCGGCCCCGACGGCACCGCCTATCGCATGGTCTTCACCGGCGACGGCAAGGCGGTCCGCACCCCGACGACCGGCAAGAAGCCGAAGGCCGTCGGCGGTTTCTGGCGGGTGATCGCCGAGGGCTACTGCTCGCGCTGGGCCGGTTCCAACCGCGAGAAGTGCTTCAACGTCCGCAAGAGCGAGGACGGCAACGACACCATCGTCCGCTTCGGCCAGCAGATCGCCGCCACCTGGAAGAGACCGTGACGAGCGGCGCCGCGGCCCACCGGCCGCGACGCCCCGTCGCCCGCGACGGAGACCGACGCCCGTGCGCCAACCGAAGTATCGCCGGGCCCTGCCCGAAGATCGTCGCAACGATCTGGTCGATGCCACCCTGCGCTGCATCGCCGAGCACGGCCATGCCGGCGTCTCGGTGCGCCGCATCGCCGCCGAGGCGGGGGTCTCCGCCGGTCTCGTCAACCACCACTTCGACGGCATCGAGACGCTCGTCGCCGCGGCCTACGAGAAGCAGTCGACCGATCTCCTCGCCACGGTGATGACCAGCGTCGAGCGCGAGACCGCGCCGCGCCGCCGCCTCTCGGCCTATTTCGCCGCGATCTTCTCCGATGCGGTGCTCGATCCGGGCCAACTCGAGATCTGGGTGGTGTTCTGGAGCCTCCTGCCCCATGTCGAGCCGCTGAAGGCCATCCAGAAGCGCATGTGGTCGGACTACCGCGGCTCGATCGAACGCGAGCTCGCCGCCTGCCCCGCCGCCGACCCGGCCTTCGACGCGGCCCAGATCGCCCTCGGCCTCGCCGCCCTGATGGACGGCCTCTGGCTCCAGGGCTGCCTCGATCCCGGCAGCTACCGCGCCGCCGACGCGATCGCGCTCTGCGAGGCCTTCACCGACGATGCGCTCACCCGCGCGCCGCGCTGAAGACCCCCTCGGCCGAGATCCGCACGCCTCGCCGGCACGCCGGCGCGGGCGATTCGGCGTTTCTCCGCCGAAGCCGCCGAACGCGGTGCGAAGAACGCGATCGCCGCGTATATATCTGGAATTTCAAATGTATCGGATTTTTGAAAATTTCTTTCGCCACACTCGCCCGTCTGGGCGAAACCATTTTCCTGATCGTCATTAATATCGAAGCGAATCGGTTCGTATATGCGCGGATGCTGAATTTCGCAATTGCGAATGCTTGCAAGTCGCTCGCACCTCGGGCAGTGTCCGTAGAAACGCGCCCATAGTGTTGCGCCTCGTGCGCGGCGACGGGCGAAAGCCGAGCCACAACGGGCGGCCCTCCGCCCCTCCGAGATGACGTCCGGAAAGGGCGGTCGACACTTGATGAACATCGCCGAACTCGAAGCCAACGCCGAGCGCGCCGCCTCGTTGCTGAAGTCGATGGGCAGCCCGCGCCGCCTTCTCATCCTTTGTCAGCTGGTCGACGGCGAGAAGGCCGTCGGCGAGCTCGAGAAGGCCGTGGGCTTGAGCCAGTCGGCGCTCTCCCAGCATCTCGCGGTGCTGCGTCACAAGGGCTACGTCACCACCCGCCGCGCCGGCCAGTCGATCTTCTATTCGCTCGCCGGCGACGAGGTGAAGTCGATCCTCGTCACCCTCCACGGCCTCTACTGCGGCGAGTGCGCCGACCTCGGCTGATCCGCCGGCCTCCCGCTCGCGAAGAAGCCCTCCGGGCTCGCCGCGATCTCGTCCTGGACGAAGCGCGTCACCGTCCTGACGCGTGCCGTGTCGGCGATGTCGGCATGGGTGAAGAGCCAGTAGCTGCGCGTCAGCCGTACCTCCTGCGCCAACACCGGCACCAGCCCCGGACGCTCCGCCGCCATGAAGCAGGGCAGCACGCAGATGCCGTGCCCCTGCTCGGTGATCGTCATCTGGGCGCTGAGCGACGACGACTGGATCCGCGCCTTCAGCCCCGGCAGCACCTCGTCGAGATAGTCGAGTCCACGGGTGAAGACGAGATCGTCGACATAGCCGACGAAGGCGTGGCGTTCGAGCTCGTCGCGCCGGGTGATCGGCCCGCGGCGGGCGAGGTAGCTCGGCGCCGCATAGAGGGCGAGGTCGTAGTCGGTGAGCCGCGTGGTGACGAAGCGGCTCTCCTTCGGCGGCGCGAGGCCGATCGCCACGTCGCCCTCGCGCTTCGACAGCGCCACGATCTGCTGGATGGTGACGAGCTCCAGCCTGAGCTGCGGATGCTTCTCGGCGAAGCGGCCGATGCGCGGCGCCAGGAAGACGTTGCCGAAGCCCTCCAGGCTGTTGATCCGGACCGTACCGGTGACCCCCACCTCCGGTCGCCCCAGCTCCTCGGTCGCGGCGGTGGCCTGCGCCTCCATCGCCTCGGCATGGGCGAGCAGCCGTTCGCCCGAGAGCGTGAGGAAATAGCCCTGCGGCGCCCGCTCGAACAGCTTCGCTGCGATCGCCCGTTCCAGCGCCGCCACCCGCCGGCTCACCGTCGCATGGTCGGTGCCGAGCCGCCGCGCTGCGCCGGTCAGCGTCCCCTGCTGGGCCACCGCCAGGAAATATCGGAGGTCGTTCCAGTCGAACCGAGTGCTCAAGGCCGTCGCGCTCCGGGGGGTCTGGTGGGTATGGGTATTTCGCCACGGGATATGCGCGATATGATCCGTGGATGTGGTGTTTTGTCCATCCTATTGTCGCGGCGAACCAGAACCCAGATGCCCACTCCGGGAGGATTTCATGCGCGCGTACGGACATTTCATCGGCGGCGAGGCGGTCGCCGGAACCTCGGGTCGCACGGCGCCGGTCTGGCAGCCGATGACCGGCGAGCAGGTGGCGACCGTCGCCCTCGCCACCACGGCCGAGGTCCGTGCCGCGGTGGAGAACGCCAAGGCCGCCCAGCCCGAATGGGCGGCGGTCAACCCGCAGCGCCGCGCCCGCGTGCTGATGAAGTTCCTGGAGATCTGCAACGCCCGCGCCGACGAGATCGCCGACCGTCTCGCCCGCGAGCACGGCAAGACCGTGCTCGACGCTCGCGGCGACCTGCAGCGCGGCCTCGAGGTGATCGAGTTCGCCACCGCCGCCCCGCACATGCTGAAGGGCGAATACACCACCGACGCCGGCCCCGGCATCGACCTCTATTCGATGCGCCAGCCGCTCGGCGTCGTCGCCGGCATCTCGCCGTTCAACTTCCCCGCCATGATCCCCCTGTGGATGTGCGGCCCGGCGATCGCGGCGGGCAATGCCTTCATCATGAAGCCGTCGGAGCGTGATCCGGGCGTGCCGCTGATGTTCGCCGAGATCTGGATGGAGGCGGGTCTGCCGGCCGGCATCTTCAACGTCGTCAACGGCGACAAGGAGGCGGTCGACGCGGTACTGGATGACCCCGACATCAAGGCGGTGTCCTTCGTCGGCTCGACCCCGATCGCCCATTACGTCTATTCGCGCGCCACGGCGGCGGGCAAGCGCGCCCAGTGCTTCGGCGGCGCCAAGAACCACATGGTGGTGATGCCCGACGCCGACATGGACAAGACCGTCGACGCCCTGATCGGCGCCGGCTACGGCTCGGCCGGCGAGCGCTGCATGGCGATCTCGGTGGCGGTGCCGGTCGGCAAGGGCACGGCCGACCGCCTCGTCGCGGCGCTCGCCCCGCGGGTCGAGAGCCTGAAGATCGGCCCCTCGACCGACGGCTCCGCCGATTTCGGTCCCCTCGTCACCAAGGCCCACCTGGAGAAGGTCAAGGGTTACGTCGATCAGGGCGTGAAGGAAGGCGCGACGCTGGTCGTCGACGGCCGCGGCTTCTCGATGCAGGGCTACGAGGGCGGCTGGTACATGGGCGGCTGCCTGTTCGACCACGTCACCACCGACATGACGATCTACAAGGAAGAGATCTTCGGCCCGGTGCTCTCGGTCGTCCGCGCCGACACCTACGAAGACGCGCTCGCCATGATCAACGCCCACGAATACGGCAACGGCACCGCCATCTTCACCCAGGACGGCGACGCGGCGCGCGACTTCGCCGCCCGGGTCGAGGTCGGCATGGTCGGCGTCAACGTGCCGATCCCGGTGCCGCTCTCCTACTTCACCTTCGGCGGCTGGAAGCGCTCGTCCTTCGGCGACCTGAACCAGCACGGCATGGACGGTTTCCGCTTCTGGACCAAGACCAAGACGGTGACCTCCCGCTGGCCCTCCGGCATCCGCGCCGGCGCCGACTTCATCATCCCGACGATGAAGTGAGATTGCTCCGAGCACGGAGCACTTCCTCCCCCCCGGTCCAACTCGGATGTTTCCGAGTTGGACCGGGGGGGGAGGGGGTCCCAACCATGATTTCGACGTCCCTGTCGGGCGCCCAGCCCCCTCTCCCTGTCCCTCCCCCTCCAGGGGGGGAGGGGACCCTCGGAGCGGCGAACTCGATCGCAGGAAGCGCCGCAGGATCGCGCGAACGCGAGCAAACGGCTGCACACCGACGGGCGAGTCTCGACGGGCGATGCCACATCGTTCCCTCCCCCTTGGAGGGGGAGGGACAGGGAGGGGGGGCTCTGAGCCGCCGGTTGACGAAAGCGCACCGGCTCTCGCCTCTCCCGCACACGACGAGCGCCCGCAAAGAGGCGCCGCAGGGGGAGGACTCCATGGAAACCTTCGACTACGTCATCGTCGGCGGCGGCTCCGCCGGCTGCGTCCTCGCCAACCGGCTCTCCGCCGATCCGAAGACCCGCGTCGCCCTCATCGAGGCCGGCGGCAAGGACGACTGGATCTGGTTCCACATCCCCGTCGGCTACCTCTTCGCCATCGGCAACCCGCGCGCCGACTGGTGCTTCGAGACCGAACCCGACCCCGGCCTCAACGGCCGCAGGCTCAAGTACCCCCGCGGCCGCGTCCTCGGCGGCTCCTCGGCGATCAACGCCATGCTCTACCTGCGCGGTCAGGCCGCCGACTACGACGGCTGGCGCCAGATGGGGCTGGAGGGCTGGGGCTGGGACGACGTCTTCCCCGTCTTCAAGGGCCACGAGGACCACTTCCTCGGCGCTTCGGCGATCCACGGCGCGGGCGGCGAATGGCGGGTCGACGAGCCGCGGATGCGCTGGGAGATCCTCGACGCCTTCGCCGATGCGGCGGCCGAATGCGGCATCCCCAAGGTCGCCGACTTCAACGGCGGCGACAACGAGGGCTCGTCCTATTTCCAGGTCAACCAGAAGCGCGGCCGGCGCTGGTCGGCGGCGCGCGGCTTCCTGAAGCCCGCCCTCGATCGCCCCAACCTCACCGTCATCACCGGTGCGCTGGCCGATCGCGTCCTCTTCGACGGCACTCGCGCCACCGGCGTCGCCTATCGCAAGGACGGCGTCGAGCAGCGTATTATGGCCCGCGCCGAGGTGATCCTCGCCGCCGGCGCCGTCGCCTCGCCGGCGATCCTGGAGCGCTCCGGCGTCGGCCGGCCCGAGCGGCTGAAGCGTCTCGGCGTCGAGGTGGTGGCGGACGTCCCCGGCGTCGGCGAGAGCCTGCAGGATCACCTGCAGCTCAGGACCATCTTCAGAGTCGAGGGCGCCCGCACCCTCAACACCGATTATCGCAATTATCTCAAGCGCGCCTGGATGGGCATCGAATACGCCCTCTTCCGCCGCGGCCCGCTGGCGATGGCGCCGTCGCAGTTCGGCGCCTTCACCCGCTCGTCGGCGGAGTTCGCCACCCCCAACGTCGAATTCCACATCCAGCCGCTGTCGCTCGACCGCTTCGGCGAGCCGATGCACCCCTTCGGCGCCTTCACCGTCTCGGTCTGCAACCTGCGCCCGACCTCGCGAGGGAGCATCCATGCCCGCTCGGCGAACCCCGCCGACGCCCCGGCGATCGCCCCCAACTACCTCTCGACCGACGAGGACCGCCGCGTCGCGGTCGATTCCATCCGCCTCGCCCGCCGCATCGTCGAGGCGCCGGCGCTCGCCCGTTTCCGCCCGGAGGCCTTCCTGCCGAAGGCGGACCTCGTCTCCGACGCCGAGCTGGTGAAGGCCGCCGGCGACATCGGCACCACCATCTTCCACCCCGTCGGCACGGCGAAGATGGGCCTCGCCTCGGACCCGCTTGCCGTCACCGATGCGCGGCTGCGGGTGCGCTCGGTCCAGGGGCTGAGGGTGATCGACGCCTCGGTGATGCCGGCGATCACCTCCGGCAACACCAATTCGCCGACCATCATGATCGCCGAGAAGGGCGCGCGGATGGTGCTGGAGGACGCTCGGGCTTGAGGGAACGGCCGCGTCCGGCCTGCCGCGGCGCCGAGAAAAGGCGGCCGCCGGGCGAAGCTTCGATTGCCCTTCGCCGCGATCTGGGCCATTGAGGCGGGCGCGCCGGAGCGCACCGACCGATCAGGACGTCCAAGACCGTGGCCAATCCGAGCCCGACCGACACGCTCGACACCCGAACCCTCCTCACCCGCCTCGTCGCCGATCAGGGCCGGGTGCACTGGAAGGGCTATCTCCTCGCCTTCGTCTTCATGGCGCTGATCGCGGCTTCGACCTCGCTCGCCGCCTATCTGATGCGCGACGTCATCAACGAGGTCTTCATCGATCGCAATCAGCGGGCGATCTGGATGCTCTCCGGCACCATCGTCGCCATCTACACGGTGAAGGGACTGGCCACCTACGGCCAGCAGGTGACGCTCACCCGCATCGCCAACGCCATCGTCGCCGGGGTTCAGCGCCGCCTCTACGGCCACATGCTCGACATGGACGTGCCCTTCTTCGCCGAGCGCCACACCTCCGAATTCGTCGGCCGCCTGTCCTTCGTCGCCACTTCCTCGGCGGCGGTGCTCAACGCCCTGATCACCGTGGCCGGACGCGACATGCTGTCGCTCGTCGGCCTCGTCACGGTGATGATCATCCAGGATCCGATGCTGTCGATCGTCGGCGGCATCGTCATGCCGGTGGCGGTGTGGGGCGTCCAGGGTCTGGTCAAGCGCGCCAAGAAGATCATGCGCTCCGAGTTCACCGGCGGCATGGCGGTGCTGGAGACGATGCAGGAGACGGTGCGCGGCATCCGCGTGGTCAAGGCCTTCGGCCTCGAGAACCTGTTCCGCACCCGCATGGAGGGCCAGATCGCCACCGTCCAGGCCGCCGCCGACAAGCGCGCCCGGGTCGGCGCCCGCTCGGTGCCGCTGATGGAGACGCTCGGCGGCTTCGCCATCGCCGGCGTCATCCTCTACGGCGGCTGGCGGGTGGTCGCGGCCGGCGAGACCCCCGGCACCTTCTTCTCCTTCATCACCGCGCTGCTGCTCGCCTACGAGCCGGCCAAGCGGCTGGCCCGCGTCCACGTCGATCTCTCCGCCAATCTCGTCGGCGTCGGCCTGCTCTACGAGTTCCTCGGCCAGCCGGCGCGCGAGGCCGACCCGCCGGGAACGCCGCCGCTCGCCGTCGCCGGCGGCCGGGTCGAGTTCTCCGACGTCCGCTTCGCCTATCGCGACGGCGAGGACGTGCTGAACGGCCTCGATCTCGTCGCCGAGGCAGGGAAGACCACCGCTCTCGTCGGCCCCTCGGGCGGCGGCAAGTCGACCATCTTCGCCCTGCTCCTGCGCTTCTGGGACCCGCGCTCCGGCGCGATCACCGTCGACGGCACCCCGATCGACACCGTGGCGCGCCGTTCGCTGCGCTCGAAGATCGGCCTCGTCAGCCAGGACGTCTTCCTCTTCGCCGGCACCGTCGCCGAGAACATCGCCCTCGGCCGCCCCGGTGCCGGCCGCGCCGACGTCGAGGCCGCCGCCAAGGCCGCCCACGCCCACGACTTCATCACCGGCTTCCACCAGGGCTACGACACCCAGGTCGGCGAGAACGGCCTGCAGCTCTCCGGCGGCCAGCGCCAGCGCATCGCCATCGCCCGCGCCATCCTCGAGGACGCGCCGATCCTGCTCCTCGACGAGGCCACCGCCGCTCTCGACACCGAGAGCGAGCGGGCGATCCAGGAGGCGCTCGCCGAACTGTCGAAGAACCGCACCACCCTGGTCATCGCCCACCGCCTGCAGACCATCCAGCGCGCCGACAGGATCTGCGTCATCGAGGGCGGCCGGGTGGTCGAGCAGGGCGGTCACGACGAGCTCCTCGCCGCCCGCGGCCGTTACGCCCGGCTGCACGAGATCCAATTCGGCTGAGGGCCGGGAAAGGGAGAACCGGCATGCGTCGTCGCGATCTCCTCGCCGTCGGTCTCGGCCTCGCCGCCACCCCCCTCCTCGGCCGCGTCGGGCTCGCCCAGCCCCGCCCGTCCCTCGGCGAGGCGGCGGCGAAGGCCGGCATCACCTTCGGCACCGCCTTCGATCAGGATGCCCTCGCCGATCGCGGCTACGGCGACCTGATCCGTACCCAGGCCCGTATCCTCACCACCGACTGGTCGATGAAGCTCGCCGCGCTGCGCCCGAACGGCCCCGAGGTGGACTATTCCGGCGCCGAGCGCCTCGTTCGCTTCGCCGAGGCGGCTCGCATCCCGGTGCGTGGCCACACCCTGATCTGGAACGAGAACAATCCCGACTGGCTGAAGCGCCTGTCGCGTGAACAACGTGTCGGCTGGCTCGATCGCCACGTCACCGAGACGATGACGCGCTTCGCCGGCCGCATCCACTCCTGGGACGTGGTCAACGAGCCCTTCTGGCCCGATCACGGCCTGCGCGGCGGCTATCGCGACGGCCCCTGGTACGACGCCATGGGTCCCGGCTATGTAACCGCCGCCTTCCGCGCCGCGATGAAGGCCGATCCGAACGTCAGGCTGGTCCTCAACGAGGCCTTCACCGAATCCGCCGATCGCCTCGGCCTCGCCGTCCGCCGCGGCCTGCTGCGCCTCGTCGACGAGATCCGCGACGCCGGGCTCCGTCTCGACGCCGTCGGGCTGCAGAGCCACATCGTCCGCGGCCGGCCCTTCGACCCGGCGGGGTGGCGGCAGTTCCTCGCCGAACTGGCGGCGCGCGGGGTCGAGATCTGGATCACCGAACTCGACGTCGACGGCGCCGCCTTCATCGGCGACGACGCCGAACGGGACGCCCGCGTCGCCGAGGTCTATCGCTCGGTGTTGGCGACGGCGCTCGACGAGCCGAAGGTGACGACGGTCATCACCTGGGAACTCGCCGACGGCTTCTCCCACTACCGCGACCAGCGCGATCCGGACGTCCGGCCGCTGCCCTTCGATCGCGCCCTGAAGCCGAAACCGGCCTTCGACGCCATGCTCGCCGCCTTCGCCGCCCGTCGCCGGCGCTGAGCCCGCCTCAGCCGAACCCGTGGCGCAGCGCCACGACGGCCGCCACCCCGGCGAGGATGGTGACCAGCATCGACGAGCGCAGGGCGGCGACGATCGCCACCGCCGCCGCGATCGTCTCCGCCGGACCGGTGACCAGCACCGTCGGGGCGATGACGGCGGTCAGCACCGCCGGCGGGATGGCGTCGAAGGCGGCCCTCAGCCGTCCGGTCGGGCGGAAGCGCGGGCCGAGCAGCAGGCCCGAGATCCGGCAGGCGAAGGTGATCGCCGCCATGCCGAGGATGGCGACGAGGGTGGCGCTCTGGTCGGTCATGCCGTGCGCTCCTCGCGCCCGCCGCCGAGCGCCGCCGCCACGCCGATCCCGGTGAGCGCCCCGGCCAGCACGTGCCAGGGGGCACCGAGCGTGAGGTGCACCAGGGCGGCGGACGCCGCTGCGGCGACGATCACCATCACCGACGTCCGCGACCGGGCGAAGCCGGCGGTGAGTGCGATGAACATGGCGGTGAAGGCGAAATCGGCGCCGAAGCGGGTCGGGTCGCCGATCAGCGGCCCGGTCAGCGCCCCGAGGACGGAGAAGGCCATCCAATTGACCCAGAACACCGCCCCCATGCCGAAGAAATAGGGCGCCGAGATCCGCCCGCCGCCGGCGCGCCGCTCCGACATCGCCCAGTTCTCGTCGGCGAGCACGTGGAATCCGACGATCCGCCCGAGGAGCCGCAGATGCGCCACCTTGGGGGCGAGCGAGGCGCTCATCAGGATGTAACGGGCGTTGATCAGCAGCGTCGAGACCAAGAGCGCCACGATCGGCACCGGGTAGGTCCAGATCTGCACCGCCGCCAACTGCGCCCCGCCGGCGAAGATCAGGCCCGAGGCGAGGAGGACGTCGACCACGTCCATCCCCTTGGCGGTGGCCAGCGCCCCGTAGAGCAGGCCGATCGGCGCGGCGGCGACCATCGCCGGGGTGATGTCGACGATCGCCGCGCGGATCTCGGCGGCGGGCGAGGTGGAGGTGGAGGCGGAGGGGAGATCGGCTGTCATGCCGGTGAGGATGACGTCTCCGCCATTGCCGGTCTTGAACGAAATCGCCCCGTCTCGATCACGGCGCGGCGATAGGCCCCCGGCGGCACGCCGATGCGGGCCTTGAAGGCGCGGGTGAGATGCGCCTGATCGGCGAAGCCGACGGCGCTCGCCACCGCCGCCGGGCTCTCGCCGAGGCGCAGCAGATCCCGCGCCCGCCGCACCCGCACCCCGATCAGATGGGCATGCGGGGTGAGCCCCGTCTCGCGGCGGAAGGCGCGGATGAGATGATGGGTCGAGAGCCCCGCCAGCCGGGCGAGATCGGCGAGGCGGAGATCCTCGGCGTGCCGTTCCGCGATCACGGCGAGGACCCGCGCCACCGGGCCGGCCTCGCGCCCCAGCGTCGGCGCCGCCACTCCGGCATGCAGCCGCAGCACCCGCGCATAGGCGGCGGTGAGCCACTCCTCCGCCGCCAGCCCGTCGCCGCCGCGCTCGAGCAGCCGATGCGCCGCATCGAACAGCGCCGCCCCTTCCGGATCGTGGACGACGTTGTCGCGGAACCACGGCGCCCCCTGGCGCCGCCCCGCCACCTCGCCCGCCAGTTCGGTGAGGAAGGCCTCGCTCGGGTAGGTCATGCGATAGGAATAGCCACCGGCGTGCGGCATGCCGTCGTGGACGTCGAGCGGCAGGTTGAACAGCACGTCCCCGGGGCCTGCAAAATGCCTGCGGCCGCGGGCGTTCCACACTTCGACCCCGGCCGCCACCGCCCCGATCACGTAGGTGTCGTGGGTGTGCGGCGCATAGGTGTGGGTGGTGAAGGTGGCGGTCAGGCAGTCGAG
>ERZ1645187.2185-NODE-2185-length-17468-cov-18.568368_pt1 | contig 17468 bp, 16 predicted proteins | sample MGYA00575352_ERZ1645187 | MGnify/ENA primary metagenome ERZ1645187 (study PRJEB40837, sample SAMN11349314) | freshwater sediment metagenome | isolation source: river sediment | host: Sediment | place: India: Wazaribad , New Delhi | collected 2017-02-21 ... | reverse complement strand
GTCGCATTGGGCCTGCTGTTCTGGTTGCGCGATCGCGTCCCGGTGCCGAAGCCGCCAGACCCTGATGCGCAGCCCCGGTCCTGGTGGGCAGACGCTGCCGGGGTGGGTCTGGGCACCGGTTTCTTCCTGTTCGCGGCCTGCGCAGCATTGGCGACCGCTGGGCTGGTCAGTTTTGGCGTCATCGGATTCCACCTGGACAGCGAGAACGTGCTGCCGCTGGCCGCGATCCCGTTGGCCTACGCGGCCGGGCAGGCGGCGTCGGCGGTCACGGCATTGGTGACCGGCTTCAGCTACGACCGGGTGGGTGCACGGGTTCTGTTCGTCCTGCCGGTGATGGTCACGGCCGTCCCGGTGCTGGCGTTCAGCCAGTCGGCATGGGTCGCCGTGGTCGGGGTCGCCTGCTGGGGCGCAGCCAACGGATTGCAGGATTCCACCGTGAAGGCCCTGGTCGCCGACCTGGTGCCCAGTGCTCGGCGGGCGACCGCCTATGGCGTGTTCGCCGCCATCCAGGGCGTCGCCGCGGTGTCCGGAGGTGCCCTGGCCGGCTGGCTTTACCAGACGTCGCTGCCGGCGCTGGTCGGCGTGGTTGCCGCGACGCAACTGGCAATGGCGCTACTGCTGATCTTCACTCTGCGCTGGCAGCGCCAGCACGAAGCGCCCTGCTGAGAGTCGGTCACGCCGGTCAGGGCTTCGCCGGCCGCCTTCCGTGCAACGATAGCCCTTATGACCCAGTACTTCACCAAGGCGGGGACCCCGGCGCAGATCAGCTGGGAAGCCCAGTGCCTGGCCTGGCTGGACGCCGCAGCGGGCGCACAGGTCGTCCGGGTCCTGCAGTGGGACGCCGGCCAGCTGGTCGAGGAAAAGCTCAAGCCGGCCCGAACCACAGCGGCGATGGCCGAGGCGTTCGGTCGCGGCTTAGCCTTCGGCGGCCACGGCGAGACCGATCTGGCCATGCTGGCGTTGTTCGGCTGCCCACAGCTGCGGGTGGTCGAGGACGCCTATGCCGAAGCCGCCGGTTCAGCGCCGGACTGGCGGCTTCGTTCCGGGCTTCACCAACTCCATCCGCTGCTGGTGCACGCCGAGTTGTTCGGCTCCGGCTACGGTCGACAGGCTGTCGAGGTGGCACATGCCTACGCCTGAACGCCAGCGCCGGCGCCACGGTGAGTTGGTGCTCGTTCGGCACGGCGAGAGCACCTTCAACGCCGAGCAACGATTCACCGGGCTGCTCGATGTGCCGCTCAGCGAGCGCGGGGTCCAGCAGTGCCAAGAAGCCGCGAATCTGCTCGTCGACTCGGGGATACGTGCCGATTCGGTGGTGACCACTCCCCTGCAGCGGGCCTGGCGGACCGCCGACGTCATCGTCGGACGCTTCGGGTTGCCGCCGGCGGCACGTGACTGGCGGCTTGCGGAGCGGGATTACGGTTGGCTGACGAACCTGCCCAAGGCCCTGGTGAAGCAGATCTTCGGCGATGAGGCCTTCTTCGAATGGCGACGAACCATGGACGGCAAGCCGCCGGCGGCGCCAGCGCCGTTGGTGTCGAGTTGGGGCGAATTGGCGCGTACTGATCTTGGGCCGTTGCGTCCAGGTATGAGCGAATCGCTGCGGGAGGTGATCACTCGCGTCCTACCGCTTTGGCGCGAGTTGCGACGCCAGGTTGATTGCGGCCAGCACGTGGTGGTGGTCGGCCACGGGAACTCGCTGCGCGCGCTGTGCGCGTTGGTCGAGGACTTGGCCGACGAGCAGGTGGAGAACCTTAACCTGCCGACCGGCCAACCCTTGGTCTACAGTTTCGGGTCTGGTCTGCCGACCCGCCGCTACCTTGACCCGCTCACGGCACACGCTCGAGCCGCGGAGGTGGCCGCCGAGGGCGGCACCTGATCAGCGGGCCACGGGAAACCCCTCAGGCTGTTGGGTGCCTGGTTCAGGGCGCCACATGCGTGACTGACGCCGGCGCACCTTCGACCAGTTCCACCACCAGCCCGTCCTTGATCACCTCATGGTCGGGTCCGATGCTGATCCGTCCGGTTACGCCATCAAGGTTCTGGGTTTCGGCCAATGCGCGCTGCACCTCGACACCGGTAGGCGAGTTGGCGCGCCGGATGGCGTCGAGGATCAGCAGCGCGGCATCATGGCCCAGCGCGCTCTGCGAGCTGGGCTCTTCCCCGTTCCAAGCGTTCCGATACGCGTCGATGAACTCCTGGACGCGCGGATTCCGGCTGTCCGCAGAGGAGAAGTCGACGGTGAAGTAGACCCCCGTCAGGGCCCCGGCGCCGGCGATGTCACGCAGCACCGGGTCATTGAACGATTCGATGCCGAGCACCGGATGCTTCAGGCCCGCCCCGCGAAGCTGGCCGATCAGGTGCGCTGCCTGGGCGGACCCGGTCGCGACATAGACCACATCCACCGGTGTCTGCGCCAGCTGCGTGACATAGCGTGACAGGTCTGTCTCGCCCGGGCCGATCACCTCGTCGGCGATGATCTGCCCGCCGCTCGCGGTGAACTCGGCGATGAACGCGTCCGCGAAGTCTGCGAATGGTCCCTCAGTCGTGCGCAGCACCAACGCGCTGCGTGCTGACAGGTTCGCGGCAGCGAAGTTGGCCATCGTCCGGCCCTGCTGGGCGTATCCCAAGCAGCTGCGGAAGACGTAAGGGTGCGGTGCCTGCTCGGTCATCGCCAGGACGCGGCTACCGCAGGCCAAGGGCGAGACCGCCACTATCTCGTGCCGGTCGGCAACGGTCACGGTCGCCCGGAAGAGATCTTCGGTGGCCGGCCCGAGCACGGCAAGCGCCTTCTCCTGGCTCATCAGCTGAGTGCCCAAGGCAACCGTACGGCCGGCCTGCGACATGTTGTCGACGACCATCGCCTGCACCTGCCTACCGCCGATGCCGCCGGACGCGTTGGCTGCGTCGATCGCGATCTGCGCACCTTTGAGCGCGGCACCTCCGTACCAAGCCAGATTGCCGGACGTCTCGAGGTTCAGCCCGATTTTGATGGTCTGGCCGAAATGGGGCTGCGCACCGGCCGAACCATCGCAGCCCACCAACAACGACAGGATTGCCAACCCCGCGAGGGTCATCACGAGGCCTCGCCGCAGTGAATTGCCCATTCGGATCGCCCGGCCCGGCTTCAACCATTGCGGAGGCGGTATTTGAGGGTGAAACCCTCCTCCGCGATCCGCCGTTCCATTTCCTCGGTGTTCACGGTGTTGACGCCCAGAATCACCAAGCTGCGTTCCAGGTTGCCCCGGTAGACGGCTATATGGGTGATGTTCGCCTGGAAGTCTCCTGTGATGGTCGCCAGCCTGGCCATCACGCCGGGCCGGTCGTCTGCCTCGATGACCAGCCGGGTGCCTTTCTCCCGGGCGCCGTTCAGCTCGATGAATGCGTCGAGGATGTCGCTCTCGGTGATCACCCCGACCAATTGGTCGCCGTCGAGCACCGGAAGCATCTCGATCCGGCGGTTGCGCATGACGATCGCAGCCTCTTCGAGCAGTGCGCTCGGGCTGATCGTCACCGGATTGCGGGTCATCACCTTCGAGACTTTCAGCTTGCTGTAGAGGTAGGCGATCTCGCCGGCGCTGAAGGACGTGGCAGCCGACGGGGACGCGCGGTCGATGTCAGATTGTGAGACCACGCCGACCAGCTTGCCGCCGGCCATCACCGGCAGTTTCCGCACCTTCTTGGTTTGCATGACCTCAATCGCCTCAGGCACGGTCGCGTCCGGCCCAATGGTGAACGGGTTGGTCGTCATCCGCCATTTCACGAACATTGGTCACCCTCCAAGATAGGCGCGGCGCACTTCCTCGGTCGCCAACAGTTGGGCTGCAGGACCACTGAGCACGACGTTGCCAGTCTCCATCACGTACGCTCGGCTGGCCACCTGCAGCGCCATGTTGGCATTCTGCTCCACCAACAGGATGGTCGTCCCGGTTTCGTTGATACCCGCGATGATGCTGAAGATCTCTTGGACGAACAGTGGCGCCAGACCCATGGACGGTTCGTCCATCAGCAACACCTTGGGTGCTGACATCAGCGCCCGGCCCATCGCCAGCATCTGCTGTTCGCCGCCGGAGAGTGTGCCTGCGTCCTGCGTGCGGCGGTCAGCGAGCACCGGGAACCGCTGGAAGACCTGCTCCAGGTCGGCCGCCACACCTCGTCTGTCGCGACGCAGGAAGGCGCCGAGTTCAAGGTTCTCCAGCACACTCATTTGCGGGAAGACCCGGCGGCCTTCAGGCACGTGCACCAGACCGCGCTTCACCCGATCCTGGGGGGAGATCTTCGTAATATCCTTGCCGTCGAGCCAGATCTGGCCCGAGGCAGGTCGTTCGAGCCCGGACGCGGTACGCAAGGTCGTGGTCTTGCCGGCGCCATTGGCCCCGATCAGGGTGACGACCTCGCCGGCCTGCACGTTCAGCGAGATGCCCTTGAGCGCCTGGATGCCGCCGAAGTTGACCCGAAGATCCTTGATCTCAAACATCCTCGACCTCCTGACCCAAATAGGCCTCGATCACCCGCGGGTCGTGCTGGACATGGTCCGGGGTGCCGGAGGAGATCACAGTGCCGTGGTCCAGCACGTAGATGCGCTCGCAGATGGCCATCACCAGGCTCATGTCGTGCTCGATCAGCAAGATGGTCAGGTCATAGTTCTTGCGGATCCAGCTGATCAAGTCGGTCAGCTGGGCTGTCTCTGCGGGGTTCATGCCGGCGGCCGGCTCGTCAAGCAACAGCAGCCGCGGATTGGTGGCCAGCGCACGGGCGATCTCGAGGTGTCGTTGGTCTCCGTAGGACAGGTTGCGGGCGGTTTCGTCCGCCTTGTCCTCCAAGCTCAGCACCCTCAGAAATTCGCGGCTGCGTTCCCGCACCTCCGCCCGCGCCGTCGACCAGGCCGGGGTGTGCAGGAACGATCCCAGCAGCGGGTAGGTCTGTGACTGCTCCATGGCGATGATGACGTTGTCGAGCACCGACAGGTCTTTGAAGAGCCGAATGTTCTGGAAAGTACGCCCCACCCCGGCCCGGCAGATGTCGTAGGGTTTGCGTCCCGCCAGGTTGATCGGGGTGCCCGCGGGCGTGAACGTGATGGTGCCGGCTGACGGCGGGTAGACACCGGTCAGCAGGTTGAAGACGGTGGTCTTGCCGGCACCGTTGGGACCGATCAGGCCGACCAACTCCCCTGCTTCGAGGGTGATGTCGACGTTGCTCAGCGCCGCCAGGCCGCCGAAGTGGCGGGTGAGGTCGGTCACCTCCAGGATCGGGGTGCTCATGCGGCGTCCTCCGCAGTCACCTTCGTGCGCGTCTGGCGTCGGCCCGGTAGCAACTTGGAGAACAACGACAACGAAAGCTCGCGCGACCCCATGATGCCCTGCGGCCGGAAGACCATCAGAACGACCAGCACCAGCGAGTACAGGATCATTCGGATCTCGGGGAAGGGTTGCAGCAGCGTCGATACGACCGCCAGCAGGATCGCTGCGATGATTGAACCGGAGATCGAACCCAAGCCGCCCAGCACCACGATCACCAAGATGTTGATCGACTGCATGAAGCCGAACAGGTCGGGCTTGATGAAGTAGAAGTAGGACGCGTAGACCCCGCCGGCGATGGCGCCGAAGAAGGCACCGACGCTGAACGCCAGCGTCTTCGCCTGGGTGGAGCGCACCCCGATGGATTCGGCGGCGATCTCGTCCTCACGCACCGCGATGCAGTCGCGTCCGTGCCGGGAGTTGAGGAAGTTGCTGATCAGCACGATCGTGCCCGCAGTGAGCACGAACAGCCAATTCCAGTTGACGAACTGCGGGATACCCGAAAGACCTGCTGCGCCATTGCTGAACTCGAAGTTGAGCAGCAGGACGCGGATGATCTCAGCCATGCCCAACGTGGCGATGGCCAAGTAGTCCCCCCGCAACCGCAGGGTGGGCAGCCCGATGAGGAAACCGACCAGTGCCGCCAGGATGGCGCCCACCAGCAGCCCGAGGATGAAACCGAGGACGGTCGGCATCGACATCGTGATCAGCGCCGTCGAGTATGCCCCGATCGCCATGAACCCGGCGTGCCCGAGCGAGAACTGTCCGGTGAAACCCGTGACCAGGTTGAGGCTGACCGCCAAGATGATGTTGACGCAGATGGTCACCATGGTGGCCTGCAGATAGGCATCGATGATGCCCACCTGCACCAGCAGCAGCACACCGACGTAGACGACCGCCGCAACGGCGGTCTTGGCCAGGATCGACTTCAGGCGTGGATTCATCAGACCTTCTCCCGCACGTTCTTGCCGAGCAGTCCGCTGGGCTTGAAGATCAGCACGATGATCAGCAGGGCGAAGACGACCGCGTCCCGCAGCATCGAGAAGCCGATGCTGGCCACGAACGTCTCGGTGGCGCCGATCACGTAGCCACCGAGCAGGGCGCCGGGGATCAGCCCGATACCACCCAGCACTGCGGCGACGAAGGCCTTCAGGCCGGGCAGGATCCCCATCAGCGGATTGACCGAGTTGTAGTAGACCCCCACCAGCACCCCTGCCGCGCCGGCCAACGCCGAGCCGAGCGCAAAGGTGAACGAGATGGTGTTGTCGACGCTGATACCCATCAACTGGGCGGCGTCGCGGTCTTGGGAGACGGCCCGCATCGCCTTGCCCAGCCGAGTGCGTCGGACGATGAACTGCAGCACGATCATCAACACGATCGAGATCGTGACGATCATGATCTGCAGCATGGTGATGACCACCTCCCCGAAGTGGAAGGTGTGCGACATGAACCCCGGCAGTGCCGGATAGGCGCGGTGCTCGGGGCCCACGAAGTACATCATCGTGTACTCCAACAGCAGCGAGACGCCGATGGCGGTGATCAGCACGGCGATCCGGGTGGAGTTGCGCAGTGGCTTGTAGGCCACCCGCTCAATGATGACCCCTAGCACGGTGCAGGCGGCCATCGCGACCAGCAACGAGGTGAAGAAGTCCAGACCGAGGAAGGACATGCTGGCGTAGCCCACATAGGCCCCCACCATGTAGACGTCGCCGTGGGCGAAGTTGATCAGTTGGATGATGCCGTAGACCATCGTGTAGCCCAGCGCGATGAGGGCGTAGATGCTGCCGATCGACAAGCCGTTGACCACCTGTTGGAGGAACTGTTCCATCTCTGCTTCCTGATCAGGACACCGATGGTGGGGTGAGAGGACCTACCTCCCACCCCACCTGAGGATAGGTCAGCGAGACGACCGCTCGGCCGAAACCTGGACGCCGTCCTTCAGCCCGATGACCACGGCGGACTTGACCGGCTCGTGGGTCTCGGGATCGATACTGAAGGTGCCCGTCACCCCGGAGAAGTCGGTTGTCGAGGCCATCGCCTGCTGAATCGCCTCGCCGGTTGGTTCACTGGCGCGCTTGATTGCATCCGCGACGAAGTAGGCGGTGTCATAGCCCAGGGCGTGGAACGCATTCGGCTCTTCACCGTACTTGTCCTTGAACGCCTTGATGAAGTCCTGCACCGTCGGATCTTGGTCCAGCGACGAGTAGTGGTTGGTGAAGTAGACCTGGTTCAAGGCCGCCGCCCCTGCCTTCTCCAGCAGACCAGGAGAGTCGAAGCCGTCGCCACCCAGAATCGGCTGGTCGATGCCCTGATCACGAGCCTGCTTGATGATCAGACCGACCTCGTTGTAGTAGCCGGGAACGTACATCACGTCGAAGGACTGGCCCTTGATGCGGGTCACGATCGGGTTGAACTCGGTCTCACCGGCGACATAGCCTTCCTCGGCCACGATGGTGCCACCGTTGGCGGTGAACTGCTTGGCGAAGTTGTCCGCCAGCCCCTTCGCGTAGTCGGAGGAGGTGTCCTTCAGAATCACCGCGGTCTTCGCAGACAGGCTCTGGGTGGCGAAGTTGGCCATGGCAGTGCCCTGGTACGAGTCTGAGAAGCAGGTGCGGAAAGCGAACTCCTGCAGGACGCCGTTCTGCACCAGCAGATCGTCAGCAGTGGCCGAACCCGAGACCACAGGGACCTTGTTCTGGTTGGCGACCGGAATGGTCGCCTTGAACGATCCTGAGGTGGCCGGGCCGATGACCGAGACGACCTTGTCGTTGGTCATCAACTTGGTGGCCAAGGTGGTGGCCTCGGCCGGCTCGGACTTGTTGTCGTACTTGACGATTTCGATCTGCTTGCCGTTGACCCCGCCGGCGGCGTTGATCTCTTCGACGGCCATCTGGATGCCCTTGACGCTGGCGTCACCGTAGGTGGCGACCGGCCCCGAGAGTTCGTAGTTGAGGCCAACCTTGACGGTGTCCGCACTGGAACCTGACGTGCCGGAGCCGCTACTGCCGCAACCGGCCAGCAGCGACAGCGACAGTGCAGCGGCCGCGATGGCGGCGAACCTGCGCTTCATTAAAAACCTCTTTCGATCAATCGATCAGTTGTGCCCGAAGACTATTACGCAGGCGCAATCAGCGCCGAGGCGTCTCAGACGACCAACAATGTCGTAACGAAGGTGTTACCGAGCCCCGCAGGGCAGCGGCGCCAGCGGCTACTCGTCGATGTCGGAGCGGCCGCGAGCGCGCAGGATCAGCTTGTGCGCCTCCTGGGCCCACAAGACGCAGGACGCGACCGCCGCACAGATCAGCCACTGCTTCAAGGTCATGGCGGTGGTGCCGAAGGCCCCTTGGAGGAACGGCACCTGCACCACGAGGACCTGTAGCGCGACTGCGAGCAGAACGGCCCACCACAGCCAGTGGTTGGAGAACGCATCCTTGAAGGCGCTGTTGTAGGCAGAGCGCGAGTTGAACGCGTTGAACAGCTGGGCTAGCACCAACGTCGTGAAGGCCGCGGTGCGGGCCAGCTCAACGCTCTGCGAGCCATCGAACAGTCCGCCCGGCAGGAACCAGTCGAGTACGAACAAGGTGGAGGCGCCCATTACTGCGCCGAGAACCAGAACCCGGACCCCCATGTGCTTGGTGATGACGCGCTCGGTGACATTGCGTGGCTTTCGGGCCATCACGTCGTCAACCGCCGGATCGACCCCCATCGCCAAAGCGGGCGCCGAGTCGGTCAGCAGGTTGATCCACAGGATCTGGGTGGCAAGTAGCGGGGCTACGATCGTGCCGTCTGCCAGTCGCAGCCCCAGCACGCCGGCCAGCAGCGTACCGAAGAAGACGGTGATCACCTCACCCATGTTCGAGCTGAGCAGGAACCGCAGGAACTTGCGGATGTTGTCGAAGATGATGCGGCCCTGCTTGACGGCGGCCACGATGGTGGCGAAGTTGTCGTCGGCCAGCACCATGTTGGCGGCCTCCTTGGTCACCTCGGTACCGGTGATACCCATGGCGACGCCTATGTCGGCGGCCTTCAGGGCCGGGGCATCGTTCACCCCGTCGCCGGTCATCGCGACGATCTCCCCCTGTGCCTGGAGCGTGCCGACGATCCGCATCTTGTGCTTCGGGGAGACCCGCGCGAAAACCGAAAAGTCGCGGACCGCCTGGTCGAACTGCGCGTCATCCATCTTGTCGATCTCGCTGCCGGTGAGCGCTCTCGTGTCGGATTCCACGATGCCCAGATCGGACGCGATCCTCGCTGCCGTGGCGGGGTGGTCGCCGGTGATCATGAGGACGCGGATGCCCGCCCGGTGCGCCTCTGCGATGGCGTCGGATGCCTCGGTGCGCGGCGGGTCGATCATGGCGACGATGCCGACGAAGCAAAGGTCGGACTCGTCGTCCTCGTCGAACTCGTCGCCCAATTCATCAACGCTCGACAGCTCGCGGTAGGCGACCGCCAAGGTCCGGTAGGCCTGTCCGGCCAGCCGTTCGGTCTCTGCCAGGATCCGGGCACGCCGCGCGTCGTCCAGCGCTACTTCTTTCTCGCCCACCAAGACCGAGCTGCAGCTGGACAACAAGACGTCCGGGGCACCCTTCGTATACATCACGGTGCCCGCGTCCGGCAGCTCGCCGACCACCGACATCATCTTGCGGGCGCTGGTGAACGGCACCTCACCCAGCCGTTCGTAGGCCCTGATGTCGGAGATGACGCCCTCTATCTTGTGGGCCGCCACCAGGAAGGCGGCCTCTGTCGGATCCCCTTGGATCTGCCAGAGGCCTTCCTCGTCCCGGTCGAGGCTGGCGTCGTTGGCGATCGAGCCGCCCCGCAGGGCAACCTGCGCCTCGCTCAGCACGTCAGCCGCAAGCGGCTTGCCGGATTGCGTGACGCCGCCTTCCGGGCTGTAACCGACCCCGCTAATCTCTACCTCACCGCTGGCCGTCACGACCTTCTGGAGGGTCATCTCATTGCGGGTCAACGTCCCGGTCTTGTCGGACGCGATCACCGATGCCGAACCCAACGTCTCGACCGAGCTGAGGTCCTTGACGATGGCGTTCTGCGCCGCCATGCGCTGGGTGCCCAGGGACAGCACGACAGTCAGGATCGCCGCCAGCCCTTCAGGCACCGCCGCGACCGCCAACGACACCGCCAAGATGAGGGCAGCGATGACCGCGGGGAGGTCACGGTTGGGCGACATCAAGATCGAGGTGGCCATGACGATGGCCGCAATGAAGATGACCGCAATACCCAGCACCTTGCCCAGGTACTCGACCTCTTTGGTCAGTGGGGAGGGCTCTTCCTCGGTGCTGTCGAGCATGGCGGCAATTGCACCCATCTCGGTGTCCATGCCGGTATATGTCACCACCGCACGTCCGACGCCCTGAGTGACCGCGGTGCCTCTGTGCACCATGTTCGTCCGGTCGCCCAGCGACACCTCACCGGACAGCGCTTCGGGTTCCTTCGAGACCGGTTCGGACTCGCCGGTCAGCGAGGCCTCGGCGATACGCAGGGCCGACGAGAAGATCAGACGTCCGTCAGCGCCGACCTCGTCGCCCTCCTCCAGCACAAGGATGTCGCCGACCACCAACTCCGAAGACGTGATTTCGATGCGCCTGTCATCTCGCAGGACGAGCGAATGCGCCTTGGTCATTGCCTGCAAGGCGGCTACCGCGTCGGCGGCCTTGGCCTCCTGGACGTAGCCGAGGACGGCGTTCAGCAGCACGATGAGGGCAATCACGATGGCGTCCACCGGCACGGCCCCGGCGTCCGGACTGGTATCCAGCGCCCAGGCGATTGCAGAAACGACAATGGCCGCAAGCAGCAGGTAGATCAGGGGCGAATTGAACTGCTCGACGAATCGCCTCCACTTGGGTGTCGACGGTTTGCCCCGCAGCTCGTTGGGGCCTTGTTCGGCGAGTCGCTGGGCGGCTTCCGCCGAACTGAGACCGTGCTCCGGATCAGCCCCCAGGGCTTCGGCCACGTCCTCCGCTGAACTGGTGATCGGATCAATCTGAAGGATGTGGGCCACAGCTCAACGCTATCCCGCGGACTCAACCGAACTGGGTCACGCGCGGCCTAGTCATTGCCGCCGCCCAGCCGGAGCCGCCGCAGTAGCGGGCTCTTCTTGTCGAGGTGGTCGGACATCCGGGTCAGCAGGTGGTCCAGGAAGCTCACCGCGTCCAGGATGAAAGGCCCCTTGTTCAGCATCACGCCCTCGGAGCGCACTGATAGCGCGGCGTCGGTCACCTCGGCGCGAGACGGGCGTCCGGACTTCGCCAGATTCTCCAGCACCTGGGTGGCCCAGATCACCGGCACGTGAGCAGCCTCGCAAAGCCACATGATCTCTTCCTGGAGTTCACCCATCCGGGCGAACCCCGCCTCCACCGCTAGGTCGTCTGCGGTGTCGACGAACGACATCTCCACACCGTCGGCATGTTCCACGATGAAGGGCAGTACCGCCCGGTCGTCTTCGGTGAGACCCGACAGGCCGAGGTCTGAATCAGGCAGGTTGATGCCCTTCTCGGCGCGTAGCCAGGCGCCAGCGTCGTCGATCTGGTCGATCTGGACGCGGAGTCCGCCTGTTGTCTTCGCGATGACGCGGCCACCGAATTCGCCGTCGTCGAAGTAGACGCGGTCGCCAACTTGGACGCGATCAAGTACCTCGGGCAGGGAGTAGCCGATCCGTACCGGTTCGGCCATCGGGTCGGCGGCAGTCAGGTCGGCTGTGACGATCAGGTCGTCGCCGCGATGGATCCGGATGCGTTGTTCGATGGCGGCAAGTCGCGCGATTCGGACGTGATCGACAGCACCGTCGGGCCCGCTGACTGCCACCTCACTACCAGTGACTAGGTAGGACGTGTCGAACAACTCACAAGGGTGGGGTCGTTCCCGTCGACGAGTTGGGCACGCAGTTCACTCAGTGTTGCCCCGGTCACGGTTCCTCCCTGGGAGCGCGTCGGACCAATGCCCTCAACTCCGCCCAGCGGCGCGCGATGATCCCTGCTCTTGGCCAGGCTTGACCACCACGGTCGGGACGCTGGCCTCGCGCACGACGCGGCGACTGGTGGACCCAAGCAACAGCCCGGTCAGGCCGCTCCTGCCCCGGCTGCCGACGACCAACAGTTCGGTGCCGGCAGCCGCCTCGGCAAGTACCTCGTGCGAACGGCCCCGAACCACCCGCTGGTCGATCGGGAGATCGGAGTGGTCACCGATCGCCGTGGCCAAACTGTCGTCGAGCATCATGGCAGCACGGTCGGGTGACTCCCCCGCCTCGACGCACGCCACCACGCGCAGGCCGACCGCCATCCGCTCGGCGGCTTCGAGGGCGAATCGAGCGGCCTCGAAGCTCGGCCCTTGCGGGTCGATGCCGAGGGTGATCACGTGCTCGCGCGCCCTGGTCAGGGTGCTGGGTACCACCACGACCGGTCCCGGGGCGCGGGTCACCACGTGCTCGGCCACACCCCCGAGCAGGCTCGACAGCGCTGGGCCCAGACCGCGTGTGCCGATCACCAACAGCGCACCGGCCCGGGAGGCCTCAATCAGTTGATCGGCCGGCAGGCCGCCCAGCACGACGCTGTCGATCGACAGCGTCGGGTAGCTTTCGGTGAGGTGGGCCCGCACCTGTTCGAGCTGCGCCGACAACTCAGCCTGCTGATCTGCTGGTTCTGCGGGACGGCCTCGGCTGATGTCACGGCTGGCGGTGCCCACCGTCCCACTGACCGCGAGCAGACGCAGTCTCATGTGCAGCCGGGTGCACCAGTCGGCTGCCCAGTGGGCTGCCATCAGGGACTGCGGCGAATCGTCGAAACCACAGACCACCAAGTCGGGCAAGGTCATCTTTGCTCCTCAGTAACGCAGCAGCGCTGCTGCCAGACGGTCACCATCGGCCAGGGCATGCACCTCACCGCCCATTTGCAAGGTTAGCCGGACCGCCTGCTCGAGGCGTGGATCGGCCGTGACGGCTCCTCCAGTGAGGAACGGTGAGTCGACCCGGCCCTCACCCGCGGCCCGGATGATGTCGTGGGTGTCCAGCAGCGCCTGGTCCTTGGCCCAAGCCTCGTTGATGCGTTCGGTCGCGAGGTCCAGCGGCAGGCGTTTGGTGTCGCGCACACGTCGCTGGCATGGCCGTGGTACGGCGAACCGTCGCGGGACGAGGAGTGTTGCAGATGCTCCTGATTCTCGACGTGGCCGAAGATGCTGTCGCAGTCGGCGGGGATCGGGCCGAGGTCCGCCTCACCCAAGGAATTGATGGTGCCCTCCAACAAGCGGACACTGTCGGCGCTGAGGGTGAGCACCCGGAACCGGGTGTCCTCTGCGACATACGGCACCAGGACCGCCAGCGCCGGATTCTCGGATGCCACCGCGTGCTCGGGAACCTGGCGTTCTGGTTGGAGGACTTCTTCGGGGTCGAGGTGGCTTGCCGCGCCAGACGGGTACCGCTCTAGCTCGTGTCGTTGTGATGGTCCGGGAAGGGCCCCGGACACAACGAAGCCCGGCGGCCTCGGGGTTGTCTCAGGCCCAGGTCTGTTGTGGTGCAGCGCGACGATGAAACACGGGCGTGCCTGTCGTCGTCCGGCAGAGGTGCCGTGGGGCCGCGACGTGGCGTGGGTTGCGCGCCTGTGATGGCCTGTCGGTGGCGGGTCGTAGAGTGGCACGCGAAAGTTCGAGGTTGTCCATGTCATCGCGGCAGTTACCCTTCCTCGATGTGTCTGCGCCCGCGTTGGTGCAGGCAGATCGCTACCCGCACCTGCGTTACATGGGCTCGAAGTATCGACTCCTGCCCACGCTTGCTTCAGTGTTCGAAGAGGTGGGCGGCAAGACCGCGCTCGATCCGTTCTCGGGGTCGGGTGTTGTCTCTTACCTTCTGAAGGCTCTGGGGTACGCGGTGACCTCGCGGGACTACCTGAACTTCCCAGTGACGCTGGCGAAGGCAGCTTGCGCGAATCAGGGGCAACGGCTCTCGGACGAGGATGTGCGGCTCATCGTGGACGGCGGTAACCGTGACGGCCGCGACTTCATCAGCCGCACATATGACGGCTTGTTTTTCACACCTGAAGACCTGCGCTTCCTGGACGCTGCTTGGTCGCACATTGACCGCCTTGCGGGTTCGAAGCGCCACCTCGCGGTGGCCGCACTCGTGTTGGCCGCAGCACGCAAGCAGCCTCGTGGCGTCTTCACTGTTACCGGGCTGCGTTACGACGATGGGCGTGCCTGGCTGCACACGCCCCTTTCAGAACAGTTCGTGGCTTGCGTGGACGCGTGGAACTCGGCTGTCTTCGAAGGAGAACACTGTCTTGCAGCGCAGGGCGACGTGAGTGCGGCACCGACGAATGCCGATCTGGTCTACCTCGACCCTCCCTACGCACCCCCGCGTGACGACAATGACTATCTGAAGCGCTATTGGTTCTTGGAGGGGTTGTCTGACTACTGGCAGGGCGGGACCGCCGCAGTCATGAAAGGGACCACGACGCGCAAGCTCCCCAAGCGTCCTACTGCCTTCGGTTCGAAACGCACCATCGTGTCGGCATTGGTAGCCATGTTCGAGCAGTTCCGAGACTCCACCATCGTGCTCTCGTACGGCTCGAACGCCGTGCCCGACTTGGAGGCGCTTGTCGGCATGCTTCGTGATGTGAAGGGCGCAGCGCCCGAGGTCGTCGAGCTCCCGCATCGCTATCACTTCGGCACCCACAGCAGGGCTGCTCGAAGGGAAGCCGTCGAGTATGTGGTGGTGGCACGGTGAGGTTGGCTGTCTGGGCCCCGAACCGACCCGAGCCGGCCGCGAGGGGCCCACGTTGCTCGCTGTTGGGACAACTGGTTCTGTCGTTCTCGCTTACAAGTTGATCATGTGGCCGCAGACACCCTCTGCGACCTCTTTGAGTGTCTCCGACAGCGTCGGGTGGGCGTGTACGACGCGGGCCACCTCGTCAGCGGTCAGGTCCCATTGCTGGGCCAACTGGTACTCGGGCAGCAGTTCGGTGACCTCTGGGCCGATCATCGAAAGGCCGAGGATCTCGTTGTACTGGGCTTCGACGACGAGCTTGACGAAGCCGACGGTCTCACCCATGCCTCTTGCCTTGCCGTTGGCGGAGAACGGGAACTTGGCCACCTTGACCTCGTAGCCGGCGTCCTTCGCCTGCTGCTCGGACAGCCCGAACGAGCCGATCTGCGGCTGGCAGTAGGTGGCGCGCGGGATCATCGCGTAGTTGACAGGCATGGTCTCGGCGCCCGCGATCGTCTCGGCGGCGACCACACCCTGCGCCTCGGCGGTGTGGGCGAGCATCATCTTCCCGGTCACGTCGCCGATCGCGTAGATGCCCGCAACGTTGGTGCGGCAGTAGTCGTCGATCGCGATCGCGCCACGGTCGGTCAGCGCGACGCCGGTCTTGTCGATGCCGTAGCCGGCGATCCGCGGCGCGAAGCCCATCGCCTGCAGCATCTTGTCGGCTTCCAGTACCCGCTGCTCACCGCCCTTGGCAGGTTCGACTGTCACCTTCACCCCGGAGCCGGTGTCCTCGACAGCCCTGACGGCCGTGCTGGTGAGCACCTTGATGCCCAGTTTCTTGTACGCCTTGAGCAACTCTGCGCTGATCTCGGCGTCCTCGGTGGGAACCATGCGGTCGAGGAATTCGACAATGGTGACCTCGACACCGTAGGCGTTGAGTACGTAGCCGAACTCGGTGCCGATCGCGCCGGATCCGCCGATGATGATCGACTTCGGGAGTTCCTCCGAACCGATCAACTCCTCGTAGGTCCACACGTTGGCCGACCTCTGGGTGCCGGGCAGCAACTTCACGGTAGCGCCCACGTCGATGATGCAGTTGTCGTAGGTCACCTGCTGGGTGGAACCGTCATTGCCCGCCACCTCGATGGTCTTGGCATCAACGAAGGTGCCCCAGCCGTCGAACTCGGTGATCTTGTTCTTCTTGGTCAAGTAGTGGACGCCCTTGGCCGACTTGTCGGCCACGTCCCGGCTCCGGTGGAAGGCCTTGCCGTAGTCGACGGAGATGTTGCCGGAGATGCCGTACTTGTCGGCCTCGCGCAGGACGATGTTGGCCAGTTCGGCGTTGCGCAGCAGCGACTTGGTCGGTATGCAGCCCACGTTCAGGCAGACACCTCCCCACCATTGCTTCTCGATGATGGCGGTCTTCAAGCCGAGTTGCGACGCGCGGATGGCGGCTACATAGCCGCCAGGTCCGGCGCCAAGGACGACAACGTCGAAATGTGCGCTCATGCCCGGCAGTCTATTGGCATCGGCTTCGCGAGACGCGGTTGCCGCTGAGTTGCGGTCATCTCACATGTGAGTTAGATTTTCATGGTGACTCAGACCACGTCGCCGGCGAGCATTGGACGTTTGGTCAGGGACGCGCGTAAGCAGCGCGGCCTGACCCAGAACGAACTGGCGAGCCTCCTCAACACCAGCCAGAGCGCGATCCATCGCATTGAGTCGGGCAACCAGAACCTGTCGCTCGAGATGATCAACCGAATCGCGAATGCGCTGGAATCCCCCTTGATCGTTCCCGGTGGGCGAGCCTCGATGAACCTCAGGATCGACGGCGAGACCTCCTTGTCCGGTTCGATCGAGACCCGCTCGTCCAAGAACGCCGCGGTCGCACTGCTTTGCGCGAGCCTGTTGAACAAGGGACGCACGGTGCTGCGCGGAATCGCGCACATCGAGGAGGTCAACCGGCTGCTCGAGGTCTTGCAGAGCATCGGCGTCGAGGTCACCTGGTCGGCTGACGAAGCTGACCTCACCTTGGTGCGGCCGGCAGTGCTCGACCTGGCACGCATGGACGTGGACGCAGCTCGACGCACCCGGAGCATCATCATGTTCCTAGGACCTCTGATGCACCTGGTCGACGACTTCAGGCTGCCTTACGCCGGCGGCTGCCAGTTGGGCGCCCGCACGGTGGAACCGCACCTGCAGGTCCTGCGCTCGTTCGGCCTGGCGGTCGAGGCGACCGACGGCTTCTACTGGGCGAAGACCACGCCCACAGCACCGGGTCAGCGCAAGGTAGTGCTGACCGAGCGCGGCGACACCGTCACCGAGAACGCGTTGATGGCGGCCGCGCTGACTCCGGGCGAGACGATCCTGCGAAACGCGTCACCGAACTACATGGTTCAAGATCTGTGCGTCTTCCTGACGATGCTTGGTGTGGAGATCGAGGGCATCGGAACGACCAC
>ERZ1645187.2184-NODE-2184-length-17476-cov-263.941393_pt1 | contig 17476 bp, 12 predicted proteins | sample MGYA00575352_ERZ1645187 | MGnify/ENA primary metagenome ERZ1645187 (study PRJEB40837, sample SAMN11349314) | freshwater sediment metagenome | isolation source: river sediment | host: Sediment | place: India: Wazaribad , New Delhi | collected 2017-02-21 ... | reverse complement strand
CGACGCCTACCGGGGACTACCGGCCTTCGCTTCGCTCTCCATGGCCGGCAGCGATGGCGTCCCCGGGGACGAACGTTGGTGCGCTTGGCGGGCGGGGGGAGAATGCCGGGCTTGGGGGCTACGATACCCGCTATCACATCGCGGCGGACTATGACCTGATCCTGCGGGTGCTGGGGCAGATGAAAGGGCGAGTAGTGTACCTGCCGCAGGTGCTAGTGCGGATGCGTACGGGAGGCGCGAGCAACCGCACCTTGTATAAGATCATGCGCAAGTCCTGGGAGGATTATTTGGTCCTGAGCCGAAATGGCTTTGGCGGGCCAGTGGGCTTGGGGGCCATGGGCGCCGTGGCGTGGAAGAATTTGTCCAAGTTGCCGCAGTTTTTTCAGCGCGGCTGAGCGGATAGCCTGAGCGGCCCAGGCGATTCAGCTAATACCAGAACCTGGCCCTCGGCCAGGTTTTTTTCGATATGCGCTTGAAAATGTTGGGGCCTCGGTATGGGTGTCGCCTATATCGCCCAATTCTAGTGGTGGGTGTTCAGGGCTGAACCGAGATGGGGTCGTTATTGGTGTTCCCCTGGGCGGTGACGCCCCCCAGGACCGCCGCGGCCCCCAGCGCGGTCACACCGATCGTGGTGGTGGTGAGACCGGTGGCGGTCAGGGTGACCGTCTGGCCCGCCGCCAGGGTGGTGCTGGTACTCAAGGTGGAGGTTTGAGCTAGCACTTGCTCGGGTACGGCGGCCTGAAGCTCCGCCAATGATTCAAACACCTGGGGCACGCTCGCGCCATCCGGCACGAAGACGTATTGACCCGCGCTGATGACCTCGCCATTGATCGACACCGTGCCTGCGGTGACCTGAATGAGCAGGCTGCCGATGACGACCGAGAAGTCGGCGCCATGGATCGCGATGGTGCCATAGGGGGTGGTGAGGGTGACGGCGTCGGGGTTTTCCTTGGCCATCGCGCCGGCGGTGAAACTGAGCCCGCCCCTGGGGAGTTCGAAGGCGGCGTGATGTTTCACGGGTTCCTGACTGTTGAACCGGTAGTCATGGATCGTGAATTTGGAGGAGGGGCGGAGGCGCACGCTCTGGCCGTCCGTGAATTCCAGCGTGGCTTCGCCGTCGGGCCCGGTGGTGATGGGGTTGCGGCGATGCAGTTGGGCACCAGGCCGGACGGGCTGGTCATTGACCTTGACCAGGCCCTTGACCTCCGCCACGGTGCCGATGGGGGTGGATGCGGGGGTGCCCGGGGAGCCCTTGGCATCATTCAGGGCGGCGGGTTGCGGTTCGAGCGCTTCGTTCCCCGTTAGAAGGGCGGCCTCCGCCGGGTATTCGCCGCCCTGGCCGAGGGCGCAGGGGCTATGGTCACCGATATCGAGGAGCTGATCCTCGCCCAGGCGGAACTGGCACTGATCGCTGAATCGGACCAGGGCCTCGGCGCCCTCCAGGGCCATGAGGCGATGGCCGGCCTTGAGGGGGGTGCCTTCCCGTCCCAGGGTGTAGAGCGGGCCCTGGGACACCAAGACCGAGCCTTTGACCCTCACCAGTTGGCCCAGGGTGGGTTCGGCGGCGGTAGCCGTGGCGATGGCTATCCCGAGGAACAAAGGCAGGCACAGGGCAGCGGTCAGCGGAAGGGAACGGCTTGGTTGCCACATGGCGTGATCTCCCAACAGATGGCGACTCAGTAACGGTTTAAAAAATAACTTGGCCATGCCGGTTGATTCTCCCCCCTCTCCCCAACCCCTCTCCCGCGAGGGGGAGAGGGGCTAGGATGGCTAACTTGTCATTGAACGGTGCCTAAGGTACCTCAGGCGCCTCAGGTGCCTATAGTGCCTAAGGTGCCTCTAGCTCGTTAGATAGCGGTGCCGTGGCCTGTTCCTCGGCCCGGGTTGCCTCCAGCTTGCCCCGTGCCAGGGGGGACAGGGCCGCCAGCGGGCGGATGCTAATGGCGTCGAGCCAGAGTTCGCCGTCGGTGAGGAGATCCCGGCCGGGGCCATCGGCGGAGACCAGGCGGAGTTCCTGGGCCTGGCAGGTGGCGGGGACCGCGAACTCGAAGCGCAGGGTCGTCCAGGTGTCGCTGCCGAAGAGGCGCTGGCTCTCGCCGAGCGGTTCCTGGTTGGGGGCAAGACACCTGACTTGCCAGCGAAAACCGCCTTCGGAGAGCAGATCGACGCTGCGGCTGGTGACCGACAGCTCATGGGCCCCGGGGGCGAGAAACAGGGTTTGGGCCAGATGGTCGAAGGGGGTGCGCAGCAGTTTGAAGCGGATGCGCAGGGCACGGTTATCCTCGCCCACGTAATGGGCGCGGCTGATCTCGGCCCGGTCGTTGGCGATGACGCGCCAGTCGAAGCCGCGGGCACTCAGGGGGAGTTCGAACTGGCCATTGAACACCAGCCCCAGGTGTTGGCGTTCGGCGGCCGTCAGGCTGTTGACCCAGGCCAGGTAGGCCTCCTCGATCTGTCCCTCGCGGAGCAGGCGCTCATAGTAGGCCTGGCGCTCTACCTGGCTCAGGGGGGCCTCGGGGGCCTCCCGGCGTAAACGATACAGGCGCCGCAGGATGCTGAGGTCGGTGCCACGCTGGGCGGTATCGGTGAAGAACGCCTCCCACCAGGTGGGAGGGGCCTGGGTCAGGGTGGTGAAGGGACCCACCATGGCGGGGTCGGCAAGCAGTTCACGGAAGGTCTTGAACAGCCCCGGTGCCAGGGTGGGCTGGCCGGCGATGGCCCGGGACCAGTGCTCGAAGGCCTGTTCCGGCTGCTGGCGTTGCCACCAATAGTCACCCAGATCCCGCTGGAGATCAGCATGGCTGGGTCGGAGGGCATCCACGCGGGTAATGAGTTGATCGGCTCGGGCGCTGTCCCCCTCGTCCAGGGCCAGTCTGGCCAGCCCCAGCAAGGGGCGGTGATCGGTGGGGTTGTAGCGGTAGGCGGCGGTAAGCTTGGCGCTGGCGGCGGGGCCGTCGGTGGCGATCAGGGCGAGCCCCTGGCGATAGAGGGCCTCCGCTTGGCGGGGATACCAGTCCAGGGCCTGGCGGGCGGCCGCGGCGTCAGGGTCGTCCCGGGCACTGACCTGGAAGGTGGCCAGGCCCAGGGCGGTCATGCGCCAGGCCAACAGGCCCAGGCCCAGCGCGAGGAGGGCTTGCCAGAGCAGGCGGCGGCGGGCGGCCATGGGCGGGGTCAGGTCCGTTCCAACTCCCGGCCCGGTTGCCCGTACCCATAGAGGTACTGGTAGTTGTAATGGTAGCCATAGCCATACCCGTAGCCGTAACCATAGCCGGCGCCGGCGCGCCCCATCTTCTGGAAGACGGTACCGATGACCCGTGCCTGGCTGCCGCGCAGGCGTTTAGCGCTGTCAAGGAGGGCGGCCTTGCGGGTCTTGCCCGGTTCGACGATGAACAGGGTGGCGCCGGCGACGCTGGCCAGTACCGGGGCGTCCGCCAGGCCCAGCATGGGCGGTCCGTCGATGAAAACGTAGTCGAAGCGTTGGGCGGCCAACTTGATCAGGTCGATCATCTTGGAGCTGGAGAGCAGTTCCACCGGGTTGGGGGGCAGGGGACCGCTGGGGAGGACGAAGAGGCCCGGGTGATCGGTGGTCTGGGTGATTTCGGCGGGTTGGATGTCCGTGACCAGAAAGGTGCTGAGCCCCTGGCGGTTGGGCAGGTCGAAGATGCGGTGCAGGGAGGGGTTGCGCAGATCGGCGTCGATGCAGAGCACGGTGGTGCCGCCCCGGGCGAAGGCGAGGGCGGTGGTGAAGCTGGCCACGGATTTGCCTTCCCCCGGGCTGGCGCTGGTGTAATGCAGCACCTTGGGCGTCCCCCCGGCGGCGGCGAAGAAGAGGGTGGTGCGCAGCGAGCGGGCGGCCTCGGCCAGGGGTGACTTGGGATCGCTGAGCAAGGCCATGTCCAGGGCATCCTTCTCGTCGCTAGCGTGGCCGCTGCCCAGATAGGGGAAGCCACCCAGCAGGGGCACGCCCAGGAGACGTTCGGCCTCCTCGGTGGTCTTGACCGAGTCGTCCATCTTCTCCACCAGCACGATCAGGAGGAGGCCGATGACCAGTCCCGCCACCAGGGCGCGCAGGAGGTTTTCCCGCAGGTTGGGGGTGTAAGGCTGGGTGGGCACGGCGGCGAGATCGAGGATGGCGACGTTGTTGGCGCCGACGTCGGCGATGATGCCGGTTTCCTTGATCCGGGTCATCAGGCCATCGTAGACGGACAGCAGGGCGGTGTGCTCGCGCTTGAGGGCGTTGTAATCGGCGGTCTGGTCGCGAATGTCCAGCAAGGCGGTCCGGCTTTCCGCCAGGCGTTGGGCCAGGGAGTCCTTTTCCCGGCGGGCGGCCTCGTAAGCGATCTCGATGCTTTGGGCGATGGAGCGGGATTCGTCCGCGATCTGCCGGTCGATGGCCTCGATTTGGGTGCGGAGCTGCGCCATCTTGGGGTATTCGGGCAGGAAGACCTTGTTGTTGAGCTGATATTCGTCTTCCAGTTGGCCGCGCCGGGTCTTGAGCTGTTGGATGACCTCGTTGTTGAGGAAGTCCTCGCCACCGGTGGCGCCGGCGTCGCGCATGGCGGTGTATTTGGCCTCGGCCTGGTAGAGGCGCTGTTCGGCCTCGAAGAGCTGGGACTTGAGTTCAGTGAATTCCTTTTCGTGGTATTCCAGCAGGTTGTCCAGGCTGACCAGGTCCTTGCCCCGGGCGTAGGCGATGAGCTTGCGCTCCAGGTCTTCCAGTTCCGCGCGGGTTTCGCGCACCTGGGTGTCGTAAAAGTTCTGGGTGGTGTCGGAGCTGAGGGAGCGGCGCTCGCGGTTCATGACGACGTAAGTCTTGGCCACGGCATTGGCGAGGGCGGCGGCGCGGCGGGGGTCGGGGTCGTCGATGGCGATGTTGATGAGGTTGGTCTGCGGGACCGGCTTGACCTCCATGCGGCCACGCACCGCCGCTTCGATGGCCTGCTGCTGGGCGGCCTGAGGATCCGCGACCGGGGACAGGCGTTGGTCCGTGGCCTCTTCGGACGGGGCGGCGGGGCTCTTACCCAGCCAGGTCTCGACCTGCTCCGCCATCTCGGCGAAAAACCCTTTGGCATCCTGCACCTCAGGTTTGCTCAGGGGCATCTCGAGCTGGTTGTCCTTCGCGACCCGTTGAGCGAGGGCGGCGCTTTTGAGGAGCTGGATCTGGTCGCCCATGAAGTTCTGATTGCTGGCATAGGCGGTGTAGTCGGTGTACCCATAGGGATTGGCTACCGGGGGGCGGGACTCGACCACGGCGGTGGCGCGGTAGATGGGGGTCTCGCGGATGGTGAGGATCAGGCCGACGATGAGGGCCAGGAGCAGGGAAAAGATCAGCAGCCACTTGCGGTGGAGCAGGATGCCCAGGTAGAGCCGCGGGTCCAGGGAGGGTCCATCCCCAGGGCCAAAGGGACCAAAGGGGCCAAACCCCGGTGGGGGCGCGCCCGGAAAGGTCAGGGGATTCTGGTCGGCACTCGGGGGTGGGAAGGGATAAGGTCCTGAGGGAATGGGGAACGAGGCAGGGTAGGGGGGCGGCATGGGCAGCGGATCAGAAGCCGGTCCGATACGGCATCACGAAGGTCTGGAGGACATTGGCCAAGGGACTGAAGAAGAGCGCCAGCCCGGATTCGGGGACATAGATGCGGTCGTTACCCACCACCAGGGGGTCGCGCATCTTACCGTCCAGGATCGCCTGGTAGTCGATGACGTAGGCCTTCATCTTGGCATCGGGGCCGGCGGCCAGGCGAGTGTCTTGCGCAGTGGGATCTTCACCCCGGTAGAGGACCACCTGGCCCTTCTTACCCAGTTTGTTGACGCCACCGGCCTGGGCGAGGATGTCGGTGAGGGTGGTGCGGCCCTTGATGGGGTGCACGCCCTGGCTATTGACCGCCCCGGTGATGGTGACGTTGAGGCTGGCGGAGTTTTTCACGTAAACGAGGACACGGGGGTCGCGGAGGTAGCGGCTGGCCAGTTGGTGGGCGATCTCGGCCTGGGCCTCCTCGGGGGTCAGGCCGTTGACCTTGACCGGACCGAGCAAGGGGAGGGCGATCAGTCCTTGCAGATTGACCTGGGCCTCGGAGGAGAGTTCAGGGACGCCGAAGACGTCGATTTTCAGTTCGTCATAGGGGCCGATGCGATAGATGAGGTCTTCCAGACTGGGGTCGGGGGGTGGTCCGACGATGGCGGGCATGAGTTCCGCCCCCGGTGGTGGGGTTGCCGCCTCCTGACCCATGATCGCCAACGGCTGGTCGGCGGCGGTGGCGCTGGGCGTGCCCGCGCTCGCGCCGGGGTGGGTTTCGCAACCCGCCAGCAGAAGTAGGAACAGGGTCAGGACTAAGACCAGGACCAGGAGCGAAACTGGCCGCCCCGGATGGTTCGGGCGAAGACGTTGCTTCACTGCCAAGTTACTCTCAGGGGTCTGCGGCTGTGACGCGGCCTCGGCGGAGGTGGGGACCGCAATCTGGCCAGGGGTGGGTATACAATGCCGGATGTGCCACAGGGCCCCATGGCCTTGCGGTCTTTCGACTCGATGAGCCATTCTAACCGGAGCGCAACCTGCTTGGCGACCCGCACCGCGCCACCCCGGGCTCGGACCCCATCAAGGTCCGGATCACACTCACCTTCACCTTTATCCCCCTCCGTGTCGGCGCTAGCAACGCACCCGTCCAGATTTGGCCCTCAGGTCCTGCTGGCCAGCTTGGGCCTGCTCTTCCTCATCGCCGCCCTGTTCAGCGGCGGCGCCGATCCCGGGCCGCGCCTGGTCTTGCAGTGGCTGTCACTGCTGTTGATCGGCCTGTCCCTCTGGGAGCCGGAGCCGCTCAGGCTCAGGGCGTCGGAGATCCTGATGCTGGGGGGCTTGTTCATACTGCCGTTGCTGTACCTGATCCCGCTGCCCGCCAGTATCCTGGCGATGGCGCCGGGGCGGGAGGTCTTTGACCAGACCTTGGCGCTAGTGGCCCCGGAGGTCCTGATGGAGCCGAGGGCGCTGAGCCTGCATCCCTTGGCAACCGAGTCCGCGTGGCTGACCAGCCTGATCGCCCTGGGGGTGTATCTGGCCACCCGGGCGATCAGCGAGCGCCAGGCGGAACAATTGACCTACCTGTTGTTCGCCGTGGCCCTGGTTCAGGTGGTCATCGGCCTCATCCAGTTCGCCAGCGCGACCACGGGGGTGAGTTACGAGTTGGCGGAACTGGCCCCCCGCGGCGGGGCGGCTTCCGGGACCTATCGCAATCGCAATCACCTGGCCGGTCTGCTGGAAATGGTGTTTCCCCTGGCGCTGGCCCTGTTCCTGTTTCATTTTGGGCGCAAGCCGCCGGGGCGGCGGCACGGTCGCGATTGGCGCCACAAGCTGGTGCGGTTGCTGCGGGCCGGGGGGCGGCCCAGTCTGGCATTTGCCCTGCTGGCGGTGATCTTTGTCGTGGGAATCGTGGTGACGCGCTCCCGCAGCGGGATCGCCATGGCTATGTTGGGCTTGATCCTGGTGGCGATCGTCTTTTCCCGGCATCTGGGGGGTGGCGGTAGCTTTGGCCTGATGGGCCGACTGACCATCCTGGTGATCGGCTTTACCCTTGCTCTGGGGCTGGCGCCGGTGCTGGACCGCTTTGCCTGGGGCGACATGGAGGGTGATGCCCGCTGGCGGGTTGCCGGCGCCACCCTCGATGGGGCTGGCACCCTGCTGCCGCTTGGCAGTGGCCCGGGGACCTACCTGGAGGTCTTCCCCGTCCACCAACCGATCGAGTTGGGCCAGTGGTTCATCAACCACGCCCATAACGATTATCTGGAAGTGCTTTACGAGACCGGCGTCCCTGGCTGGGTGCTGCTGGGGTTATTTGTCGCCTTGTTCCTGCGCCAGGGGGTACGACTCCTGGGCGGGGCAGAGTGGTCGCGGTTTCGTTGCCTGCAAGTCGGCGCTGGCATCGGCCTGTTCCTGTTGCTCGGACACGGTTTTACCGATTACAACCTGCGCGTGCCGGTCAACCTGGCTATCTTTGCCTTTCTGGCGGGGCTTTATTTCTCCCCTCCCGCGCGCCAGCCGGTGGGCCACCGCGGCCCGCGCCGCCGCCCTCGCACCAGGCTGATGGATGAGCACCCCCCGGGGGGCGGAGGGACTGTCGGTGGCGCGGCCCTTGGCGGCGAGGCGGCGCTTGGCGGCAAGGCGGCGGCGGGTGGTGAGTCCGGCAATGGAGGTAGGGATGAGGTGACGCCGGCAGGAGGCAGGGGTGGTGGCGGTCATGACGCCACCCTGGCCAGCGCGGGCGCGGCCGCGGATACCGGCGGTGGTGAGGCGGGTGTTTCCGGTGGCGCGCGAACTCCTGTTCGACGACCGCGCAATCCCTTTGATGTCCCAGAACCGGGTGGGGTGCCTGGCAGGGAGTCCGGCGCGGAACCTGTCGTGGGAGCCGGCGGGGAACCCGGCGCAACTTTCAGAACGAAGTCCGGCGCAGATGACCGCTAGAGGCATCCTCTGCGGGTGCCGCCAATCCTTACCCCTTCAATCCGTTAACCCTTTAACCTTTTAACCCTTAATTTTTCAAGCTGTTAACCTTGTCAACCCTTCACCCCATCACCCGTCTTTCCCCCGCCCAGACAAGGTGGGGACTCGGGGGCGCTTCCCCCCCGATCAAACCATTCAGTCGGGGTCCAGGTGTGCATGGCCAAGGCATGCAGGCCGTTGGCGAATTCCGCCGCGAGCAAGCCGTTGACGAGGCGCTGGCGGGCGAGGGGCTTGAGGAAGGTGAAGCGGTCACTGACCACGAGCAGCCGAAAGTGGGATTCACCCTCCGGTGGGGCACTGTGCATGTGGGTTTCGTCCACCAATTCCAGGTGCAGGGGGGCGAGTTCGCGGGTGACTAGATCTTGGATGCGTTGAGCACGTCTCATGGATAAGCTGGCTCCGTCGCCAATTCGAATGGTGAGGATCAGATGGGGGCGGCAGTCTCCAACATCATAGTCTTGGCACTACCAGGATCGTTACCCTAAGGACCCGCTCTCCCCATCTCTTCCCGCCAGAGGGGAGAGATGGCCGTTGGCCCGCGCCCAATCCGCGGCGGTTTGCCCATCCAGCCCTTTAAGCTCGGGGTTGGCACCGCGAGCCAGACAATTGTTAGTTCTCCTTGGCTGAGTTTGTCTTCTTGGCGCCCGTGGTCGTCTTGGATGCGCTACTGGTCCCGGAGGTATTGGCCTTCTTGGTACTGGTGGTGCCGGAGGCCGAAGCCGTCTTGGCGTTAGTGGTGGCTGGCTTCGCAGGCTGCTGGTTTACGGGTGCCGTCTTGGTTGCAGCTTTTGCAGAAGCCTCCGCCGGTGCCTTGCCAGCGGTACCGGCCGAGGCAGGGGTACCGGTCGTTTTCTGGGTCTTCGTAACGTTCGTGGTCGCGGTTGCGGGAGTCTTGGTCTTGGCGCCGGAGCTGGAAGCCGTGGCGGAGTTGGCCGCGGTCTTGGTGGCCGTGCCGGGGGTCTTGTTGTTTGCCGCCGGGGCGGTTTTAGCCGTCACGGTGGTCTTTGCGGCTGGCTTTGCGGTTGCGGCGCTGCTGGAGGTTATCGTGGTCTTGGATGCCATGGGCGTGGCCTTGGCTGGCTTGGTGACGGGGACGCTGCCTACCTTGGTAGTCGGCGACGAGGCAGCGGCGCTCTGTCCGCCCCTGTTGGCGGCGGAAGTCCCGCCCAGCCCTTTGGTGGCTAAAGTCTGAGGGGGGGCGGAGGCCATTCGCGTGGGAGGAGCCGGAGTCTGAATGAGGCGGGGATTGGCCGCCGGGACGCGGCTGACCACCGGTGCTGGACCACCAACCTTGGCCGTGGGTGCCGCGGTGGGAGTAGGGGACAGGGAGCTCGCCCGTGCCTGGGCCGCCGCGGCGGCGGTGGCGGCAGCACCGGCAGGCAAGGCCCAGGTAGCGGCAGAGCTGAATTCCGGCTGCTCATTGGTCATGGTCTCGGCGTCGGCCTCGACTTCTGGCTCGTAGTCAGTCGCGGCTACCGTGGGACTGCCGTAGGTTGACGAGGGATTGGCCGCGAACTCCGCTTCGTTTTGCCCGGTGAAGCCGTTAGCGGCTGATGCTGGCGTCGAGGCGTCGGCCACCTGGCCCTCGGTGGGGGCGGCGCCGTCCTGGAAGCCTCCCGTTGGCGGCAGGGCGTGGGCGATCCGCGGACCCGTCTCATGCCAGGCATTTTGCAGCATGGCGAGCGAATGGGTGAGTTCGTTACGGTAGGCGTCGGTGTAGTCCTGGCGCGTCTCCTTGGGGGTGCCACGCTGGGTGATCACCTCGGCCCCGAGTTGGGTCTCGACGCCACCGCCGCGGGGGAAGAAGTCCGCGCGCACTTCCACGATGGGCGGCAGGGGGCCCCGCGAGGCCCCGGGCGCCAGGGCTTCGGCGGCGGAACTATCCAGATTTCTTGTCAGAATCAAGCTGTCTCCCGAGGTTTCCTGGACCTTCCAGCCTTGGGTGACGGCGGCGCCCAGGGCCGCGCCGCGCACCTGTTGGACGTCGCCCCCGGAAAAGAACAGGCGAGGCTTGTTGGGATCAGGTACGACCGCATCACCCGCGGTGGCGTCTTCCATATCCGCACCGCCGCCGGACCGGGGTGAGGAGGCGCAACCTGCCAGGGCCAGCAGTAGGCTGGCCAATACCAGGAGATTAAGAAACGCGCGCAGGTTCAACGGCTGGTCCTCGCTTGTCAGGCGAACAGGGGGGGTCTGGATGGTGGCCTGAATCCGGGAGGTGGAAGTCAGTAGAATCCCGGGAACAGGATTTGAGTCTGCATCTAAATCTGTATTTGGAGCAAGGTCTTGAGCAGGATCTTGACCGGATCGGGCATTGATCCGTATCGATTGATAAATCTTAACATGCGACCTGGCCAGGAACACGGCCACCAGCACTAAAGCTGCCGCGTCCTAAACCATAATCCTTACATGACATGCAATCTCGCATAATGTGTAAGGTATCAACTCGCTCATCGGTTGCTGGGTCTGCCCTGGGAGGGCTGATTCAGGGCTGTCAATTCCCCGCCAAGGGAAATTTAACCCATCTTCCAGGGGAACATCAAGCCAGAGGGGAAAATTTGACCCCTATAATCCCCCTGAAGGGTAATCAGAGGGGCAAGCGATGAGTCTCGGGGATAACTTACGTCGGCTTAGACGGGAGAAAGGGCTGACCCAGTACCAGCTAGGCGAAAAGACCGGCATGAAGGTCGGCCACATCTCGAAACTGGAAGCGGACGGCGCCGATCCCAAGCTGTCCTCGCTCTACAAGCTGATGGAGGGGCTGGGCTGTTCGGCCGATGCCTTACTGCTCGATACGGACCGCCTGAAAACCGATGACTTACTGCGGATTGCGCTGGAACGGGCGATGGCCCTGCCGGAGGCGAACAAGGTCCACCTCATCGATGTCGTTGATCATTACTGCATCGCCTGCGGCATCGAACAGATGCTGAACCCGGAGAATAAGCGCTGGTTCGAGCCAAAATGGCTCATCCTGCCGCAGGCCACGAAGCCCCTGATCAACTGCGAGAAGGCGAGCGAAGACGCCCCCCAGGCGGCGAGTTGAGGGGCGATATTCCCACCCATGGCAGTTAGGTCCAGTGTTACAAGCACTGGACACCACGCCAAGGAAGGAGAACAGCCGGAGGCGTCACAGGTACCCGAGAGGCCTGCCCACATATCCACCGGCTAACCCTGGGCCTTAGCGGGGCCCAGGGTTGCCCGTGGATATGTGGACAGGCAGGCAGTCGGTGGGCGAAGGATGCAGAACCCGACGCCAGAGGACGGGTAACCCAGGCAGAGCGTCAGAAACAGAACAGGGGAGGGTGATCGCCCCGCGCCCGGTCGGCCCCGCCAGGTCGCAAGCGCCCTGGCTGGCCGACTGGCTGGGGGCGTTTCACAGGGTACCCGCGGAATCAGGCGGCCAGTCGCCGCAATTCCTCCCAGGAGTTGACCTGTTGGGCGTGAAGGAGGGGGCGACGCAAGGCCACCACGCGGCCGGAGGCGAGATCCGCATCCCCGAGCCCAGCCGCACGCAAGAGCTTGAGGTTGCGATACCAGGTCGGACGACTTTGCAGATCGCGGGCCTTTTCCCAGCCTTCCGCTTGAATCAGTGCCCACGTCATGAGGGCCGCCTTCGCCTGTCCTGGGGTGGGCGCCACGGCCTTGATACGTTCAGCGATATTCATGTCGGTAATGTCGATATTGCCAAGCATGCGTGAAAAATATTGGTGCCAATAGTCTGTTAATTCAGTAGAAGTTAATTCATGCCAAGGCTTGGAGAGGCGTTCGCGCAAGAGCTGGGAACCAAGGCGCAATTCGAGCCGCAACAGGCTGCCAGCTAAGGAAATCTCGGATTCAGTATAGGCCCTCCCGTCATAATCGCTTTTGCGCATCAGATAGGCCAGATGCGGACCCTTAGCATAGGCCTTACCCGCCCGTATCCGGCTGCGCTGACTCCAATAGACCGTATCCCCGGCCTGTTGCGAGACCCGGTAACGGCCGCCCTCACAGTCCCGCAGAAGGCGCAAGGCGACGCGCACGCTGGCCAGCTCGGCCAGGAGGAGGTTGCCCGTGACATCGATACGGGAGACCTGCCAGGAGCGTAGCGGCGGACAGGGGAGCATCAGCTTAGCGCAGAGGACCGCCCCCATGCGGGCCATGCAGCCCGGCAAATCGAGGGCGGCGGCGGCGCCGGAACCAAAGACGGCATCGCCGTCACCGATCACCCGGGCCGGCGACCCTTGGACCCAGAGGACATCGGAGCCAACGCGAAAGCTGAGATGGTGAGAATCCGAGCGGATGGAATCCCAGGCTTGGGTTTCCCAGGTGACATCGCCGGTGGCCAGGTTGTATCGCTGGATGCGATCGCCCGAAGCGCGAAGGCGGATCAGGTCTTCCGGGCTGAAGAGCGCGAGGGGAACCCGGGCGGTGATCCAGTCAATCAGCATGCCCAGTCTCACCCATGAGACAAAGTGCCCGTGTTACCAACCCGGGCACGGGAAGACTGGAGGGCCTGGCGACACTCCGCGAGGGCCGCCTTGCAGGCGTCGAGCTCCGCCTCTAAGGCCAACGCACGCGCCCGATAGCCGCGATGAGCCTGGCGGTAATAAGGGATCGCCCAGAATTCGCCCGGGCTGATGCCACCCCGACGGAAGCCCGGCGGGAAGAGAAAGCCGTTATCGACTTCCCAATCCTGCCAACCCTCCCAAGGAACATAGCCCGCGAGGATGGCGAGGAGGCGTAAGGCGGTGGGATCGGGTTGGCCGGTTTTCAGCCAGCGGCGCAGGGTGCGCGGGGTTACGAGACAGAGCGCGGCGGCCTCTGTAGAGGAAGCCCGCAGGCGCTGCAGGAGCGGCCGCAGGGTGGACAGATTGGCCGCGTAGGCGTTCCGGAGGAGTTCGGTCTCAGAGCAAGCGGCGCCGGGGCTGGGGACCATTCAGGCCCCCATGGCTATTGCGCATAATGTGTAAGGTATCAACTCGCTCATCGGTTGCTGGGTCTGCCCTGGGAGGGCTGATTCAGGGCTGTCAATTCCCCGCCAAGGGAAATTTAACCCATCTTCCAGGGGAACATCAAGCCAGAGGGGAAAATTTGACCCCTATAATCCCCCTGAAGGGTAATCAGAGGGGCAAGCGATGAGTCTCGGGGATAACTTACGTCGGCTTAGACGGGAGAAAGGGCTGACCCAGTACCAGCTAGGCGAAAAGACCGGCATGAAGGTCGGCCACATCTCGAAACTGGAAGCGGACGGCGCCGATCCCAAGCTGTCCTCGCTCTACAAGCTGATGGAGGGGCTGGGCTGTTCGGCCGATGCCTTACTGCTCGATACGGACCGCCTGAAAACCGATGACTTACTGCGGATTGCGCTGGAACGGGCGATGGCCCTGCCGGAGGCGAACAAGGTCCACCTCATCGATGTCGTTGATCATTACTGCATCGCCTGCGGCATCGAACAGATGCTGAACCCGGAGAATAAGCGCTGGTTCGAGCCAAAATGGCTCATCCTGCCGCAGGCCACGAAGCCCCTGATCAACTGCGAGAAGGCGAGCGAAGACGCCCCCCAGGCGGCGAGTTGAGGGGCGATATTCCCACCCATGGCAGTTAGGTCCAGTGTTACAAGCACTGGACACCACGCCAAGGAAGGAGAACAGCCGGAGGCGTCACAGGTACCCGAGAGGCCTGCCCACATATCCACCGGCTAACCCTGGGCCTTAGCGGGGCCCAGGGTTGCCCGTGGATATGTGGACAGGCAGGCAGTCGGTGGGCGAAGGATGCAGAACCCGACGCCAGAGGACGGGTAACCCAGGCAGAGCGTCAGAAACAGAACAGGGGAGGGTGATCGCCCCGCGCCCGGTCGGCCCCGCCAGGTCGCAAGCGCCCTGGCTGGCCGACTGGCTGGGGGCGTTTCACAGGGTACCCGCGGAATCAGGCGGCCAGTCGCCGCAATTCCTCCCAGGAGTTGACCTGTTGGGCGTGAAGGAGGGGGCGACGCAAGGCCACCACGCGGCCGGAGGCGAGATCCGCATCCCCGAGCCCAGCCGCACGCAAGAGCTTGAGGTTGCGATACCAGGTCGGACGACTTTGCAGATCGCGGGCCTTTTCCCAGCCTTCCGCTTGAATCAGTGCCCACGTCATGAGGGCCGCCTTCGCCTGTCCTGGGGTGGGCGCCACGGCCTTGATACGTTCAGCGATATTCATGTCGGTAATGTCGATATTGCCAAGCATGCGTGAAAAATATTGGTGCCAATAGTCTGTTAATTCAGTAGAAGTTAATTCATGCCAAGGCTTGGAGAGGCGTTCGCGCAAGAGCTGGGAACCAAGGCGCAATTCGAGCCGCAACAGGCTGCCAGCTAAGGAAATCTCGGATTCAGTATAGGCCCTCCCGTCATAATCGCTTTTGCGCATCAGATAGGCCAGATGCGGACCCTTAGCATAGGCCTTACCCGCCCGTATCCGGCTGCGCTGACTCCAATAGACCGTATCCCCGGCCTGTTGCGAGACCCGGTAACGGCCGCCCTCACAGTCCCGCAGAAGGCGCAAGGCGACGCGCACGCTGGCCAGCTCGGCCAGGAGGAGGTTGCCCGTGACATCGATACGGGAGACCTGCCAGGAGCGTAGCGGCGGACAGGGGAGCATCAGCTTAGCGCAGAGGACCGCCCCCATGCGGGCCATGCAGCCCGGCAAATCGAGGGCGGCGGCGGCGCCGGAACCAAAGACGGCATCGCCGTCACCGATCACCCGGGCCGGCGACCCTTGGACCCAGAGGACATCGGAGCCAACGCGAAAGCTGAGATGGTGAGAATCCGAGCGGATGGAATCCCAGGCTTGGGTTTCCCAGGTGACATCGCCGGTGGCCAGGTTGTATCGCTGGATGCGATCGCCCGAAGCGCGAAGGCGGATCAGGTCTTCCGGGCTGAAGAGCGCGAGGGGAACCCGGGCGGTGATCCAGTCAATCAGCATGCCCAGTCTCACCCATGAGACAAAGTGCCCGTGTTACCAACCCGGGCACGGGAAGACTGGAGGGCCTGGCGACACTCCGCGAGGGCCGCCTTGCAGGCGTCGAGCTCCGCCTCTAAGGCCAACGCACGCGCCCGATAGCCGCGATGAGCCTGGCGGTAATAAGGGATCGCCCAGAATTCGCCCGGGCTGATGCCACCCCGACGGAAGCCCGGCGGGAAGAGAAAGCCGTTATCGACTTCCCAATCCTGCCAACCCTCCCAAGGAACATAGCCCGCGAGGATGGCGAGGAGGCGTAAGGCGGTGGGATCGGGTTGGCCGGTTTTCAGCCAGCGGCGCAGGGTGCGCGGGGTTACGAGACAGAGCGCGGCGGCCTCTGTAGAGGAAGCCCGCAGGCGCTGCAGGAGCGGCCGCAGGGTGGACAGATTGGCCGCGTAGGCGTTCCGGAGGAGTTCGGTCTCAGAGCAAGCGGCGCCGGGGCTGGGGACCATTCAGGCCCCCATGGCTATTGCGCATAATGTGTATTATGTAAAGTCATAGCCGTGGCTTGGTGGGATTACCAACTGCCATCGGTTCAGATCCAGGACCTGGCGGGCATTGTGACTGGTTTGTTCGGCAAGATAGCGCGCATCCTGGCCCCGGAGTTGGGCCAGGGCCTGCAACACCTCGGGCAGATAGGCCGGGCTGTTGCGCTCACCCCGATGAGCGGCGCCGCTCATGTCCGGGGCATCGGTCTCCAGTACCAGCGCTTCCAGGGGTAAGGTCGTGGCCAGGGCCCGCAGACGGCTGGAACGAGCGAAGGTCAGCATGCCGCCGAAACCAAGCTTGAATCCCAAGGCCAGATACTGCCGGGCCTGTTGCAGACTGCCATTGAAGGCATGGATGATGCCGCCGGGCACTGGGTGACGGCGCAAACAGGCCAGAACCTGATCATGGGATTTGCGCGCATGAATCAGCACCGGCAACCCGGCGCCGGCGGCCAGCTCGAGCTGGCGGACGAACAAGGCCTGCTGACGCTCGCGATCCAGATCCGGGAGGAAAAAATCCAGCCCGATCTCCCCCACCGCCACGGGATTCTCGCGATGGATCAGGGCTTCGAGTTCATCCAGGTCGCCGGCTTGGTGCTGATCGAGATAGACCGGATGCAATCCCAAGGCTGGATAAAGCTCGGACTCTCGCCGGCACAGGGCCAGCAGCCCAGGCCAGCCGGCGGCGTGGATGGCGGGCACCACGATGGGCCCCACGCCTTGGCGGCGAGCCGCGGCCAGGACCTGATCCCGATCCCGGTCGAAGTCACTGACGTCCAGGTGGCAATGGGTATCGATCAGCACGCCCGCTCACCAGATTAGGTCATCGGGTACCTGGTAGGCCGCGTAGGGATCATCATCATCGGTGGCGGCGGTGGCGGCCTTACCCGCGGGTTGGTTCAGAACCAACACCAGGGCAGGACTGCGCGTCAGGAGATTTTCGGCGATCTCCCGTGGCACCAGTTCGATCTCGGCATCCTGCCTGACCAGGGCCAGATGCCCGGCGACCAGCGACCGCTGCTGTTCGGGCGTGAGATAAAGCCGTCGTAGCCGTCCGCCATCCTGAAAGTTGAAGGCGATCTCCCCACCCGCCCGAGACAGGCGATGGGCATGAATCAACTGGCGGATGGAATTCTCCTCCTCCCGGCGCCGGAGCTCCTCCTGGCGCTTGAGGTTGAGCTCCCGATCCCGGCGGGCCTTCTCCGCCGCCTCCACCTGAAGCCGTTGCTGGCTCTCGTTCCGCGCTGGAGGTTGGCCCTGCGACTGACGGTTTTCCTTGCGTTTTTCCGTCTTGGCCTGCTTGAGTTGTTGGGTGTTGACCAGTCCCGCCTTGAGTAACTGGTCTTGCAGCGAATTGCCCACCGGCATCTACCCCAAAAAAAATCAGGATCACGCGCCCGGCAACCGCGAGCGCCTAGGGAGCGTGAGCATCACCCAGCGGACCCTCGGTTGCAAGTATCCCAACGCTGACTGTTAGCCCAAAGTAGTAATGTCCCCTTTGTGCAATATAGAAATGTCCCCTTTT
>ERZ1645187.2183-NODE-2183-length-17483-cov-5.536895_pt1 | contig 17483 bp, 13 predicted proteins | sample MGYA00575352_ERZ1645187 | MGnify/ENA primary metagenome ERZ1645187 (study PRJEB40837, sample SAMN11349314) | freshwater sediment metagenome | isolation source: river sediment | host: Sediment | place: India: Wazaribad , New Delhi | collected 2017-02-21 ... | reverse complement strand
CTGGCGGCCCGTTTTGGCGTGATGGCTTCCGAGATCACCTCCGACCACGATATCCCGGCCTGGGAGATGATCCCGCCCGGCCAGTTGTTGATCATCCCCAACCGGCTGGGAGAAACCGGCCCCACCGAGAACATCATTCCGGACAGCGAGGTGATCTATTCGCCTTCCGGGCTGGATTTTGACATTCAGGGGTTCGTCGATCAGGCGGGCGGGTATATGAGTACCTACCGGCAATACCTGGATGACGGCTGGTACACCGGCGCGGGGGTCATCCAGCGCGTGGCGACCGAAACCTCCATCAATCCGCGCCTGCTGCTGGCCCTGATCGAATACCAGGCCGGCTGGGTTTACGGACAGCCCGCCAACCTGGCCCTCACCGATTACCCGATGGGCTATGTCAGCCTGGACCGGCAGGGGCTTTACAAGCAACTCACCTGGGCGGTGCACAATTTATCCCACGGGTACTATGCCTGGCGGGAAGGCCGCCTGCAAAGCCTGACTTTTGCGGACGGAAGCACGGTTCGCCTGGCGCCGACGCTGAACGCCGGCACGGCGGCTGTGCAGGTGCTGCTGGCACAGCTCTATGACCTTCCGCGCTGGATGGGCGCGTTGAACGGCGCGGGCGGATTTGCCGAGCTGTACGAGCGCATGTACGGCAACCCCTGGCTGCGCGCGCAAACCGTGGAGCCGTTGTTCCCGCCCAACCTGGTGCAGCCCGACCTGGAACTGCCGTTCCCGGTTGGCCGCGTGTGGAGCTTCACCGGCGGGCCGCATTCGGCCTGGGGGCCAAACAGTTCCTGGGCTGCCCTGGATTTCGCGCCCTCCACCACCGAGTCGGGCTGCGTCGATACGGAAGAGTACGCCACCGCTTCGGCATCCGGCGTGGTGGTGCGCTCGAAAAACGGCGTGGTGGTGCTGGACCTGGACGGCGACGGCCGCGAGCAAACCGGCTGGGTGCTGTTATACTTGCACATCGCCACCAAAGACCGCGCGCCGGTCGGCGCGGCGTTGACCACCGGCGACCCGATTGGGCACCCCTCCTGCGAGGGCGGCAGTTCCACCGGGACGCACGTTCACGTGGTGCGCAAGTATAATGGAGAGTGGATCCCGGCGGACGGACCGCTGCCGTTTGTGTTGAGCGGTTGGCGGGCGCACGCGGGCAGCAAGGAATACCAGGGTACGCTGACGAAAGAGAATGAGATTGTTACGGCATCACCATACGGATCGTTTGAAACGCGCATTGGCCACACGGCCGAGTAGCGCCGCAAGTGCTTACCGGGAAAACAATATCCATCGGGGGAGAAACCGTTTCAGGCCAGTGCAAACGCTGGTGCTGGTGCTGTTTCTATTAAGCGCCTGCGCGCCCGGCGCGAACCCGGCTCAATTGCCTGCCCGGCCGGTGGAAAATCCGGCCGGCACCGAGCAGCCGCTACCCACGGCGCAGCCCACCCGCCCGGCCTACCCGCCTGGCACGCTGGTGGAGTATACCGCGCAGATGGGCGATACCCTGCCGGCGGTGGCGGCTCACTTCAACACCACCGAAGCGGAAATCCGCGCGGTCAATTCGATCCTACCGGAGCACGTCACCACGCTGCCGGCGGGCCTGCCGATGCAAATCCCGATCTATTACGAACCGTTCTGGGGCAGTTCTTTCCAGGTGCTGCCCGATTCTCATTTTGTCAACGGCCCGGCCGGGGTGGGTTTTGATGTGGTCGCGTATGTCAACGAGCAGCCGGGCTGGTTGAAGAACGCCAGCCAGTACGTGGCCGAAGAGCAGCGCCGGGGCGGCGAAATCATCGCGTACTATGCCACCACTTACAGCATCAGCCCGCGCCTGCTGCTGGCGCTGATCGAATACCAGGCCGGCGGGTTGACCCAGCCGGAAATTCCGGATGGCAAAGAGGTCTATCCACTGGGTTACGTGGAACGCTTTCATCAAGGCCTGGCAAGGCAATTGAACTGGGCCGCGAATGAGCTGAACAACGGCTATTACGATTGGCGCACCGGCAAACTGGAAAGCTTCGAGTTGCAGGACGGCCGCCTGGAACGGCCGGATCCCTGGCAGAACGCGGCCACAGCCACGCTGCAAAATTATTTCGCACAGGTCCTGTCGCCCGATGCATACGCGCTGGCGATATCCGGGGAAGGGTTGCTCAAAACATACACGCAGCTATTTGGCGATCCGTGGAGCAATGTGCAGGCGCACATCCCGGGCAGCCTGGAACAGCCGGCATTCCGATTTCCGTTCAAGTACGGCCAGACCTGGGCTTACACCGGCGGACCGCACACCGCCTGGGGTGAAGGCGAACCGCTGGCGGCTGTCGATTTTGCTCCCGGTAATATTGCCAGCGGCTGCACGCCCACTGATGAACCCGCTACGGCGATCGCCGACGGCGTGGTGGTGCGCACCGGCGACGCGCTGGTGGTGCTGGACCTGGACGGTGACGGGGATGAGCGCACGGGCTGGTCGATCTTCTATTTGCACCTGGCCAATGCCAGCCTGCCGCCGGTGGGACGCAAACTCAAGGCCGGCGATCCCATCGGCATTCCATCCTGCGAGGGCGGCAAGGCCACCGGCACGCACGTGCACATTGCCCGGCGCTACAACGGCGAGTGGATACCGGCGGGTGGCGTGCTGCCCTTCAATTTCGAAGGCTGGCAGGTGCAAACGGGCAGCGTCGAATACCAGGGTACGCTGGTGCGCAACGGAAAAGTGGTCATCGCCTGCACCTGCTCGGATCAGAGCAGCCACGTGACCTCCAACCCGCAATAACCCGGATTTCAAGATCAAGTCAGCGAATGAAAAAGGACAGGCGGTCAAACCTGTCCTTGGTTTACTACGAATAGACTCGTCTGGCAGCGGTCAGGCCTCTTTAATGGTGATGACGTGGTCGATTTTTGCCGCCTTGCTGAGCATGGCCTGCGCGGAGCAATATTTGGTCTCTGAGAGTTCCACCGCGCGCTTCGCCGCGGCCGGATCAATTGCGTGCCCGGTGAGGATGTATTCGATGGTGATGTGCGTATAGATACGCGGATGTTCCTCGGCGCGCTCGCCGTGAACTGCCACCTCAAACGAAACCACATCCTGCTGTTTCTTCTTGAGGATCGAGATCACGTCCATACCGGTGCAGCCGGCCAGACCGACCAGCAGCAGCTCCATCGGGCGGAAACCGCTGTCCTGGCCGCCCTGCGCGGCTGTCGTGTCCAACGGCAGGGTAAAGCCGCTGTCTGCGCTGCCCTCAAAGCTCAATCCGCCCTTCCAGATCACTTTTGCGTTGCTCATATTTTTCCTCTCCGTGCGCTTTAGCTCTTATTTTAACACGGTCTCGATCTCGGCGATTAAAGCCTCTTCGGGGTTCGCGCCAATCAGTTCGCCCGCGCCGTTATTGATAATGGTGTGCGGCACGCCGCTGACATTGAAGCGGTCGGACAGTTCGGGGAATTCTGTCGCTTCGACCATGTCGGCCGTGATGTACGGGCTTTCCAGCGCCATGCGGTGCGCCAGCACAACCGCGCTGGGGCAGTAGGGGCAGGTGGGCGTGACGAAGACCTGCAGGTGAACGGGCTTGTCCAGGCCGGCCAGGAAGGCGCGCGTTTTGGGGTTGAGCCCTGAATCGCGCGTAGAAGCCAGCACCAGGTCGTGCACCAGCGAGGTGAACTCGTGCCCGGAGGGGATGCCGTACATGCGGATGCCGAAATCGACCAGCTCTTCACCGTCTTTTCCCATTAAGGCAAGCGCTGGCACCTTGTCGATCTTGTATTGCGCAGCCAGATCGGCGTCCTGATCGAAATCCACAACGCGCAGCTCCAACCGGTCATCCAGCGCGGTGACTTCTTCCACCAACTGGCGGGTTTGATCGCAATAGTCGCATTCATCCTGGCTGGTGAAGAGCAGCATCGTCACAGGTAGTTTCAAATCGGCGAAGATTTCGCGCAATTGTTTTTCAATATCGGCGTTGAGCAGTTTTTCCATTGGGTTCAACCATCCTTCGTTTATTATCGATTACGCCCGAACCGGGCGTACCATCCATCATCAGGTGAAGCAGCCGCCTTCGGCAAAACCGCAAACCAGGCAGCGTAGCACCAGCATGCCGTCATAGTCCAAAATCCCCTGTTGGCAGCGCGGGCACAAGCCGCCGGGTCGGGCTGGCTGGTTTTCATCCGGCTTAACAAAATCCAACTCCAGCGTAGTCCTCTGGAGTCGGGTTTTATTCATTTTTGGCGTTTGATCTTCCAAAGCGCTGCTCCAGGGTGCGGGTTTCAATTCCTTGGATGCGCCCGGCCGTGAAAAGTTACACCATGGCGTCGTTTTTCACGAAATCGTCCAGGTCCAAAGTGTGAAACAGGCGCGCGCGAACTTCGCCGGGCAGGCAGTCGTCTTCGGCGCAGGTTTGAACCAGGCTGATGGTTTTGCGCAGGGTATCGACCACCACGGTGCAATTTTCACATTCGCGCAGGTGCTTTTCCAGCTCGGCGCACAGTTGCGGGCTGAGCGAACCATCGACGTATTCAGAGATTGTCGCGATCAGATGATCGCATTTGTGGGCATGTGAAGGATCGTTCATGATTCTTTCATCCGTTCACGGTAATAATTCGAAAGCTCATCCCGCAGGCGCAGGCGGGCGCGCAATAAGCGGGTTTTGACCGCCGCCTGGGAGATGCCCAGCGAGTCGGCCGTTTCTTCTATGGACAGTCCCTCGACATCGCGCAGCAGGAAAACCACTCGGAGCGTTTCTGGTAGCTTTTCAACGGCCTGGTCAATGTTGCGCCTGGCTTCGAGCGAAAGCAGCTCGGATTCGGGCATGTGGCCCCAATCAACAATTTGCATCTCCTCGCCGTTGTCGTCTTCTTCTCCGTCCTCCGCCGGGCGCGAGAGCGAAAGCTCCGGCTTGCGCTTGCGGATCACCATGAGGGCTTCGTTGACGGCGATGCGGTACAACCAGGTGGACAGGCTGGAGCGGCCCTCGAAATTGGGCAGCGCGCGCAGCGCCTTCAGGAAGGTCTCCTGCAGCACGTCTTCGGCTTCCTGCGGGTTGGAAAGCATGCGCATGGCCAGCCGGTAAATGTGCAGCGAGTAAGCATCCACCATGCGGGCGAATTCGGACCGGTCGCCGCGTTTGAGGGCCTCAATCGAGATGGGCTGTTTTTCAGGTTCTGCCATTTAGATGCTCAGCCCCGCGAAAAGTATCATCGGCGCTCTACAGGTTACGAAAGCGGCCAGGTCGGCAGCACGTCCAGGTCGAGCGGGTCGCGCTGCCCGCGCGTGTAGCGGAAATAGCCGGCCGAGCCGATCATGGCGGCATTGTCGGTGCAAAGGTAGAGCGGCGGGATGTGAACCTTGAATTCGGTTTGTGCCTGGAATGCTTCGCGCAGCGCGCGGTTGGCCGAGACGCCACCTGCCACCAGGATTTCGCTGGCTTTGAAGGTGCGCGCCGCCTGGAGGGTCTTGCTCACCAGCACGTCCACCACCGCTGCCTGGAAACTGGCGGCCAGGTCAGCCACCGGGATCGGCTCGTGGTGTTCTTCCAGTTTGCGCACCACGCGCAGCACGGCAGTTTTCAGGCCGCTGAAGGAGAAATTCCAGGTGCCTTCCATGCGCGCGCGCGGGAACGTGAAAGCGTTGGGATCGCCTTCGGCGGCTGCCTTTTGAATGGACGGGCCACCCGGATAGGGCAGGCCCAGCAGCCGGGCAACCTTGTCGAAGGCTTCGCCGGCGGCGTCATCCTGGGTGGAACCCAGCCGTTTGTAGGTGATGTGATCGGTCATCAGGTTCAGCTCGGTGTGGCCGCCGGAGACCAGTAGCGCCATGAGCGGGAATTGCGGTTCGGGCGGTACGGGTTCGCCGGCGCGGTACACCCAGGCCGAGTAAATGTGGCCTTCCAGGTGGTTCACGCCCACCAGAGGCAGGTTGCGCCCCAGGACGAGCCCTTTGGCGGCATTCATTCCCACCACCAGCGATCCGGCCAGCCCCGGGCCGCGCGTCACCACCACCGCGTCCAAATCCGACAGGCTGAGGTGCGCCTGCTGCAGCGCCTGGTCGATAATGGCGTAAACGGTCTTGATGTGCTGGCGCGAAGCCACCTCGGGGAAAACGCCGCCGTATTTGGCGTGCAGGTCGATCTGCGTGGCCACCACGTTGGACAGCAGGGCGCGGCCGTTTTCCAGCACGGCCGCCGCGGTTTCGTCGCAGGAACTTTCAATGGCGAGGATGCGCGTCGGAGCAGTCTCTGTTCCGCTAACTTGCGTCATAACATGCCTTTCTCACTGCCGGACGGGCAGCACCAGGTCTTTTGGGTAATCCGCCAGGATTTCAAACGAGCCGTCCGGGCGGACGTAATAGGTATCCTCAATTCGCACGCCCATGCCGCGGCTGGGATAATACAGGCCGGGCTCGGAGGTGAAGATCGAGCCGGGCAGCAACCGGTCGGCCACGCCTGTTCCGCTGAAAGGCTTTTCGTGGACACGCAGGCCCACGCCGTGGCTGAGCGAATGCACGTAGCCTTCCTCGGTGGCCGGGTTGGTCTGAATGGTGGGGTGTCCCATTGCCTCGAACAGCTCGCAGGTGCGCTTTTGATAATCCGCCAGCACACGCCCGGCCGCGAACTCATCCTTGAGCGTGTTGTACACTGACAACACCTGGTCATACAGTTTCTGGGCTTCGTCGGGCGCGTAGCCCAGGCACCAGGTGCGGGTGAAATCATAGAAGTAACCGCCGCCGGCTTCACAGGGATAGATGTCGAAGACAATGGTCTGCCCCAGGCGCAGCGGGTCGGTGAGGGTGCCCGAGGAATGCGGCACGCCGGCGTCGCGGCCGATGGCGAAGATGCAGCCTTCGGGGTTCTCAGCACCGGCTTCCGCCAGCCACAGGTCGATGCGCGATTTGACGTCGCCGATGGTAATGGGCTGCCCGTCAGAGTGGACCAGCACGCCGTCCTTGGTGCGGTTCGAGGTGAGATAATCGGCCACGCGCCCCACCACGCCGGTGGTGACCTTGCCCATGCGGCGGATACGCGCCACTTCGGCTTCGTCCTTGGTCTGCATGGCCTGCATCAGGATGGGATCCTGCGCGTAACCGACGAAGGTCAGGCCGGGCATGAGTTGCTGAAGCGCGTTGATGACCATGAACGGGATGCCCACTTCCAGCGTGCCGTACAGGGCCACGCGCCCCGAAGTGATGCCCAGGCTGGTGAACATGCGTTGATAACGCAGCGCGGCGGCCTGAAGGCGGTCGCCGCTGGTTTCCTTGAGCAGCTCCATGAAGGGAAATTCGTTGTACGAGCGGGTGGCCAGCCCGGTGCGGGCGGCTTCTTCTCGTTCCATTGGGTTGCAGAACAGGACCGGCTCGCCGCCGCGTTTGACGATCAAATCGCCGGCCGAGACGTGCACCACGCCGGTGAAGTAAACCATGGCCGGGTTGTGCGCCGCCGCGCCCATGATGAGGAGCGCATCGACGTTATTGGCCTGCATCAAGGCATCCAGTTCATTTTTCATCGGGAAGACCCTTTCGAGTGAATGAGTAAAGATGGCAGTGCGCCGGGATTAAGTGTAATCCAGGCGCGCGTGCGCGCAAGAAGATTATAACGGCAAACCGCGCATCCGTTGGCCGGCTGCCTGGCCGGTTTTTGCGCGCGTTAATCGCCCGGCAGGCCGCGCAGCGCTCTGAGCAGATCGTCTTCCTGCTCGGGCAACACCGTGCGCGGATCCAGCAGCACGCGGTCATTTTCGATGTAGGCGATCACCGGCGGGTCGGCCTGGCGCAGGCGCGCAAGGGCGGCATTGGGCTGCCTGACGTTCAACGCGAACAGGCGGGTGGGCAGGGTTTCTTCGGGCAGGCTGCCGCCGCCGACGGTGGATTTTCCCTCGAGCACTTCCCCGCGACCCAGCGCGGCTGCCCAGGCAGATGCGCGCCGTTCGAGCTGTTCGGGTGTTTGTGCCAGGAACCGCCAGACGGGAATTTCCCGCTCGGCCTCGTCTTTGAGGTAATGCGCCAGGGTGGCCGAAAGCGCGGCCAGACAGAGTTTGTCGGCGCGCACCGCGCGCGCCAGCGGATGTTTTTTGATCTTTGCGATCAAATCGCTGCGGCCGGTCAGGATGCCGGCCTGCGGACCGCCGAGCAGCTTGTCGCCGGAAAAACACACCAGGTCCGACCCGGCCGCGAGCGATTCCTGCACGGTCGGTTCGTGTGACAGACCGTAGCGGGCCGTGTCGAGCAGCGCGCCTGAGCCAAGATCGTCAACGAACGGCACGCCCTGGCGGTGGGCCAGCGCGGCCACCTCGGCCAGCGCAGGTTCGGCCGTGAAACCGATGATGCGGAAGTTGGACGAATGCGCGTGCAGCAGCATGGCGGCCGGTTCGGCCAGCGCAGCTTCATAATCGGCCAGGTGAACCCGGTTGGTCGTGCCGACTTCCACCAGGCGCGCGCCGGATTGCGCCATCACGTCGGGGACGCGAAACCCGCCGCCGATTTCGACCAGTTGAGTGCGTGAGATGATCACGCGGCGGCGTTTTGCCAGCGCCGAAAGCGCCAGCAGCACGGCGGCCGCGTTGTTGTTGACCACCAGGGCAGCCTGCGCGCCGGTCAGGCGGGTGAGCAGGGCTTCAGCGTGCATGCTGCGCGAGCCGCGCGTCCCGCGGGTCAGATCGTACTCCAATGTGTTGTAACCGCTGGCGGTTTGCTGGATAGCCGCGAGCGCGGCGCGGCTGAGCGGGGCGCGGCCCAGGTTGGTGTGCAGCACCACGCCGGTGGCGTTGATCACCGGGCGCAAGGTGGGGGTCATCCAGGTTTGCAGCAGGTGGTGAGCGTTGTGCAGAAGATCATCGTAGCCGGGCGCCGGGCGGCCGCTTTGCACGCCGGCGCGCGCCGCCGCCAGGGATTCGCGCAGTGCATCCAGCGTCAGCGAGCGGCCGTAGGAATCAATCCATTCCGCTACCTGCCCGGATTGCAGCAGTTGATCCACCGATGGGAGCGCGCGAAGGTCATTCATCTCCGTCATCGGCCGGGGGTTTAAAGCGGCTGCGCTCGTTCAGGCGCAGCAGGATTTCGATCAGGATCAGGCCGGCCGCCAGGAAGACTGCCAGCACGGGCGTGAGCAGGCGCCCAAGCTGGAACCAGGCCAGCAGGTCGCCGTACACGCCCAGCCAGAGCGCCTGGCGCACGATCACGTTCGGCCCGGCCAGTGGTTTGCTGGGAAAGCGCAGGTTGAAAAAATAGGCCGCCGGCAGCGCCAGGCCTGCCAGGGCCAGCGTGAGCAGGACGAAGAAGAGCCAGCGGTAGCCCAGGAAGGGCAGGCTGAGGTTGAACAGGAGGAACAATCCTCCCCAGCCGGCCACGGCCATGCCGATGCCGGTGAAGAGATAGGGCGCGAAAGCTGAAGGTTTGGAGGTGTCCACGGAGGTTTTCCTGCTGAAATTATATCGTATTCACTGCAAACGAGGGCCGAGATCACGGTTGCAATCTCTCTGCCAGGCGCGGACTTGGGCCTTGACGTCTTGAAATCATTGCCATCTGTGGTAGAATTTTGTCCAATCAAATGAAACAGGCAGGGACTTCCCTGCCGCTCATCGAGAGAGGTGGAGGGACCGGCCCTGTGAAACCTCGGCAACCGCGAACCCAATAACGCAGGTGCCAATTCCGGCAGAACCCGTTCACCGCGGGCGTTCTGGAAGATGAGGATTGGCCTGAATTCATGCATGCCTCTCCATTCCAGAGAGGCATTTTCTTAACTGTGGAGGTAAACGATGAAGCGAACTTACACCAACCCGCGCTACCTGGATGCCCTTCAGGAAAAGGTGATGATCTTTGACGGGGCTATGGGCACCAGCCTGCAACGACAGAACCTGACCGCGGCTGAGTTTGGCGGCGAGCGCACCTTCGGCTGCAACGATTACCTGGTGATCACCTACCCGCAGGCGGTGGAGACCGTTCACCGCTCCTTCCTGGATGCCGGCGTGGACGTCATTGAAACGTGCACTTTCCGCTCCAACCGCCTGACGCTGGGCGAATACGGGTTGGCGGAACGGACCCTGGAGATCAACCGCGTGGCCGCCGGACTGGCCCGCCGCCTGGCGGATGAATACACTCAAAGGACCGGGCAGGCGCGCTACGTGGCCGGCTCGATGGGCCCATCGGGCAAGCTGCCTTCGATGGATGACCCGGAGCTTTCCAATATCAGCTTTGACGAACTGGCCGACATCTTCCGCGAGCAAGCCGTCGGGCTGCTGGAAGGCGGCGTGGATTTGCTGCTGATTGAAACCTCGCAGGACATTCTCGAGGTCAAAGCGGCCATCCTGGGAATCCAGCAGGCGTACGAGCAGACCGGCATTTCGGTGCCGGTGCAGGCGCAGGTGACGCTGGATACCACCGGGCGCATGCTGCTGGGCACCGAGATCGGCGCGGTGGTGGCCATTTTGGAGGGCTTGCCCATTGATGTGATCGGCCTGAACTGCTCGACCGGACCGGAGCACATGCGCGAACCAATCCGCTTCCTGGGCGAGCAGACCTCCCTGCCGGTTTCCTGCATTCCCAACGCCGGGTTGCCGCTCAACGTGGACGGCCAGGCAGTGTACCCGCTGGAGCCGGAACCCTTCGCGCAGACCCTGGCCGAGTTCGTGCGCAAGAACCACATCAACGTGGTGGGCGGGTGCTGCGGTACCACCCCCGAGCACCTGCGCCGGTTGGTGGAAGAATTGCGCGGCGAAAGCCGGCCGGCGCGGCCGAAAATTGACGCACCGATGCTGGCATCGGCGGTACAGGCTGCGCCCATGCAGCAGGAACCGCGCCCGTTCCTGATCGGCGAGCGCTTGAACACGCAGGGCAGCGCAAAATTCAAGAAAATGATCCTGGCCGAGGATTGGGACGGCGCGGTGACCGTGGCGCAGCAGCAAATCGACAGCGGCGCGCACGGCCTGGACCTGTGCGTGGCGCTGACCGAACGACCGGATGAGATTGACCTGATGCGCAAGCTGGTGAAGAAGCTTTCGCCGCTGGTGAAGCTGCCGTTGATTATCGATACGACCGAACCCGATGTGCTGGAAGCCGCGCTACAAACCGCTCCCGGGCGCTGCCTGGTCAATTCCATGCACCTCGAAGGCGGGCGCGCCAAGGCCGACCGGGTGCTGGGGCTGGCGCGCAAGTACAACGCTGCCGTGATCGCCCTGACGATCGACGAGCAGGGCATGGCCAAAACCGCCGAGCGCAAGCTGGAAGTGGCCCGCCGCATCTTTGACATCGCCGTGAATGAATTCGGCTTTAAGCCGGGCGACCTGGTATTTGACGCGCTGACCTTCACCCTGGCCACCGGCGATCCGGAATTCGGCCAGTCGGCCGTCGAAACGCTGGAAGGCATCCGCTTGATCAAAAAGGAATTGCCCGGCGTGCTCACCTCGCTGGGGGTGAGCAATGTTTCGTTCGGCCTGTCGGCCGGTGCGCGCGCCGTGCTGAACAGCGTCATGCTCTACCATGCGGTGCAGGCCGGGCTGGACATGGCCATCGTCAACCCGGCGCACATCACGCCGTATGGCGAAATTGCCGAAGACGCGCGCACGCTGGCTGAGGATTTGATCTTCAACCGGCGGCCGGACGCATTGCAGCGCCTGATCGAATTCTTCGAGCAGTCCGGCAGCGAGCCGGCACAAAAAGTGGACCAACAGAAGGCGGCGTTGCAGGCCATGACGCCCGAGCTGCGCCTGCACTGGCGCATCCTGCATCGCCAAAAAGAGAACATCGAAGCCGACATCGACGCCATCCTCCAGCGCGACACGGGTAATCGGCATGAAAGCGCTGTGGCGGTGCTGAACGGCATTTTGTTGCCCGCCATGAAAGAGGTGGGCGATAAATTCGGCTCCGGCGAATTGATCCTGCCGTTCGTGCTCCAGTCGGCGGAAGTGATGAAGAAGGCCGTGGCGCACCTGGAAACCTACCTGGAGCGCAAGGAAGGCGTCACCAAGGGCACGGTGGTGTTGGCGACGGTGTACGGCGACGTGCACGACATCGGCAAGAACCTGGTCAAGACCATTCTCTCCAACAATGGCTACACGGTGGTGGACCTGGGCAAGCAGGTGCCCGCGGAACAGATCATCTCCCGCGCGGTTGAGTTGAACGCGGATGCCATCGGGCTGAGCGCGCTGCTGGTTTCCACCAGCAAGCAAATGCCGTTGATCGTCAACGAATTGCAGCGCCGCGGCTTGAAGTTCCCGGTGATGATCGGCGGCGCGGCCATCAACCGGCGCTTCGGGCGGCGCATTCTGCTCACCGAAAACGGCGAGTTCTACGAGCCAGGCGTGTTCTACTGCAAGGACGCCTTCGAGGGCCTCTCGACGATGGATACGCTGACCGACGCCGCGAAACGCAATGGGTTTCTGGCGCAAATCCGCACCGAATCCGAGGCGGAGCTGGGGCGGGCCGCCCAGGTGGTTAGCAACGCGGGCAGCACGCGCATGCGCTCGGATGTGAAGCCGGCCGTCACCATTCCGCGCCCGCCCGGTTGGGGGCCGCGGGTGGTGCACAGCATGCCGCTCGAGGCGGTCTTCCAGCACCTGTCGCTCAACGAGTTGTTCCGCCTTTCCTGGGGCGCCAAGAACGCGCACGGGGAAGATTGGATCCGGCTAAAGGCGGAGTTTGAAGCCCGCCTGGACCGCATGAAGCGCGAAGCGCTGGCCGAAGGCTGGCTCAAGCCGCGCGCGGTGTACGGCTACTGGCCGGTTCAGGCGGACGGCGACGAGTTGATCGTGTACGAACCCGGCACGGTGCAGGCCGGCGCGCCGGTTGAGCAAACCCGCTTCTCGTTCCCGCGCCAGGCGGATGGTGAACACCTGTGCCTGGCGGATTACTTCGCGTCGGTTGACTCGGGCGTGATGGATGTGGTGGCGCTGCAGGTGGTGACGGTGGGGCAGGCGGCCACCGAACGGTTTGAGCGCTTGCAGGAGCGCGGGGAGTACACGGAAGCGTATTTCAGCCACGGATTGGCCGTCCAGACCGCTGAAGCCACGGCCGATTATTTGCATGCTCACGTCCGCCGCGAATTGGGGCTGGGCGCGGAACAGGGCAAACGCTATTCGTGGGGCTACCCGGCCATCCCGGAACTGGCGGATCACGCGCGCGTGTTTGAGCTGCTGCCCGCTGAAAGCGAGTTGGGTATGTCGCTGACGGCGGCGTACCAGTTGGTGCCTGAACAGTCCACGGCGGCCATCCTCTTGCACCACCCGGAGGCCAAATACTATACCGTCGGCGAAACGCGCGTCGAGCAATTGATGAAAAGTTGATGAAATAGGAAGGAACGGACAATCATGGTACTGGATAATCCCTTCTTGAAGTTGCTGGACAGCGGCAAACCGATCCTTTCGGACGGCGCAATGGGCACTATGTTGCATAAACGCGGCATCGGCTTTGACGTGTGTTTCGACGAGCTTAACCTGACCAACCCGGCGGTGGTTGGCGACATCCACCGCGCGTATATTGAAGCCGGCGCGAACATCATCCAGACCAACACCTTTGGCGGCAACCGCTACAAGCTGGAACAGCACGGCCTGGAGGACCGCCTGGTGGAAATCAATACCGCCGGGGTGGAATTGGCCCGGCGCGTGGTGTGGGCGTCGTTTAAACAGGTGCTGATTGCCGGCGATATTGGTCCGCTGGGCGTGCGCCTGGCGCCGTTCGGCCGGGTGCAACCTGAACAGGCCCGCCAGGCTTTTGCCGAGCAGATCACGGCGCTGGCCAACGCGGGCGTCGATCTGCTGATCATTGAAACCATGACCGACCTGTACGAGCTGCGCGAGGCAATTGCCGCCGCGCGGCAGGTGGCCCCTTACCTGCCGATCATCGCATCGATGACCTTCACGCGCGACGACCGCACGCTGCTGGGCGACGACCCGGTCAAGGTGGCGCGCGCCATGCACGGCTACGGCGCGGACGTGCTGGGGGTCAATTGTTCGGGCGGGCCGAATCAGCTACTGCGCATCCTTAAAGCCATGCGCGAGGCCGTCCCGGACGGCAAGTTCTCGGTGATGCCAAACGCCGGCTGGCCGCAGCAGGTGGGCGGGCGAATCATGTACCCGGCCGAGCCGGAGTACTTTGGCGAATACGCGCTCTCGCTGTGGAATTCCGGCGCAGATGTGTTGGGCGGCTGCTGCGGCACCACGCCCGAGCATATTGCCGCCATGACGCGCGCGCTGGAAAGCGCTGTTGAACGCGCTAACAGCGAGCGCGAAGCCGCTGAAATGCTGGAACCGGATGAGCCGCAACAGGCAGTCCAGCAAACCACCGGGCTGGGCCAGAAACTGGCCGAGGGACGTTTTGTGGTGGCCGTGGAAATGGATCCGCCGCGCGGGTATTCCACCCACAAACTGCTGGCAGGCGCCAGCCTGCTTGCCGAGGCCGGCGCGGATGTGATCAACGTGGCCGACAGCCCGATGGCGCGCATGCGCATGAGCCCCTGGGCGGTGTGCAGCCTGTTGCAGCGCCGCATTGGCGTGGAAACGGTGCTGCACTTTCCCACCCGCGGACGCAACCTGCTGCGCGTGCAGGGCGATCTGCTGGCCTCGCACGCCTTGGACGTGCGCAACGTATTTGTGGTGATGGGCGATCCGACCGCCATTGGCGATTATCCTGACGCGGCAGATAACTTTGACCTGGTGCCTTCGGGCCTCATCAAGCTGATCAAACAGGGTTTCAATGCCGGCGTTGACCATGCCGGGGTGGATATCGGCCAGCCAACATCGTTTTACGTGGGCTGCGCGCTGAACCTGAACCCGGACGATCCGGAAGCCGAAATCAAGAACCTGCGCCGCAAACTGCGCGCCGGCGCCGATTTTGTGCTCACGCAGCCGACCTACAACCCCGCCTCAGCAAACGCCTTTCTCCACCGAATCCGCGCGGAATTGGGTGAGGGCATGCGCCCGGTGCTGGCCGGCATTTTGCCGCTGGCCAGCAGCCGCCATGCTGCATTTTTGCACCAGGAAGTGCCCGGAATCTTCATTCCGGATGAGATTCAGCGGCGCATGGAGCAGGCCGGCGAGGCCGGAGCGCGCGAAGGAATCAAAATTGCGTTAGAATTAGCGCAGGCGCTGCGCGCCGAATTCAACGGGATTTACCTGATGCCCGCCTTCAACCGCTTTGATTACGCCGCTGAAATCATCGAAATGATCAAGCGGGAAGCGGAATAAGGTTGGCCGGGGCGCAGCAAATTTCGATGGGAGCTGCCCGATGTTGTTGACGATTGACATAGGCAACACGACATTGACGCTGGGCCTGTTTGAAGGCCAAAAACTGGGCGCCCGCTGGCGCCTGGCCACCGATTACGAACGGCTTCCGGATGAATACGGCCTGCAAATTTTGGGGCTGCTGCAAAACGGCGGCTGTTCCATCGCGCAACTGGATGGGGTTTGCCTCTCATCGGTTGTGCCGCCGATCACCGGCCGCATCATCACCGCCAGCAAACAATACCTGAACCAGGATTGCTTCGTGGTGGATCACTCGATCAAAACTGGCATCAACATCCAGTACGACGAACCGCGGGCGGTGGGTTCGGATCGGCTTTGCGATGCAGCGGCGGTGATGCACCTGTACGGCGGGCCGGCCTGCGTGGTCGATTTTGGCACGGCCACCACCTTCAACGCCATCACCAAAGAAGGCGAATACCTGGGCGGCGCGATCACGCCCGGCATCAACATTTCCGCCGAGGCGCTGTTTTCGCGAACCGCCAAGCTGCCGCGCGTCGAGCTGGCTGCCCCGCCGGCGGTGATCGGGCGCAACACGGTGCACGCCATTCAATCCGGGCTGGTGTTCGGCTATGTGTCGCTGGTGGAGGGCATGGTGGCGCGCTTCCGCAAGGTGCTGGGCGATGACATGAAGGTGATCGCCACCGGTGGTTACTCCGAGATCGTCGCGGACGAAACCGATGTGTTCACAACCGTCGCGCCCTGGCTGACGCTTTACGGTATGCGCATTCTCTGGGATCTGAATCATTGATATGACCAATCCACTTGCCAACAAACGCATTTTGCTGGGCGTCACCGGATCCATTGCCGCCTACAAAGCCGCCGACCTGGCTTCCAGGCTGACCCAGGCCGGCGCGCTGGTCGATGTGGTGCTGACCGAAAGCGCGGCGAAATTTGTCTCCCCGCTCACGTTTCAATCGGTCACCGGCCGCAAAGCCTATACGGATGCCGATCTGTGGGGCGGCGAAGGGCACGTCACGCACATTGGCCTGGGCCACGCGGCCGACCTGGTGTTAATCGCGCCGGTCTCGGCCAATACCCTGGCCAAACTGGCGCATGGGATGGGCGACAACCTGCTGAGCGTGACCGTGCTGGCTTCGCATTGCCCGCTGGTGCTGGCGCCGGCTATGGACGTGGGCATGTACAGCCACCCGGCCACGCAGGCCAACGTTGAAATCCTGCGACAGCGCGGCGCTGTATTCATCGGACCCGAGGAAGGCCGCCTGGCCTCCGGGTTGGTGGGCCTGGGCCGATTCGTCGAGCCTGCGCGGATCCTCGGGCAGACGCGTTACCTGCTTTCGCGCAGCGGTCCGCTGGCCGGGCGCAAGATTGTTGTCACGGCCGGGGGCACGCAGGAACCGATTGACCCGGTGCGCATGATCACCAACCGTTCCTCCGGCAAGCAGGGCTACGCGGTGGCGCAGGCCGCGCTGGACGCCGGCGCGGAGGTGGTTTTGATCAGTGCGCCGACCGCGTTGACCCCGCCGGTGGGGGCGGCCCTGGTGGCGGTGAAGACCGCCGCGCAGATGCAGGCAGCCGTGCTGGCCGAGACCGGCGACGCGTACGCATTGATCATGGCGGCAGCCGTGGCTGATTTTCGCCCGCTGCCGGCTGCGCAAAAGCTCAAAAAGGAAACCGGCATTCCCAGGATTGAGCTGGAAGCGACCGCCGACATCCTGGCGGCTGTGTCCGCGCGCAAAGCGGAGACCGGCTTTCCGAAGTTCATGGTCGGTTTTGCCGCCGAGAGCCAGGATTTGCTCAAGAACGCACAGTCAAAACTCGAACGCAAACGCCTCGATATGATTGTGGCCAATGACATCCTGGCGGAGGACGCGGGTTTTGAGGTGGATACCAACCGCGTGGTGCTGCTGTTCGCCGATGGCCGCATCCAGAAGCTGCCCGTGCAGGAGAAATCCGAAATCGCCGAGGCAATCCTCCAGCAGATCATCGCCTGGGGGTGATCTGGCGCCCAATTCCTGGCTTCAACCGGGCCAAATCGCCGCCCGCGGCTAATTCAAACAAGCTCATCATCGATTGACACAAGGCACAATGACCCGCATCCTGGTTTGCTCTGACATACATGCCAACCTTACCGCCCTCGAAGCGGTACTGAACGACGCCGGCAAGGTGGATTCGGTCTGGTGCCTTGGGGACGTGGTGGGGTACGGCCCCGACCCCAACGAATGCATCCAGCGCCTGCAAACCTTGCCGAACCTGGTCTGCCTGATTGGCAATCATGACGCCGCTGCGCTCGGGCAACTGGATATCAA
>ERZ1645187.2180-NODE-2180-length-17502-cov-5.905714_pt1 | contig 17502 bp, 13 predicted proteins | sample MGYA00575352_ERZ1645187 | MGnify/ENA primary metagenome ERZ1645187 (study PRJEB40837, sample SAMN11349314) | freshwater sediment metagenome | isolation source: river sediment | host: Sediment | place: India: Wazaribad , New Delhi | collected 2017-02-21 ... | reverse complement strand
GCGCTGGCGGGCGTTCTCGATGTGCGCCAGCATGGCCTCGCGCACGGCGGCCGCGTCGCGGGCACGCAGCGCCGGCAGGATGACGTGGTGTTCGCTCTGCGAGGCGCTGGCCGCGCCGGCGCGCCGCCAGGCAGCCAGGTTGAAGCGCATGGCCACGCGGTGCAGGCGCAGCAGGTAGTCGCGCAGGTAGGGGTTGCCGGCGGCTTCGGCCAGCAGCGCGTGAAATTGATAGTCCAGCTCGGCCAGCGCGGTGAAATCGTGCTGCGCGTCCGCATCCTGTAATTGCTCCACCAGCCCGGCCAGTTCGTCGAGCTGCGCCGCGCTCAGCCGTCGGCAGGCCAGCGAGGCCGACGGCCCGATCACCATCGCCAGCGCGTCCATCACGTCCACAAAGTCGAACACGCTCAGCGGCGTAACCATCACGCCCTGGCGCGGGGTGTGCTGCAACAGCGCCTGTTCGGTGAGGCGCTGGATGGCTTCGCGCAGCGGGGTGCGCCCCCAGTTGTAGCGGCTCATCAGTTCGGCTTCGCTCAGCGCCGCGCCGGGCTCGAGTTCCAGGGTGAGGATCAGGCGGCGCAGTTCGCTTTCGACGCGGTCGGATTCGCGGTCATGTGTCATGGGGAGGTCCTTAAGAGGGATTAACCACGGACACGGAGATCACGGAGAAGAAAAAGATGAGAGGAAAAGAAACAATCTAGAAAGTAAGAAAGCTGCTTTTATTGGCTGAATTTTTTAACTCTATTTTTCTCACAAAACTCTTCTCCGTGTACTCCGTGGTGATATTCCTTTCCTTATTAAACCATAATCGCATTCTAAAAACAATATCCAATTTGTATATATTTTGGATATTTCGTCGTATAATACAAATATGACCACCGGCATGCTGTTCGACATCCGCCGCTACGCCATTCATGATGGCCCGGGCATCCGCACCACCGTGTTCTTCAAGGGCTGCCCGCTGCGCTGCGCCTGGTGCCACAACCCCGAGAGCCAGTCGCCCGCGCTGGAGTTGATGCTGCGCCCCAACCGCTGCATTTCGTGCGGCGCGTGTGCGCAGGTCTGCCCCGAACTGGCCGTCCAGCCGGTGGACGGGCGCTACGTGACCGACCGGGCCGCCTGCACGGTCTGCGGGGTCTGCGTCGAGGCCTGCTACGCCGACGCGCGCCAGATCGTCGGGCGCGAGTACACCGTCGAGGAGGTCATGGCAGTCATCGAGCGCGACCGCGATTTTTACCTGCATTCCAACGGCGGCGTGACCTTCTCGGGCGGCGAGCCGCTGATGCAGCCGGATTTTTTGCTGGGACTGCTGCGCGCCTGCAAGACCGCCGGGCTGCACACCGCGCTGGATACCTGCGGTTACGCCGCCTGGGAGACCTTTGAGCGCGCGCTGCCCTATACCGACCTGCTGCTCTATGATCTTAAGCTGATGGACCAGGCCGGCCACCGCCAGATCACCGGCGTGCCCAACCGCCGCATCCTCGACAACCTGCACCGCCTGAGCGCACTGGGCGCGACGATCTGGCTGCGCTTGCCGCTCATTCCCGGCATCAACGATGACGCGGAGAACCTCCGCGCCACCGCCGCCTTCGTCGCCGCGCTGCCCAACCCCGCGCCGCTGTACTTATTACCCTATCACAACTCCGCCGAAGCCAAATACGCCGGCCTCGGCCTGCCGTTTCAACTGCCCGGCATCCAAACGCCCACAGATGCACACATGCATGCCATCGCCGAGTACTTCACCCGGGCCGGATTGAATGTCGTACTTGGAGGTTGACCCATGCCGATGACCGAACGCGTCGCCCGTTTGCGCCGCCAATCGCTGGACGCGCGCCCCACGCTCTCCGCCGAGCGCGCCGAGCTGATGACCGATTTTTACGCCCAACCGCACGGCCTGCGCTCCGCGCCGGTGGAGCGCGCGCTTTCGTTTGAGTACCTGATGGCGCATAAGACCATCTACATCAGCGCGGGCGAGCTGATCGTCGGCGAGAAAGGCCCCGCGCCCAAGGCCACGCCCACCTACCCCGAGCTGTGCTGCCACACCCTCGAGGACCTCGACATCCTCGACACGCGCGCCAAGACTTCCTTCGCGGTCAGCGCGCAGGTCAAGCAGATTTACGCCGACAAAATCATCCCCTTCTGGCGCGGCAAATCGATGCGCGAGCGCCTGTTCGCCGAGATGACGCCCGAGTGGATCGCCGCCTACGAAGCCGGCCTGTTCACCGAGTTCATGGAGCAGCGCGCTCCCGGCCACACCGTGCTGGACGACAAGATCTACCGCCTGGGCCTGCTCGATTTCCAGACCGCAATTGATGAAAGCCTGGCAAAGCTGGATTTTCTCAACGATCCGCACGCCTTCGCCAGGCAGGAGGAACTGCGCGGCATGCGCATCGCCGCCGGCGCGCTGATCACCTTTGCCGAACGGCACGCCGCGCTGGCCCGCGAGCTGGCCGCCGCCGAGCCCGACCCGCTCCGCCGCGCCGAGCTGGAGCAGATCGCCGAAACCTGTTCGTGGGTGCCCGCGCACGCCCCGCGCACCTTCCGCGAGGCGCTGCAATATTACTGGTTTGTCCACCTGGGCGTCACCAGCGAGCTGAACACCTGGGACGCCTTCTGCCCCGGCCACCTCGACCAGCACCTGGCGCCCTTCTACCGCCGCGAGCTTGCAAACGGCACGCTCACCCGCGAAACCGCCGAAGAATTGTTGCAGTGCTTCTGGATCAAGTTCAACAACCAGCCCGCGCCGCCCAAGGTGGGCGTCACCGCCGAGGAGAGCGGCACCTACACCGACTTCGCCCAGATCAACACCGGCGGGCTGCTGGCCGACGGCTCGGACGGCGTCAGCGAGGTGACCTACCTGATCCTCGACGTGATCGAAGAGATGCGCCTGCTGCAACCCTCCTCGTCCATCCAGGTCAGCGCGCAAAACCCGGATGAATTCATCCACCGCGCCGCGAAGATCATCCGCACCGGCTTCGGGCAGCCCTCGGTGTTCAACAGCGACCTGATCGTCGCCGAGTTGACCCGCCAGGGCAAGTCGCTGGTGGACGCGCGCTGCGGCGGCTCGAGCGGCTGCGTGGAAGTGGGCGCCTTCGGCAAGGAAGCCTACATCCTGACCGGCTACTTCAACCTGCCCAAGCTGTTCGAACTGGCGCTCAACGACGGGCGCGATCCGCGCACCGGCGCGCAGCTCGGTCCCCGCACCGGCGACCCGCGCAGCTTCGCCAGCTTCGACGAGCTGTTCAGCGCCTTCGAACGGCAGTTGTTGCACTTCATCGACATCAAAGTGCGCGGCAGCAACGTCATCGAGCGCCTGTACGCTGCCTTCCTGCCGTGTCCGTTCCTCTCGCTGCTGATCGACGACTGCATCGCGCGCGGTAAAGACTATCACGACGGCGGCGCGCGCTACAACACCTCCTACATCCAGGGCGTGGGCGTCGGCTCGCTCACCGACATGCTCAGCGCGGTCAAATATCATGTATATGAAGAGCGCGACCTGTCGATGGACGCGCTGCTTTCGGCGCTGGCCGGCAATTTTGCTGACGAGCGCACCCGCCTGCTGCTGGCCAACCGCACGCCGCGCTTTGGCAACGACGACGAGCGCGCCGACGCGCTGACCGTGCGCATCTTCGAGGCCTATTTCAACGCGGTTGACGGGCGGCGCAACACCCGCGGCGGTGAATACCACATCAACCTGCTGCCCACCACCGTGCACGTCTATTTTGGCGCGGTCACCGGCGCCACCCCCGACGGCCGCTGCGCCGGGCTGCCGCTCTCGGAGGGCGTTTCGCCCGTGCAGGGCGCCGACCGCTGCGGCCCCACCGCCGTGCTGCGCTCGGTGGCAAAGATGGATCACGGCCGCACCGGCGGCACGCTGCTCAACCAGAAATTCACCCCGCAACTGCTGGCCGACGAGGCCGGGTTGAACGGGCTGGTGCAGCTTATCCGCGCCTACTTCGCCATGCGCGGCCATCACATCCAGTTCAACGTGGTGGACGCCGAAACGCTGCGCGCCGCCCGGCGCGACCCGCAGTCGCACCGCGACCTGATCGTGCGCGTGGCCGGCTACTCGGATTACTTCTGCGACCTTTCGGAGACGCTGCAGGACGAGATCATCGCGCGCACGGAGCACGAGACGTTCTGAGGAAAGACAACCTGTTATTTTACAGTGACGGCGTCAGTCGTTCTCTGCACTGTCGGGACAACCATTTCACGGCAGCTTAATGGCTCTTTCGCCAGGTTAAAATGCAAATCAGGCTCCCGTCGGATCGGACCTATTCCCATGTTTGTGCTTTCCCAGGGTCGATCCAGGCACAGGGGAATGGCGCAAATTGTGGCAAACGTTGCATCACTCTAAGACGAAAAGCATTAGCCAGCCGGGCTGAAAATGCGTTATGATGCTACGGCGCGGGGCATCGACCGGTTGTATTGTTTCATCCGATCCTTATTCCAACCCATTTAAACGAGGCGTAGCGATATGACTTCTGTGAAGCGTGTCCACAACTTCAATGCCGGCCCCTCAGCCATGCCGGTGTCGGTACTCGAAAAGGCTCAGGCCGACCTGCTCAGCTTTGAAGGCTGCGGCATGTCCGTGATGGAAATGAGCCATCGCTCCAAAGAATTCGAAGGCATCATCAACACCGCCGAAGCCGACCTGCGCGAGCTGATGGGCATCCCGGCCAATTACAAGGTCATGTTCCTGCAGGGCGGCGCCACGCTGCATTTTGCCATGCAGGCGATGAACTTCCGCCCGGCCGGCGCCTCGGCTGACTACATCGTCACCGGCGCCTGGAGCAAGGCCGCCGTCAAGGAAGCGGTCAAGCTGGGCGCCACCAACATCGCCTTCAGCGGCGACGCCGACAAGTTCTCGCGCCTGCCCGCCGCCAGCGAGCTGAAGTTTGACCCGCAGGCCGCCTACGTGCACTTCTGCCACAACGAAACCATTCACGGCGTCGAGTTCAAAGACGAGCCGGTGGTGCCCGCAGGCGTGCCGCTGATGTGCGACGTGTCCTCCGACTTCCTCAGCGGGCCGCTGGATGTGAGCAAGTACGCCATGATTTACGCCGGCGCGCAGAAGAACGCCGGTCCGGCGGGCGTGGTGATCGTCATCGTGCGCGATGACATGCTGGAGCGCGTGCCCGCCAACCTGCCCGTCATGCTCGACTACAAGGCCATGGCCGAAGCCGCCTCGCTGCACAACACGCCGCCCTGCTGGTCGATCTACATGTGCGGGCTGGTGTTTAAATGGCTCAAGGAACTGGGCGGCCTGGATGCCATCTACAAGCTCAACCAGCAGAAGGCCAAACTGCTCTACGACGCCATCGACGGCTCGGGCGGCTATTACCGCGGCCATGCCGCGCCCGCGGCCCGCTCGATCATGAACGTGCCCTTCCGCATGCCCAGCGAAGAACTGGAAGAGCAGTTCGTCAAGGAAGCCAAGAAGGCTGAACTGATCGGTCTGAAGGGCCATCGCTCGGTGGGCGGCCTGCGCGCCTCCATCTACAACGCCGTGCCGCTCGAATCGGTCAAGGCGCTGGTCGATTTTATGGCCGAATTCCAGAAGAAGAACGGCTAAAAAGCAACCCTGCCACCGCGACGGGCTCTGCATCTGCAGGGCCCGTTTTTGTGCGCCGCCGGCAACCCATCAATGCCTGCCGTTTCCCCGCGCTCCAAAACCCCTTGACAGAAAAAGCGCGCGTTCACACGTTATAATAGCGGTATGCGACACTTAAAATTCACTCGCTGGATTTCCCTGCTGGCGCTGCTGGCCGGCCTGGTGGGCGGCACGCTGCGCGCGGGCGCGCCGGCTGCCGTGCAGGCCGCCCCGCTGGCCTCCGATGTGACCGCGTACGACCTGATCATTGCCATGAACGCGCTGCGCATGGGCAACGGCCTGCCCGCGCTGATTGAAGACCCCATCATCAACGCGGTGGCGCAGTCCACTGCCGAGATCATGGCGGCCAACAACATGTCCTGGCACATCGGCGACGTCTCCGGGCGGTTGCAATCGGCCGGGTACGGCGGCGGATCGAAGGTGTGGGGCACCGAAAACTTCGCCGTCGGCAACATGACCCTGGATGAGATCATGGTGGTGTGGGCGGATCCCTCGCACATGATTCCCGCGGTCAACCCGGCCTACTGCCACGTTGGCGCGGGGGTGGCCTCCGCGGGCGGCGGGCGCTACTATTACGTCCTGCAGGCGGCCTACACCGCCGGTACATCGTGCGGCGAATACATCTCGCCGGTTGGCACGCTGCCCCCCGGCGGCAACGTGGGCAATTACGGTATCATCGTGCCGGTGGAAGTGGCCACGCCCGACGCCGAGGGCAAGCTCTTTCACACCGTCAAGACCGGCCAATCGCTGTGGGCCATCGCCATTGCCTACCAGGTGACCATCAAAGACATCGAGATCTGGAACAACATCTCGCGCAACGACAAGTTGCAGGTGGGGCAGGTGCTGTTCATCCCCGGCGCCAACACGGCCGGCTATGCCACGCCCACGCCGGTGGGCATGGTCCAGAAGAGCACGCCGGACGCCGACGGCAAGATCGTCCACATCGTGGCGGCCTACAACACGCTGACCACCATCGGCGATGCCTACCAGGTGAAGGTGGATACGATCCTGGCGCTGAACAACTGGCAGCTCGACTGGCCGCTGCAGATCGGGCAAAAGCTGCTGATTGATGCCGGCAACGTCACGCCCAGCCCCACGCCGCGCCCGCTGACGCCGCTGGAAAAGCTCACCCCGGCCGCGGACGGCAAGTATTATCACACCGTGCAAAGCGGTGAGACGCTTTCGTGGATTGCCAAACTGTATGAAACCACCGCGGAAAAAATACAGGCCTGGAATAACCTGATCAGTTCAGATATTTTCCCCAACCAGCAGCTCCTCTTGCAGGTGACTCCGCCGGCCACGCTGACGCCCACGCCCGGCCCGCCCACCGCCACGCCCACGGTCACGCCGGTGACGCCCACCTTCACGGCCACGCCCAGCGCCACGCCTGCTCCCACCTTCACGCCCACGCCCGAGCCGTTCCTCTCGCTCAGCGGCGGCACGCCCTGGATCGGCGCATCGGTGATCGGGCTGCTGATCGGGGTTGGGGTGCTGGTGCTGCTGATGGTACGCAGGAAGAGGGCAGAGTGATGGGTGATGCGTGATGAGTGATGAGTAATGCGTTCTGAGGAATTGTCGTCTGTGACATTCTCCAGGGGCAAATCCGCGCTTGGACAGGCGTCCGTCACTACTCAGATCCCATCAGCGCAGCCCTTTTATCCTCTTCATCGCTGTGAGTACTCTCCCAACCCCAGCTCGCGAACCGTCTCCGGGGTCGGGCGGCCGTCGTCGCCCCAGCCGATGGCCTGCCAGTAGGCCTGCATCATCGCCTCCACCGGCACGCTGCGGCCGCGGTTAGCGCCCGCGCTTTGCGGCGGCTGCCCGGCGGCGCGCGGGTGAATCTTCAGCGCGCGCGGGTCGATGCCTTCGCGCAGGTTGAACATCTGGCGCAGCGTTTGAATGCGCTTGCCGATCTGCATGTATTCGGCCGGCGATTTGTGCCAGCCCAGCGCGGCGTTGAGCCACTCGAACAGCGGCAGCCGGTCGGCGCCGAGGAACGCGCCGAACATGCACAGCCCGGCGGCATTGAAAAGCTGGGTGTAACAACTGTTGGCGACCGCGGCGGCGGCGTTTTCGGCGCTGGCGCGGTAGCGGCTGGACCGGGAGTAAAACAGGCCGGGCCGCGGCAGCCCGGGCACGCGCGTCCACAGGCGGTACATATCGTAATAAATCTGCGAACCGGTGGTGTGACGGCCGGGGGTGGGATCCACGCTGGCATGCAGCGCATAGCCGGGATCCAGGCGCGGGTCGTGCATCGAAATCTCCTGCCCGCCGGCATGCACCGCGCCCTCCGGCGACGAGCCGTTCAGGCGCTGCGCCGCGCGTTTGACCCCGTCGGCCAGCAGGTTGCCCAGCCCCTCGCGGGCGATCATTTGCTCCACCAGCGCCTGCACGGCAGCCACGTTGCCCCAGCGCAGCTCCAGCCCGCCGGTATCGGCCTGCGTCAGGCGGCCTTTTTCATACAGTTCCATTGCGAAGGCCACCGCCGAGCCGGCCGAGATGCTGTCCATGCCGGCGCGGTTGAGCCGGTCATTGATCGCGAAGATGGCCTCGAGGTCGTTGTTCAGCAGCAGGCCGCCGAAAGACATCACGGTTTCGTATTCGGGCTTGTGCGTTTCGCCGCCTTTTCCATCCAACGAGCAAATTCCGCCGCAGGCCAGCGGGCAGGCATAGCAGCGGTATTTCTTCAGCTCGCGCGCGCGGATTTTGTCGGGATCGATGCCCGCCGAAACCCTGGCCGGGTAATCCAGGTAGCTGCCCTGCCAGTTCTTGACCGGCGAATCGCCCCATTCCACCGAAGTCTGGTTGAGGCTGCTGGTGCCCCATTTCTGGTACAGCTTGGTGGTAATCAGGCCGTCCATGCGCAGGATCAAAGGCATACTGCGCAGCAGCACGCCCAGCGCGGGCATGAAGCGGCCCGGCGGCAGCGGCACATTGAGCTTGTAAAAGCGGCGCGCCCGTTTGCTGAGCGCCTTCATCTTTTCGGGGTCGGCGGACTGGACCGGCCGCGCGCCCTTGAGCACCACGGCCTTCAGGCGCTTGGCGCCCATCACCGCGCCCAGCCCCGAACGCGCCGCCATGCGGCCGTAATCGTGGCAGATGCCGGCAATCAGCGAAAGGCGCTCGCCGGCCGGGCCAATGCAGGCCACTGCCGGTTGCCGGCCGCCGCCGTAACGTTCGCGCAGCGTGCGCTCGGTCTCAATCGCGTCCTGGCCCCACAGATCCTGTGCATCCACCAGGCGCGCGCCCTGCGCATCCACCAGTAATATCACCGGCCGCGGGCTGATTCCGCGCACGAAAATGCCGTCATAGCCACACTGCTTGATGGCCGGCGAGAGCCTGCCGCCGCAGTTGGCGTCGCCCCAGGTGCCGGTCAGCGGCGACTTGCCCACCGCCATCCAGCGCCCGGTGAACAGGCTGGGCGTGCCGGTCAGCAGGCCGGAGATGAACCCGAGCACGTTGTCGGGGCCCAACGGATCGGCGCCGGCCGGAATGCGGCGGTAGAGCAGCGCGGCGGCCAGCCCCAGCCCGGAGAGGAACTGCTCATACAGGCTGTCGGGCAGCGCCTCTTCGCGGCACTCACCCGCGCCCAGGTCCACCCACAGAATTTTGCCGGAATACGGTTTGCCAGTCATTTGCCGCCTTGTGAAATCGAATGACGTGATAGGCCTTGTTCGGCGGAATTTTGCCGGACAGGGATATTATGACCGCCTTTGGCGCAGGCCGGAATGGTTGCCGGCCCGGCTGAAAACCAACTGTAAAGTCAGACCCCCGGTGGCTACATCCAGCACCCGGCCGGCCGAAAACGCGTTGAGAAATTGATGCAAGCGCATATCACCCCTGCGATTAAGTGAAATAACGTTTCCAGTATAGTCGAAAAATGGCCGGATGCTCATCCGGCGGCGGGCCGGCTCGCCCGTCGAAATAACGAAATCGTAAAGCGCCAGGGCGCGTATTTCCATCCGGTTTGTGTTTTAATCATTGCAATCCTTTGAAATTCATCCCATCAGGAGGCCGCCGCATGACTCTCCGCGCTTCAACACTCATTCCCAGCGAACTGGTGTATTTCAACGCCGAAAAACTGGTTTCAAGCAAGGGCGTGTTCAACAAAACCGGCCTGCTGCACACCGACGTGCAGGTTAACCGCGTGGAACTGGCCCAGCACATGCTGGCGGCGGCCTTTTTGGCCAATGAGCAGGCCGGGTTGATGCGCCTGGAACTGCGCCAGAAGAATGTGATGTTTGGACTGGGCTCGAAAACCGCGCTGTTCGCCGACCCCACCGGCCAGCCGCCGCGCTGGGAGGGCCCCTGCCTGGAGGCCGACCTGCTGGCCGCCGCCGGGCGCGCCGCCAACAGCGAGGTGGAAAGCATCGTGGCGGCCTGGCTGGCGCGCGACTACTCGGACCCCTACGACGAGCTGTTCTCGCGCGTGAAGATGAACCTTGCCGGGCGCGGCCTGCTGGACATGCAGGAGGAGCGCAAGTTGAAGATCTTCGTCAGCCGCAGCTTTAGCCTGCCCGCCGAGGCGCGCGCTTTCATCGCCGCCCAGCCGCTGGGACCGCTCACCGCGCTGCTGCAGGGCTGCCAGAATTCCCGCCCGCAGGTCTGGCAGGAACTGGTCAAGCAGATCAAGAAGGCGATCGATTCGCGCCAGGAAAAGATGGACGTGGATTCATGATTCGTTGATTCGGGATTTGCATGGGGTCGGTTGGGTGGCGGGTCTTTTGCCATTGGACCGGCCCTTTTTATTCTGGCGGTCTTTGCGCCTTCGCGGTGTTGTTTTCGCCCCATGCCAAAGCGGTAATTGGTTAGCGGGGCAGCGCGTCTTCACAAATCGGCCCCCGCATTGCCTCAAAACGCATGGACCTGGAGCGCATTTGACCTGAACCTCTTCATTGCGGTACACTTCGAGGATTGCAACGAGGAGATAATTTAATGAACAACCACTATTACGTACCCGAAAGCGCCCTGGCCATCGTGGCGCACCCGGATGACATCGAATTTTCCTGCGCCGGCACCACCGCCCGCTGGGCGCGCGCCGGCGCGCGCATCGCCTACCTGCTGTGCACCAGCGGCGACGTGGGCATCGCCGAGCCCGGCATGACCCGCGCCCGCGCGACCGAGATCCGCGAGGCCGAGAGCCGCGCGGCGGCCGAAATCGCCGGGGTGCGCGACGTGATCTTCCTGCGCGAGCCCGACGGCATGCTCGAGGCCACCATCGCGCTGCGCAAGCGCATCGTGCGCGAGATCCGCCGCTTCCGCCCCGAGGTGATCATCACCGGCGACCCGACCGTGGTCTTCTCCAGCGCCGACTACATCAACCACCCCGACCACCGCGCCGCGGCGCAGGCCGCGCTGGACGCCACCTTCCCGGCCGCCGGGCAGCCCAACCTGTTCGAGGAGCTGGCCGCCGAGGGCCTGACCGCCTTCAAGCCGCGCAAGGTGTACATCACCGCCTGGGATAAAGGCGACACCTACGTCAGCATCGACGAGACCATCGACGTCAAGGTGGCCGCGCTGCGCGCCCACAAGAGCCAGATGCGCGACTGGGACCCCGAGCCGATGATCCGCGAAGCTGCCGGCGAGGCCGCCCGGGGCAAGGAAATGCAGTACGCCGAGAGCTTCAGGGTGGTGACGCTGGTGGACGATGAAGCCTGGGCCAAGACGGGCGGCAACGTGCCGGCGTAGGCCGAACGGACGCGCATGAAACTTTTTCTCAAGCTGGTCATTTCCCTGGTCATCGTCGCCATGCTGGTGGGCGCGTACTACCTCTTCCTGCGCCCCAACGAGGACGGCTCGACCGGCGTGATGTCGGAACGGCAGACCAAAATCCTGGCCTTCCTGGGCGACCCGGCCGGGCACGCCGACTGGATGCTGCCCGCCGGAACGGTGTGCGGCGACGCGCCCTTCCAGGTGCCCACCGACGGCTACATCGGCTTCGTGTGGGACGATTCGTTCTCGCCCGGCCACCATCACACCGGGCTGGATATTTTCGGCGGCGAACAACCCGGCCTGACGCCGGTCTATGCCGCCCACGACGGCTATCTGACCCGCGAAACCGGCTGGAAATCCACGCTCATCATCCGCATCCCCTCCGACCCGCTGCAACCCGGCCGGCAGATCTGGACGTATTACACCCACATGGCCGACCGGCTGGGCAACGACACCATCGTGGACGCGTTTCCGCAGGGCACCGGGGAGGTCTTTGTCGAGGCCGGCACGCTGCTGGGCTACCAAGGCAACTACTCCGGCGACCCGCTCAACCCGGTGGGCGTGCATCTGCACTTTTCCATCGTCAAAGATGACGGCAGCGGGCGCTTCCTCGACGAGCGCGAGATCGCCAACACGCTCGACCCGTCGCCCTACTTTGGCATGGCCCTGAATGCTCACGACAACCCGTCCGAGGTGCCGCTGTGCCCGGTGCAGCCGTGAGCCGCCCGCTGGCCGGTAAAATTGCGCTGGTGAGCGGCGCGGGGCGCGGGCTGGGCCGCCTGCTGGCGCTGGAACTGGCGCACGCCGGCGCGGCGGTGGCCGCGCACGACCTTTCGCCGGTGCACCTGGACGCGACCGTTGAAGCGGTGCGCGCGGCGGGCGGAGAGATTCACGCCTACACCGGCGAGAGCGGCAAGGGACTGCCCGCAACCGTGCTGGTGGATGAGGTGCTGGGCGATTTCGAGCGCATCGACCTGCTGTTTCACTGCGCCTGGGCGCGCCCGGCCGCGCCGCTGCTGCAACTGGACGAGTGGGACTGGCAGCGCACCTTTGAATCCAACGTCACCTCGCCTTATTTGCTGCTCAAGCTGGTGGGCGGCCTGATGCGCCAGCAGGGCGGCGGCGCGGCGGGCATCTTCGCTGTTGACGCGCGCACCCCGCCGGTCTTCGCGGCCAGCCAGCAGGCGCGCCTGGCGCTGGCGCGCGCAGCGGCGGCTGAATTTCTGACGTATAATATCTCTATATTCGCGATTTGCCTGGGGGAGAGTTTGAGCAACAGCGGCGAGGCCTCCCTGCCTGCCGGCAGTGAAACGCCCGAGCTGACCCGCGCCGTGCAACTGGCCGTGCAACTGGCCGCCCTCCCCGCCGCGGATGCGCCCGGCCCGGTGTACACCGCCGGCCTGAATCCTTCCCCGTTGGAGTGAGCCATGCTTTCGTACCGCGACCTGGTGAGTGGACTGAAGCAGATCAACCTGGACGCCAGTGCGCCCGTCATCGCGCACGCTTCGCTTTCGGCGTTTGGCGAGGTGCGCGGCGGCGCCGACGCGCTGCTGGGCGCGCTGCTCTCGCAGGTGGGCGGGCTGATGGCGCCGGCTTTCACCTACAACACCATGATCACGCCGCTGGAAGGCCCGCCCGATAACGGCCTGACCTACGGCGGCGGTGATGACCAGAACCGCATGGCCGAATTTTTTACGCCCGATATGCCCGCCGACCGCCTGATGGGCGCGTTCGCCGAGGCGCTGCGCCGGCATCCCGGCGCCAAACGCTCGGCGCACCCCATCCTGTCGTTCTGCGGGGTGGGGGTGGAGGATGCCCTGGAAGCCCAGACGCTGGAAGAGCCGCTCGCCCCGATCGAGGCGCTGGCCGGGCGGGGCGGCTGGGCCGTGCTGCTGGGCGTGGACCACACCTGCAACACCATCCTGCACGCCGCTGAAAAACGCGCCGGGCGCAGGCAGTTCGTGCGCTGGGCGCTGACCGAAGCGGGCGTGCGCGCCTGCCCGGGTTTCCCGGGCTGTTCCAACGGCTTCGAGCAACTCGCGCCGCTGGTCAAGGCCATCACCCGCACGGCGCATATCGGCAACGCCGAAGTGCGCGCCCTGCCGCTGGCCCCCATGATCGAAATCGCCGCCGGCCTGATCCGCGAGGACCCGCTGGCGCTGCTGTGCGACTCGCCTGACTGCGAACGCTGCCAGGCGATCCGCCTCATTTCTGCCCCAACCCGTTGAGCCATGAACACCGCACCTCACAGCTACCTCACCCACCTGGAATGTACCGAATGCGGCCGGACGTTTGACGCCGGTCAACTGCAAACCTTTTGCCCCGACTGCCGTTCGCCGCTGATGGCGCGCTACGACCTGGCGCGCCTGCGCGCGGAGGCGTCGCGCGAGCAATTTGCCGCCCGCCCGCGCGGCATGTGGCGCTGGGCCGAGCTGCTGCCCGTGCGCGATCCGCAATTCCGCCTGACGCTGGGCGAGGGCGACTGCCCGCTGCTGCCGCTGCCCCGCCTGGGCGCGGAACTGGGCATGCCGCGCCTGTTCGTCAAGGACGAGGCGCTCAATCCGACCGGTTCGTTCAAGGCGCGCGGACTGTGCGCCGCGGTGGCGCGCGCGCTGGAACTGGGCGTGCGCGAGTTTGTCATTCCCACCGCGGGCAACGCCGGCGGCGCGCTGGCGGCCTATGCCGGGCGGGCCGGGGTGCCCGCGCACATTTACATGCCCGCCGACACGCCGCGCGCCAACCAGGTGGAAGTGCAGGCGGCTGGCGCGGACCTGCACCTGGTGGACGGTTTGATCAACGACGCCGCGCGCGAAGCCGCCGCCGGGGCGGCCGCCCACGGCTGGTTCGACGTTTCGACCTTCAAAGAGCCTTACCGCTGCGAGGGCAAGAAGACCATGGGCCTCGAACTGGCCGAGAGTTTCGGCTGGCGCCTGCCGGACGTGATTCTCTATCCCACCGGCGGCGGCACCGGCCTGGTGGGCATGTGGAAGGCCTTCGCCGAGTTGGAAGCGCTGGGCTGGATCGGGCCTGAGCGCCCGCGCATGGTCAGCGTGCAGGCCGAAGGCTGCGCGCCCATCGTGCGCGCCTTCCGGCAGGGCAGCCCGCGCGCTGAATTCTGGCAGGATGCGCACACGCTGGCCTCGGGTCTGCGCGTGCCGGGCGTGTTTGCCGACCGGCAGGTGCTGCGCGCGCTGCGCGAAAGCGGCGGCGCCGCCCTGGCCGTCAGCGACGAAGAGATCACGGCCGCGCAGCGCGAGCTGGCCGCCGGCGAGGGCATCTTCGCCGCGCCCGAAGGCGCCGCCACGCTGGCCGCCCTGCGGCATTTGCGGGAGAACGATTGGATCGCCGCGGACGAAACGGTAGTGCTGTTCAACACCGGCAGCGGCTTGAAATACATTTAGGGGGAAGATGGTTTTATGATCTCACAGGACCGCACCCGCTCATCGTTGGAACTGCTGCTCAGCATCAGCCGCGAACTGGCCACCACGCTGGATATGCACACCGTGCTGGCGCGCGTGCTGGAGCTTTCGATTGCCAACGTGGGCGCGGAACGCGGCAGCCTGATTGTGCTGGATGCCAACCTGCAGCCGGTGGATGCCGCCATCCTGGTGGAGGGCCGCCTGCTGCCGCACACGGTGGAACAACTGCGCGATACGCTCTCCCACGGCCTGGCCGGCTGGGTGATGCGCAACCGCGCGGCCGTGCTGGTGCCCGACACCCGCCAGGACGAACGCTGGGTGCGCCGCGAGGACGATATGGACGAGCGCACCGGGGCTAAATCGGCGCTGTGCCTGCCGCTGCTGGCCCGCGAGCAGATCGTCGGCGTGCTCACCGTGGTGCACCCCGTGCCCGGCCAGTTCAACGAGGAGCACCTGGCCCTGCTGGGCGCCATCAGCGATATTTCGGGCATGGCTGTGCACAACGCCCAGTTGTATTCGTCGCTGGAGAACGCCCACCGGCGCTACCACGAGCTGTTCGAGGATTCGATCGACCCGATTTTCCTCACCGCGTTGAACGGGCAGGTGCTGGAGGCCAACCGTCAGGCCGCCAACGTCACCGGCCACCCGCCGGCCAATCTGTCCAAACACAACATCAAAGATCTGCACGCCGTGCGCTGGGAGCACGTGGGCGGCGGTTTTGAGCGCCTGGCCGGCAACCTGACCGTGCGCTACGAATCGGAGCTCAAGGTGCGCGGCGGCGGCAAGCTGCCCGTGGACGTGTATGCCCGCCGCGTCGAAATTGAAGGCGCGCCCTGCCTGCAATGGATTTTTCGCGACATCTCGGAGCGCAAAGACCTGGATTCGCTGCGCGAAGACCTGAGCGCGATGATCTACCACGACCTGCGCTCGCCGCTGGCCAACATGATCTCCAGCCTGGACATCCTGGCCTCGCTGCTGCCGATCGAGGAGAACGACTCGCTCAAATCGGTCTTCCAGATCGCCACGCGTTCCACCGAGCGCATGCAGCGCCTGATCAGCTCGCTGCTGGACATTAACCGCCTGGAGGCCGGGCAGCCCATCGCCAACCGCGCCGCGGTGATCGTCGCCAACCTGGTGGAGGACGGCCTGGACGCGGTGGCGCCCATGCTGGAGAACAAGCATCTGACCGTCACCCGCGAGCTGGAGCCCAACCTGCCGCCGGCCTTCGTGGATGCCGACATGATCCGCCGGGTGGTGATCAATCTGCTGGACAACGCCAGCAAGTTCACCCCCATGAACGGCCGGCTGCGCGTCACCGCCCGGCTGGTGGGCGAGTGGATCGAGGTGGGCATCTCCGACAGCGGCCCGGGCATCCCGCCAGAGGCGCGCGAGGCGATCTTCAACAAGTTCGCCCGGCTGCAGGGTGAGCGCATGCCCAAGGGGTTGGGGCTGGGGCTGGCGTTCTGCCGGCTGGCGGTGCAGTCACATGGTGGTAAAATCTGGGTGGAAGGCGAGCCGGAACACGGCAGCCGCTTCCTGTTTACGCTGCCCGTATCGAAGACAGCGGCCTGAGGCCGATCATTTATTCCTAGAGGATGAACATGCAGGAAATTGCCGCGCACGTTTTTATCGAAACCGCATACCCGGGCGTCACATTGGCCGCCCTGAACACCCCGCACGGACTGATTTTGGTTGACGCGCCGCTGCGCGGCGAGGATACGCGCTCGTGGCGCGCGATGCTGCTCAACATGGGCGGCGGCGTGGAACGCCTGCTGGTGAACCTGGACGCGCACTTCGACCGCACGCTGGGCGCGCGCGCCATGGATTGCACCGTGGTGGCGCACGAGAAAGTTTCGCAGATCTTCCGCAACCGGCCGGTGACCTTCAAGACGCAGGGGACAGAAACCGGCGCCGAATGGGAACTGTATTCCAACCTGGGCAGCATCCGCTGGGCGCCGCCCGAAATCACCTTCACCGATGAAATGGTGATCCACTGGGGCGGCAGCCCCATCCGGCTGGAATCGCGGCCGGGGGTTTCGCACGGCGCGCTGTGGGTGCATCTGCCCGAGCAAAAGATCGTCTTCGTGGGCGATGCGGTCATGCCCAACCAGCCGCCCTACCTGGCCAGCGCCGACGTGCCGGTGTGGATCGAGGCGCTGCGCCTGCTGCTCTCCGAGCCGTTCCAGAATTACACGCTGGTCAGCGGGCGCGGCGGGCTGGTGACGCATGCCCAGGCGCGCGACCAACTGGCCTACCTGGAGCGCGTGCGCGTGCGCATCGACGGGCTGGTGGAAGCCGGCGGCAAGGCCGAGGACACCGAGGCGCTGATCGCGCCGCTGCTGCAGGGCTTCGAGCCGCTGCCCGAGCACCGCCCCATGTATGAACAGCGCCTGCGCTGGGGCCTGCGCCAGTACTTCCTGCGCCGCAACTTCCCCGAGAGCATCGAGATCGAAGAGTAATAGATAGCCACAGAGATCCTTGATGGCGCCGGTCTTCGACCCGCTATTTGCCGTGCCCGGTTGGGATCAGACAACCCAGGGCACAGCTCAACCGTTATTCACCGCGTCGATTTGATCCTTGCTGCCGTGCCCCTACCATCGGCACCTGTTGGGGCACGGCGATGCAGGCCTCGGACGCCATTTCACCCATGATTTGCCGTGCCCGGTTGGGATCGGACAACCCAGGGCACAGCTCAACCGTTATTAACCGCGTCGATTTGATCCTTGCTGCCGTGCCCCTACCATCGGCACCTGTTGGGGC
>ERZ1645187.2179-NODE-2179-length-17504-cov-11.204080_pt1 | contig 17504 bp, 45 predicted proteins | sample MGYA00575352_ERZ1645187 | MGnify/ENA primary metagenome ERZ1645187 (study PRJEB40837, sample SAMN11349314) | freshwater sediment metagenome | isolation source: river sediment | host: Sediment | place: India: Wazaribad , New Delhi | collected 2017-02-21 ... | reverse complement strand
AATTCAAGATATTGTTTCTCAAGGTTATTGAGTTCATCTTCTGAGCTAATTAAAATATGCTCTACAAGTACAACTTTAGGTATGTTAAGATCATCCAATAATGAACGGATAATTGAATATCTATAATTAAATCCTTGAGACAAATGGACATTATCGAATATATAAAACGTAAAGTTATCTCCACCGTCTTCTGACATAACTACAGACGTACTATCACGAAATACACTAGGTGCTGTAGGAGAACCAGAAATTAATTCTCCATCCATCCCTTGTAATTCTTCCTTGTATTTCTTTGCAAACTCTTGAAGTTTCTTATTCCTGAATGGTTTCATACTTCGGCTATATGCTACACCATCAAGAATAATACAGCGTAACCCATCGAGCTTAGGAGAAGCATAATAACCCTGAGATAAATCAAGGTTATTTACTTTGCTATATTCAATTGCTAATTGAGGCTTAATCATACTTCTGCACCGTTCCTTTGCGAGTTTCCCATTCTTCAGGTGTTAAATGAAATTCACAAGTATCACAAATAACTCTCTCTCATAGTAATACCCGGCTTTAAATGGAAGATACCTCGGGGATTCTCCGCAGAAAGGACATACTTTGAACTTATAGTCTTCAGAATAACTCATCATTACCTCATTTTGTATTTAAAATACTAGCAGAAAACCATACAGCCCATGGTTGTTTAATTTCTTGAGCATGAATCTTTCCGCAATTATTACAAACTCTACTTTGCAGAATCCTATAAGAAGAATGCGTATTGAATGGCTCTGACCACTTAGACCAATCGTGAAAGATACAGAATTTCATTCTACTCCCTTTTCAATTTCATGAATAACCGCAAGATAGCCAAGCGTTAAGTAATACTCTCGCTCATAATCTTTAAAGAGACCATCCCCTTTCGGTTTAGCTTCAAATACTAACACTCCTCCAACATCCGGGTATTCTACCCTAAATTTTCCGTGACGTAATCTAAAATACCCAACAATATTACCTTCTGAATCTAGCATATCGTATTGCTCAGGACATGCTACACAAGTTAATTTAAGAGTATATTCTCCATCTGTATAATCAGATAGGTATTCTCCGCAAGGTTCAAGAATGTGTTTCATTTATAGTTTCTCGTTTTAAATGCAACGCATATTATACACTGCATTATACAATGCCTCTGCTGTATTTTCAATCTCTTCAATCGTAGCAATATCATCAATATTCATGGCAACTGATTTAATACTGCCATAGTACATTGAAATGTCACAGAACATAATATTATATAACTCTGGATCAAATGTTACTTTAATCTCATAATCCTTTGTTGCAAACGCAGCAGTTGGAGGGCAGTATTTATTACAACTCCACATAGTATTCTTTTTAAAATCAGAATATTTAAGCATAATTCGTATCCTTTCTATAACTTAGCTCTAGATTAAATAGCTCCTCAACATACGTTCCTTTAATATGCTGCTGAGTATCTAGAATAGCTAGAATATGCTCTGTATCCATCTCACAAAGAGTAATCTCTTTTTTAGGTCCAGTCCCATTTTTACCGTAAGAGTTCCATTTAAAATAAAGCCGAGCAATAAGCAAATCGTTAGACTCAAGTGAATTTTCAGTATATCCCATACTGCCATCATAGACCCTCTTGCAATAATCCTTTCCACCATCTACGGAAAGACTTCCACAAGAACAAGTCCTATAATCATGTCTATACTTACTTTCAATAGTTTCTCCGCATTGATGGCAAGTTGCGCTATTGACAAGAATGATAAGCTTAGACAGTGCATATGTTTTCATTATTTAATCACTTACCCTTTCGTAGAACATCCATGCAGAAATTATACTGCTCATTTCCAAAATCTTCAACGATTGCTACACGGGCGTCTAGATCGAATACACGAGGTTTAATATAAGCAGATGTTACTAGGAATTTATGAATTCCACCTCCTTCGTCATTCTTTGCAGCAATAGCATACATACTGGAGTAAGGTACACCTTCTTGTCGTTTTGTCATAATTACCTTTGACAATTCTTTAATTGAACTACATAGCTCTGAGCCACTAGAGCTTACCTGAGCAAATGCAGTGCCAGCAAGAAACAAAGCAGAAATAATAGCAATCTTAAAAGTATTTTTCATAGTAATCTCCGATTAGTTAGAAAGTTCTTCTTGAGTAGGCTTACGGCAGAAATTCCAAGGAACAACAGCAGTGGTTGCCCAACTATCCCCTCCATCAGCATAGCAATAAGCTTTACCATCTTTTTCGTAAGCAAAGTAACGTTTCGTCCAGCGGTCTCCAATAGCACTTACCATGACCTTATCGTCTTTCTTGAAGTCTTCGTAAGGAGAGGTTCCGATTAGGTCATACTCACTATCAACCTCTACATATAACCCTCCACTAGAAGTGAACTGATAAGAGGCTTCTCCAAACTTGTTTTTAATTATCGCAACAACAGGATACAACTCGTCGTCTACATCAATACAAAGTACTCGTACCGGAAGGCCACTTCGCGTCTTATACTTCTTACCCATAGAAATTTTATTCATAGGTTTCTCCTCAACTTGTTCTTCAATTACAGGTTCAAACAATCGTGCGTCAAACCGACACTGCTTGCACTCATTTACAGAGAATGTAAAATCATTGTTATCAATGTATTCTACTGTAGAGATATTACCTTCTGTACTTGCAAAGAAGTCATCATTAAAATGGCTTACTCGTTTAACCTTCATACCTACTTTAAGATTAGAATGTTTCATTACTTCGCTCCTTTAGAATTAAGTTACAGGTGCTAGTTTATCTTTGCACTAAACCTTTGTCAACAACTTTATCTATCTCGATATACTACACTATGGATATAAGCAACAGCTTGAGTGAATTGAATTTGCACTTGAAGTGGGAGCGTATGCCAATCATCATTTCTTTCTGCGCTTCTACAACACCGCTTATAGAATTCTACCACTGTACTATTGCGTTCTGCTTTTTCTTCAGCTTCCTTTTGCATCATTTACTCCTTTAACTTATAAATACTTTCTTTACGTTCTTCCTCTGATAACCATTGACTACTAATATGTTCGTGATAAGCATTAAGCACTTTACGAAGGTAGTCTGCTTGAGCAAAATCTAAAGTAAACTCAATCCCTTCAATTGAAATATCTACGTTACTGTCAGTTTCTTGTAGCTCGCACACAACTTTACCAATATAATTCTGACAGTAGCCATTACCATGTTTCAAACGAATGCGATTCTTCTTCTTGTTGATACAAAGTAATTCTTGTGTGCCGTCATTATTTGAGATTAAAAATTTCATTTGTTTTTCCTTTAATTAAAGATTAGATTGCAATTATGCTTCTTACAACAATGCAAAACTTCAAGCATAAGTTGACAATACTGCATTGCGCGTTCCTTGTCAATACCTCGAGTGTAAAAATTATCTACTTGCTCATCTTCTCGGAGCAACGGATTATTTTGTTTATTCATTAGTTTTAATACATTCTTTGTTACTCGATCTTGCATGGATTGATCCCAAGAACCGCAAAGATCTTCATATGAAATTTCAGGAATAATAGACCTAAGTAGCAAAGCAGCATTTAGATTAGAGATATTGAAGATAGCAAACTCTGGTGAAGGTGCTTCTTCAAGATAGTATCCTGTACCATTGCAATCGTAGCAATCTTGATCTTGATCTTCTCCGTCGCAGAAACAAGGTACTTCTTGTTTGATGTACTGAATTGCTTCAGGGTAGAAAGTAACTGACATTTTTTATTCCTTTAGTTAAGTAGTAATACAGATTCTACACAAGTTCTTTGATGTTGTCAAGTCTTACATAGTAAGAATTTACTTACCTATAAAAGAAAAGAACCCTACGGATTAGCGTAGGGTGTGGTGTTACTTATTAAGATAATTTCTAAGAATGTGCCTAGCAGACATTGCAGATTCAGTATATCCAAAACGATACGGATGGTTAAACTGCTTTTTATTTTTATAATTTGTTACAGTTGCAAGATAAACTTTAATCGTTTGCTTTGCAAACTTAATTGCCGCATCTTTACCGTCTCTATTGTAAATAAAATCAAGTCTATCTTTTTCATACATAAGGTCAATAGCGGGATACATTTCAATCTCCTAATAAGTTAAGGTATTACTACAAGTTCGATTGTATATGTAGTTCTAGGCGTTGTCAAGATATAATTACTTTGTGTAATTCAACCCATGCGCTTGCTGCCACAAGAGGTACTTGTCCATTTCCAAGGGCTTTAAGTCTGTCCATCCTGAAGGCCACCCCATCAGGTACTCGAAGTTCTTCGGGGAAGGTTTCCCAAACGCTGTTACGAAGTTCCTGCATGATTTGTGTTTCTGCATACTTGGACTTGCAAAGTTCGCTATAGTAGTCGGTGTATGCAAGTAACCAAAATCTATCCCGTTCATGGTCTGCACCAACGTCTTTCGCTGAAAGTTTGATATATTTACTGTTATATCCGATTTCCAGCAAGTCTCTCTGTGCTTGTAGTATGGCTCTTTCGGATACATTTTCTGCAAAGACAGTTGAAGGGCATACCTCCCCGATAACCCGCAGCATTTCTCTCCATAAGTCTTTTGAAGCAATATTTCTACCTCTTGCTGCACTAGAGAACGCTTGGCAGGGGAATCCTCCAGAAACCAAGTCCACAGTTCCTTTCCACGGTCTTCCGTCAAACGTGCAAATGTCGTCCCATATCGGGAACGGTTGAAGAACTCGGTCGTTTTGCCGTTGAATGAGAACCTCAATGCAGTATTCATCTCGTTCAACGGCGCATACAACGTTGTGTCCGAGGATGTTGCTTGCAAGTAGTCCTCCGCCACAGCCTGTGAAGAGAGATAATTCGCGTAGTCCTCCACTATTGCTTTTGAAATTATCCATGCCATTTCCTTAAATACCTCGCTAAATTTTCCAAAATTACTACGTCATCCTCACAGTAACCTAACACAGAGTTACAGCGTTTACATAACAAACCCCGTAAAATAAGTGTTGAATGGCAGTGATCTACATTTGGTGTCGTGTCTTTGTTTCCAAATTCAAATTTGATATTACAACAGGCACACTTTCCACTTTGATCTTCCATTGCTGTATTATTCTATCTACATTCTTCTTTCTCCAGTCTTTAACTTTTATTAGGGCGGATTCTCTATTGTTTTCATACCACTCCTTTGTTGCTTGTTTTTCACAGTCCTTGCATAAAGAGTGATAACCTTTAGTGCCACTTCTTTTATAGAATAGTTCAACGGATTTATTTTCTTTACATCTGCTACAGATTTTATTTTCTTGCATAATCATCCCGCGAACAATGCCAACTCATTCATAAATCCTCCAAGTTTTACCTTGATAATGCTCATCATAACCAAGACTATTGATAACCATAAGATGCTTTCCTTTGTTTACAACATAAGCATCTAAACCATTTACCATACTAACCGTCTTACCAAACAACTCATAACCGTTATTCAATCGATATTCAACAACTGCCTTCTGTTCATTTGTGAGATACATCTTACTTCCTTTCGTTAAGTGATAGGCGGATTGTACATACCAACTAACTCGATGTCAACAGGTACTTCTAACTTTCTTTTCGTACTCTTCTTCAGCCTTCTTCCAGAAGTAGCTATCATGAGGATTCCACAGCATCTTCTTGCAATAATCCGTCATCCACATCCATTTGGTTGCCAATTCTTTAGCTTCTTCATTTTGTTCTGTCACAATATTACTCCTATTTATCAGTAAGAATAAATACCTTATCTAAGAGAACTTCTACTGTCAAGCACTATTTCAAAGAATCTTTCCTGATTGCTATCTAGTAGTATACTACTTATAAGTTGTTGAATTATATAATATATTATAATACCTAAGTGGTGAATTCGGAAATATCGACTTTAGTAAACTAACCTTTTAAGAATGAATCCTAAAGGCTAATCTACTGAGCCGATAAATCCTGCTATGCTTTACCTAAGCGGAGCCATTACGGATTACTTGATTGTACCTATAAGATTACTCCTATAAGCCTTTCGCCCAACCAAGACAATGCTATACTAGCCATCGTATCTAAGCGCCAGATTATTCCGCAAAGTCGTCAAACGGGAGGTAGCAATAGCTCTGCTACTACGAACAGCGGGTTCCAATCGCATTGTACAAAGGTATCCACCTAAGCCTAGTTCCTCATACTGGTATTGATGTGCCTTGACACACCCTTATAAATATTGTAGCACAGAAATCCTAGAAGTCAAGCCTTACCTGACTCAAGTTACAAATATCTTGTATATCGTTACAGACTGTTACACAAAGAGTTGTTGACAAGACTTGTAAGCCTATGTACAATCCGTGCATCAACAAAACAAAAGGTAATCGCAATGGTTTCATTTAGTAGCATTACAGCAGAAGAGTTCATTAGGCTCAACGCAAATAACATTCCCAATGAAGTTCTAAAGTATTTTGATGACTTCTCGGAGCAGATTAAAGAGTTGCAAAAGGAAGTCCAAACTCTTAGACGTTCGGATGAATTAGCTTGGGAACAAGTAAACTTTGCAATAGACTTAGTACAACAACTAGATCATTTTGCAGAAAATAACTTGTCAAAACCTAAGTTGAAGATGTATAATCAACTCCGTGAAAACACTTACTTTGAGGTATAAATTATGAAATATGATAATCCAATTGAAATCCTTGCTAATCTTGTTACAGCATTGAATTCTACATACTGGAGTTCTTGGCAAAGTACAGCTAATTTTAGCTCTGAATTATCTAAAGCTGAAGAATTTCTTTCTAAATTTAATGAAAAGGTGGAATAAGCATGAATCATTATCAAGAGAATGGATATAAAAATCGCAAGGAATACTTGGAGTGCCTTGCAGAGGATTTCGATTGTACTGTTGATACAGTGCTTGCATTGGCTGAAGTTCTAGGGGAAGATGAGGATTTCGATGGTCTAGTCTCTGCATTAGAGGATTATTTTGAATAGTGACTAAACCTTCATAATCAGCCTACATTCAATGCAAACTAATCAGGTGTATGGTAGCATACCTCTAAGGCTGATCGTGCAACATAGAGCGATTATATAGCCTTCTTAAAGGTTTTAATGCTATGGAAAGTATATGTATAATTACTTGCAAATAATCCTAAAGAGAAATCAAAGAATTTTTAGAAATAACTCTTGACTTTGCTCTGAAATAAGCTAAACTATAGTTGTAACTAATTCTTAGGAGAAATTATTATGGAAGATATTGTAAATCGTTTGCGCGGCTTTAAGTCTGCCGCCGCGCAATCCTGGTCTCATGAAGCTGCCGACGAAATCGAATCCCTCCGCTCCCAGCTTGCGGAAGTGACGAGGGAGCGGGATGCGGTCAAGTGCTTAATGGACTGCTACAACTTAGGCGGTTGGACTGACTCTATCGGAGTTGCTGAGCAGCTTCTCGCCACCCAGGCCCACGCTGCGCGGCTGGAGAACGCACTGGAAATCATCGCTGGAAGACGGCAGTGCATTGATAACCTCCTTAGCAATGTTGATATAGCTAATGCAGCCCTCTCCACCCCATCAACCTCGACGCCTTGCATGAGCATGATGCGCAATTGCTGCGCGGGACCGCCGAGAAGTGGAAAGGCGTTGAAGGAGTCAGCCCCTACGAATTTCTGATTAACGAAGCCGCCCTCCACCGGGCAAAGAAGGATAGTCACCAGTGAGAGGTGCTTGACTGGTTTGTTATTAACTGATACTTGAAAGGAAACCAAAATGATTACTCAAGAAGATTTGATCTCGGCAGGTTACAAGCCATTCAAGCAAAGTAATATTAAAGATTTTACAGAATCCTTCTGGCAGAAACGATTTGATGATGCTAAAGGAAAGAAATATTTTATTACTATTGCAGAGTATAATAACTCAAACTACAAGGAACTCCTTGATGTTAGGGGGCGGTATTCATTTGAACCAGAGTCCCAGTTTTGTTCAAACGGAATTACATTCAATATTACTATGCTATCACCGAATAGCATAGAAGAGATGGAAAATTTCTTTGGCAGTATGTGGGTCAAAATGAACTGCGATTATTATGAAGAGTTTTAAATGCTGAATATTTACTCAAAAGAACTATCTTCCTTTGAAGCAATGCAAGAATTATTTGAGAAATATTGCATGGAGAGATGTATCTCTATGGATTTCTCAAAGGAAGACAAGTATAATAACTATGTCCATCAGGAAACTGCCTCTGCATTTATTTGGTGGATTAGAGGTGTATTCGCTGTACTAGTAGAGAGTATTAATTAAACTTATTTTAGGAGCAATAAACATGAAAGCAATTTATCTAAATCAAAGCACTATTCAATCTCTTATTTCACGCAATAAAGAGAAGATTACTGCACTTGAAGGTCTTCTCAAGGAAGGTAAGCAAGTTATTAGTGAACTTTGGGATGCTTCAAATCCAATGGACAAAAGTATGCAAAGTGAAACTGCATTTACTTGTTTGAATGAAGCAAAAGATATGACTCGAAAGATTCGTAAGGAAATTAATCTTCTTGCTAGTTTTCAGAAGTCTTTGAAGAAGGCTGTGCGATAATATGGATTTTGAAACAGAAATGAACCTAAGTTTTTCTGAAAAGAAGATTTATGATTACTCCGAAATTAATTGGAGTAATAAGATTTCAGATAAAACTAGACGAGATGAATATTTTTATCGAAATTCTGAAGATAATTCTCAATTTCAATTTGAAGGGATGCGTTGGAAGTAAGATATGTCGAAGAAACGCTATGTCATTACTGCAAGTGCCATTAATAAGAGGGGGCGTGTTATTTCTCAGGCGACAAACAGTTATCAAAAAAGTAACCCTAAGCAAAAACAATTTAGTATTCTCGCGGGCATGTCTGATAAGCGTATATATTTGCATTCGGAAATTGCTAGCCTACTGAGGGCTAGGGGTGCCTACGTACACACGTTGAAAATCGAAAGATATGACTCTCAAGGTAATCCTAAGCTAGCTTGGCCGTGCCCAAGCTGTCAATTATTTATTAAAGAATACGGGGTTAAACGGGTTGTTTTTACAACAGAAGAAGGTTTTAAGGAGTGGATTGTGCAATGAGTAAACTTAAAAATTTAGTTGGGAATAGATACACTAGGTGGTTAGTTCTTGAATATATTGGGTGTACTAATAGACAATATAATTTACATAAGTGGCTATGTAAATGTGATTGCGGAACTGTACGTGAAGTAGATGGAGGGAGTTTAAAATCTGGAAATTCAACTTCTTGCGGATGCTTAAAAGTTGAGAAATTTAAAGAGAGGGTCACAACACATGGGATGACTAACTCAAAAATTTGGAACTCTTATAGAGGTATGAAGGAACGTTGTACAAATAAAAATAATAAGAGGTATGAAAGTTATGGCGGGCGAGGAATTTCTTATGATCCGAAATGGGAAACTTTTGAGGGGTTTTTAGAGGACATGCTCCCAACATATCAGGAAGGATTAGAACTTGATCGTATAGATGTAAATGGTAATTATTGTAAGGAGAATTGCAGGTGGTCCACTCAGTCTGAACAGTGCTACAATCAAAGATTGCGTACTGATAATAAGAGTGGAAAATCTGGTGTATGGTGGGAAGAACGAAGTGGCAAGTGGTTAGCATATATTAGAGTAAATAATAAGAAAATACGACTAGGATTATTCACATTTAAGGATGATGCAATTGCTGCAAGAATTGAAGCCGAGTTAAAATACTACGGGTATACACGGCCTTAAAGTACCAAGGAAGGAATGAAAGAGCTATGAAATTAAACCAACAAATAATCACTGTACTTGACGTAGATTTTGATGTATATTTTACTACGTTTAAAGAACCCCATCACGAACTTGAAGTTGAAGTAGTAAAAGTTATTCTTGATGGATGGGATGTAACTGAAATTATTTCAGATTGGACATATAGTAAAATTATTCACAAGCTTGATTTGACAAGTATTAAAGGAGATTAAAATGAACAACTCGCTGCCCGGAAAGCCAGTAATTATTCATATGTATAAGACTAATGTGGGCAATTTTATTAAATTTGCTACAGCCTACCCTTATGCGAGTTTTGCTGGCAAGATTGTTAACGGCCTTTCCCATGAAACTGCAACAATAGTAAACGGTTGGGCTAAAATAGGAGGAGATGTTTACTCAGTTCAAGAGATTAAACGAGGAAAATCTACAGTTATTCATTGGAAAATTAAAGATACTGACTTGATTTCTGCTAAACTCCCCGAGATTGTAAAGGAGAGTTATTGGGACGACGATATTGAAGAACAAAAACTTAAAGGTGTTGAAGGATATGAATCCTTATATTCCCCTGTTTATGAAACTGAAGAGGATACTTTAGTAGATGTTCCTTATGAAGTAGTAATTCTCGGAGAATTCATTATCAACAACCCTTTTAATCTAAAAGAGCGAAAGATTAAATACAAACAGGATGGTTCTTTTGGAAATGGAAAGGTTGTAGAGCAGCAATTATCTCAAGTTGTTGTATACGATGATATTGTAAAACTACTTACACCTGAATTTGCAATTGAAGAAGCGCCTTGCAAGTTAAATAGTAAGCAAATGTACATGATTACTCGGCAATATATTCTTGAAAATCTAGATATGAAAGAGAATGTCATTACCTCTAATTACGATTTTTGTTTTACTGTAAAGAAACGTGTGCATACTAAGCCCTTCACTACTACAGAGAGTTATCTTGCTTCACGAAACAAGTGGAAAACTAAATCTGTAACAAAGAATGAAAAACTTATTGAAGTATTTGAAATGACGTACTCAGGATATAAAGGTGCAAGAGGATACGATGGTTACACTTGCATTCCTGAATTACACGGAAATAGCGTAGAAGATTTGTACAACAAACTGGATAAGTTTTTGACTGCTCTTATCAACGATTTGAATTCTGTCGTTACTGAGTGCGATTGTTGCAAAGGTACTGGGTATACTGTAAAATCTGCTGCAAATAATCTTAAGTCTATTCTGGGAGATTAAAATGACTTGTAATAATACTTGCTGTAATTGCTCTTATGATGTGCATTACCAAAATTTCAACAGTGACAAAGAATATATTGTTGGAGAATTCTTTAGGATTGGAAAAGAGGTTTATAAAGTTATTTTAGATGAAATGGAGGGTTGTACAAATTGTGAGTTTCAAAACGTTCCAACTTTATGTAGCAAAATGATTTGTGGATACGAGATGCGATATAGCGAGGATTCAGTAGTATTCATCTTGTATGATACCCTTGAAGAAAATGAATAAACTCTTTAAATTTCAACATGGCACTCTCCAACAAGATCAAGTAAATGATAAAGGGAAGATTACAAAATATTTTGAAGTAAATGTAATTTCATCTGATGAAGAATCTGCTAGGATTAAAGGTAAGTTAGATCAGGATTATATCTTGGTTGAAGTTAAAGAACTTGGGAAGGATTGGAATTGATATGAAATTTATTGAGCTTACGCAGGCATATAAATGTGGATATGCTGAAAAATTTTGTTTGAATACTGAGAGTATTCTGTATTTTTCAGCATTTCAACTTTCCACTGCTAATAGTAACTATGAAAATTGCAATAGTATTATTGAGACTTTAAGTGGTAGTGGAGGTAATAATTCTCAAGCATGTTATGTTCAAGAAACTTATGAACAGATTAAGGAAATGTTGAATGCTTGAAATAAGTGATATGAAGGATAATTACATAAAGTTACCCACTGGAAGAGATGCTAGAATTGCTCTTAACAAACTAGGTTATTTTGTACAAGGTGATGAGGAGACTTTTAGTGCTTTATTGAATATGATATATTCGCTTGCTATCCAAGTAGAGCAACTTAAGAAAGAGGTGCGTAATACTAAGGAAATACTGAAGTGAATTATCAAGAACAATTTGAAAAGTGGATTTCTACTCGGAAACTCTGTGAGAAATACGGAGCTAAGTTGCACAAGAATTCCAATGGAACTTACAAAGATTTACGCGTAAACGGTCATTGGATTACTTGGCAAGCTGCAATTAGTTTTATTGAGAACTCTAAATGAAGCATAAACATAAAGCAGCATACATGAAATGCGCCTTAGCTTTTGCGGAGTGCAGTCCAGCAACTAGACTTCAAGTAGGTTCAGTAATTGTAAAGAACAATCGAATTATCTCATGCGGGTATAACGCGATGCCTGAACACATTAATGATCCTTGTGAGCTACCTGACGGAAGCACTGATCCTCGTGTAAGGCACAGCGAAAAGAATGCACTAATGGGGCTTACCCGTTGCAATGAATCTGCTATTGGTGCTACAATGTTTTGTAGTCACGCATGTTGTATTTGTTGTGCGATTGATATTATTGATTCTGGCATTAAAGAGTTTATCTACTTGCATGATTACAGAAGTACAGAAGGCTTGCAACTTCTGAAAGATGCTGGTATAGTGGTGGAACAGTTCAACTTTACAGGTGCTTAGATGACTACCAACAAATATATTCAACTCCTTCCGATGGCATCAAAGACTAAAATTAAAAGTAGTATGTTTTCAATTAGCGAAGCTACAGGTTGTGAACTTATTACCGGAAATTCTTGGGGAGATGATTATTTGATTGTAGAAGATTCTCTACTTAATGTTGTAGAAGAAATTCTTAAAGATTGTGGTTTTCCGTATGTAATTAAAGATAGCCTTCCGGCTCATCTTCGTTGGGCAATTTAAATTTTAAGGAGTAACAAAATGGAGTATATCAATGCTAAAGTAACAGGCACTCAACTTGGTTGCCTACATGACCGGGGAATTATGACTTTCTGGATTCGTCTAGAATTTGATGGTTGTGGACAAGGGTTTGGTGGTTATTGTCTGGACAACTATAACCAAGAATTAGATGATCGCATTCAAACTGCACTTACTGGAGAAATGGTTTATGGTATTCTTCAGGCACTTGGTCTAGATTCTTGGGAAGATATTAAAGGTAAATATGTTCGTATTGCTATAGATAAGAAGGGCTTATCTCAAAAGATTCTTGGTATCGGACATATTGTCAATGATAAATTTTTTATGGTTGAAGATTGGTTGTCTAAATACAACAATGCTAACTAGTCAATCCGTAGGACAAACCTTCCTAGATAATTCAGGAAATCCTATCAATATCTTCAAGGAGTGCACTACTTGTTGCAACGGGATAAGATACTATGGTACTATCGAATCTGATCCATCAGATAACTTCTTTGCTTATAATGCTCAAGGGCAAAGATTGGATCATAAGGGAAGAAGTGCCCAAAATAATAGTTTTGATTTAATTTTAGGAGATTGAAAATGTCTTTTATTTTAGGTGGTCTTCCAGACGAACTCCCTTTTGTAGAAGTCAATTGTCCATGTGACGAATTTGAAAATGCAATTCGTAAGTTTGGGGTTGTAAATGCTTGTGAATGGTTTGGGCATTTACCGGATAGTGAATTTACAGAAGAAACTATTCAACATCTCCGTAATAAGTATTGGAATAGCTAATGACTAACCAAGCATTCTACAACCTCCTAGATCAAGCAGGACATAGGCTTGGTGATCTTGCTAGGAATAATCCTGCTTATGAATTTGAGTTGCGTAAGTTGATTGAAATCATCAGTAATAAATTTACTGATGAAGACGATGATAATCTCAAATTTGTAAAAAGGGTTCTTGAAGGGGTGACTATTACTGAAACTGACAGTAAGATTGCTAGAGATTACATACATACTATTAGGGTTAAGATTAGGGAGCTAATCAAGAATGCTAACCAATAACGAACGAGCCATCATCCTCTCACACATTATCCTTTCGGATATTCAGTCTCTTGACAAGTTGACTCAACGCAAGGATAATCTCCTTAAAGAACTTCAAGCTGTTGAACGAGAGATTAAACGCAAGACTAATGATGCTGATCTTCGGCACAATACGGATATTCGCAGGCTTAAAGGTGTAACTGAAAAGGATATTAAGCGAATTGAGAAATATCATAAAATGTATCTTGAAATCGAAAAGAAGTTAAAGGAGATTTAAATGATTACTAAAGAACAAAGGGTTTCTGCACTCTTTTGTAAATAATCTAATCACCAGCGTAATTCAAAAGAAATGAGTTTAACTAAACTATTAAAATATGCAACCGCATCTGCTACATTAGCAGCAATACTGATTATCATTCTTGAATTATCTTTACCCTTTTGGTATAACCCTATTCAAGATAAACCTAAACCAATTACAAAATATTCCTATACCAAGGAAAAGGAATGCTTGAAAGAACTTCTTTGGTATGAGTCCAGAAATACTACTACAAAAGAAATGAACGCTGTGTTAGATGTAGCCATAAATCGCTACAAGAATAGTAATTTCCCAAACGATCTTTGTAGTATTGTCCAGCAAGACAAGCAATATTCATATAGGAATAATTTAAAGGATAAATCTAAAAATATTTTGCCAGAATTACAAAATGTATCTGGAAAATCAGATAGGTTAGCATATCTTAATATTGAAGAGATAGTAGAGAGTAGGTTTCAATCTGACAGTATTCTCCCTAACAAGGTTCTTCCTGAGAATGCTTTATTCTATCATACAAAGAGTATCAAGAATAAACCTAAGTGGAGTAGAAGCGAGAAGGTTAAGCAGATAGAAGTTGACAGAAGTTTCCAACACAGGTATTATTCAGTTGTCAGGGCAGTTCGTTAGAACCAAACGAACATTTCAACTAATCAAAGGAGTAAGTCATGCAAATTAAAAACATTCAAGGTGAAGTTATTTTTGAAGCTAAGGCTTCAAGTATTAAGGAACTCTTAGAAATTGCTGTAAAGCAAGGTGCTAACCTTGTAGGTGCTAACCTTAGAGGTGCTAACCTTGTAGGTGCTAACCTTATAGGTGCTAACCTTGTAGGTGCTTACCTTAGAGGTGCTAACCTTGAAGGTGCTTACCTTAGAGGTGCTTACCTTGAAGGTGCTAACCTTGTAGGTGCTAACCTTGTAGGTGCTAACTTTTATGGAGAAAAATTGACAAAAAATATTATAGTGATTTCATCACTTGGTTATTGGTGTTGTATTACTGATTCTAAAATGAAAATTGGATGTCAGTTACATAACATAGAAGATTGGTTTAACTTTTCAAATGAAGAAATTCTCAAGATGGATGGTAAAACAGCTTTGAAGTTTTGGAATGAAAATAAAGCAATGCTGAAGGCTATTTGTGATGGCCGTAAAACTGAAAATGCTCAATAACTCCGATCTTATACCTTTGATTGCAGAACATAGTGGATATTATCGTTATGAAATTTCAGATATATTACAATCCTTAGCAGTTGTAGTATCCTATGCAATCAAAGAAGGGCATGATGTAAGGATTAAAGGTCTAGGTACTTTTAGTTATAAGAAACCTAGACCTTGTAAAAATTATTCTCCTTACACTGGAAGATATATGGATACAATGACTAAAGCTGGCTGCAAGTTCAAACCGGATAAATTATTCTCTAATCTTTTGAATATGTCAAATGAAGAATTTATTAAATTAACTACAAAAAGGGACAAAAATGAACTCGGAGAATAATTTTGAAGAAATTTCAAAAGAATTTCCTAATTTTCTTATGAGGTATCTTGTTGTTGAACGCAAGGAGCAAGTAAGTTATAGTTGGTGCTCCCCGCATAAGAAACAATATCAATTAGTGGTAGAAAAACCTGTATTGCAGTATAGTACAGATGCTGGTATTAGTTGGAAAGATGTCCCTACAGTTGTAATTCAAAAATAAGGAGTAATACTATGAAAACTGAATACACTTTGATTCAACAATTTGAGACTCTTTTGAAGAATCATGATTGGTATTATGATTTTACTGACGATAATTCTGTCTGGCGCAGAGGACAAGCTGAATGGAATGCTATTATGAAAGTTAAAGAAGAGCTACTTCGTAATGGGTATAGCTATGATAAGATTCAAGGAATGATTAAAGAATACTCTGAAAAACTTCTTTGAAAGTTGTTCTTGTCGAAATTTCTTCTAAATTTCTCTTGACATAGCTAAGAGTAGCAGATACAATACAAGCACTGATTAACCAAACAGGAACGAAAATGCAAACTTGTAACATCTTTGAAGATCAATCTTTTATTCGCAACCCTAAAAAGAAACGAGGGTTTGACGATGGGTACTTCAAACAAGATGGCGGGAAGAAGCCTAAAAAGAATTATCAGCAACAACGCGAACGAAAGCGAAATAGTGATTGAGCACTTAGTAAAAGCGTAAATATTCTTGAGAAAAATGCAAAGAAATTTCAGAAAATTGAAAAATCTTGTTTGAATTTCTGAATAATTCTGGTATAATTTCTACGTAATTTTGAAATATTTTTGGTATATTTAGGAGAAATAAATGAAAAGTGAAGTCATTAATAATTCTGAAAGTAAGAAAATTGAGTTTCCTTGTTTAATGAAGTCAAACACAAATGAGAATCTTATTGTATTATTTACTAAGATTGAGTGCGGAACTGTAGTTTCACAAACTAAAGTATATGATCTCGGGTATGTAAGTGAAGATTGGGAGATGAAGTATTTTACTGAGTTCAAAGGTAAAGTAATCCTTTCAAATGACTAATTAAGGAGCTAGCATGAAAATCAAGGTAGTTGATACAACGGAAAAGAAAGAAAAGGTATTTCATCAGTTTAAGTTGGAATTCCTGATTGAAGATGAAAGCGATCTTGAGGATTTAGCTGTTCGGTTTAATATTAATGTTACTACTGCCAATACACATGCAGCATATGATGGGCACTATGCTAAACCATCTGATGATCTTTGGGATGAAATCAATGCTGTGCTAAAACAAAAACCTTATATGAAATAATAACAAGGAGTTATAAATAAGCCTAGAATAATTCTAGGCTTTTCTTATTTTAAATAAAAAATCTTGCACTTGTATTTAAATAAAAAGTTTAGTTTATACGTTAATGATGATTGCATTAAAAACCCTTTGCTTTCCTTGAAATAAAAATCCTACACATCAATTTAAAATCAAAAACTCTTGGGCAGTCTAAAAATCTTTTGGCATATATCGAAATATTGATAATAAAATATTGGCGCTGGAATATAAGTAAATTCCTATATAGAAGAATCTGAATATTCAAGAATCCGTATAGGAAAGCAATTTATGTGCCAGTTTGTAATCTGGCACGCTTTTCGCTACGCGTGCGCATACATGTATGTATATTGCACTAATTCTGTTACATACTGTTACAAAATAGGTTGGAGATGTCAGTAGATTTTTGTTGACATGGCCTTTCAATACTATAAAATGGACGCATCAAAAACTAACCCTGGAGTGCAAAATGCAAAACGTCCAAATCCTCTCAGCCAAGCGCGTTACGCAGCCCGCATATGGTCGTGTCGGTAGGTCCGTGCAGGCCATCATCGGGAATTCTGAAATTCTAGCCATTTTTGTGCACGATGATGGCCGGATTGATTATTCAGCTTGTCCCGGCCGCTGTTCCCGGAAGGAAGGTCAAAATTA
>ERZ1645187.2178-NODE-2178-length-17506-cov-6.032835_pt1 | contig 17506 bp, 19 predicted proteins | sample MGYA00575352_ERZ1645187 | MGnify/ENA primary metagenome ERZ1645187 (study PRJEB40837, sample SAMN11349314) | freshwater sediment metagenome | isolation source: river sediment | host: Sediment | place: India: Wazaribad , New Delhi | collected 2017-02-21 ... | reverse complement strand
GCTCACCCTCACGCCACGGGCCGAGCCGCTGGCCTGGAGCGATCTCGACGTGGTGCTGAAAACGCCAACCCGCCGGTTCCTGTTCAGCCTCACCGCCTCAAACGGCTACTCCTACAATTACGCCGTACAGGAAGAACCGGCCCCGCCGCCCGAAGCGGACGACAGCGGCGACGACGACTCCCAGCGCATCTATTTCTTCAACGCAAAGATGGATGTGCTTGACCTGCCGCAAGGCAAGAACCCTGCCCCTGACATGGTGTTCCTGCCGGACTTTGGCGGTGCGCTCTGGTATGGCGGCTTCGACCCGCGCGAATTCCTGCCCATCGGCATGTGGCGGCTGGAAGGCTGCGGCTGAGGTTCCCTCTCAGGCACCGGGTGGCCCCTTGCGTGCTCCCAGCAATTTCTGGCCGATGTCCACAAGCGAAGCCGCAACCTTCTCCATGTCCTCGGCGCGTTCATCCTCGATCTCGGCCCGCCACTGGGCGATGCGCTGTTCCAGGGAATCGAGCGAGGCCGTCTGAGCCTTCTCGAACAGGGTGCGGGATTCTGCCCGGGAGGTCTGCACCGAGGATGTCAGTTCGCGCAGCGCCCGCTGCGTATCCTCTTCGGTGTCCTGCAGGCTTTCGCGCAGGGTGGCGGAGAGGATCTTGACCTTGACGTCGAACTCGTCGCGCAGCTTGGCAACGGCTTCCTCGAAGGCCAGCCGCGTGGCCGCCTTCTCGGCTTCCGCCTGCTGCACCAGAACTTCGATGCGGTTGCTCAGGGTGTCATACTTGCCGCGCAGGTCGGCCGCCTCGGCGGAGACATCATCAAGCCCCGCTTCGATTTCCGCGAACTTGCCGCGGTTGAACGTGTCCTGCTCGTCAAGAATGTCGAGAAGCTCTTCGAAGCGCGCTTCGGAGAGGCGCTGGTGCGGACCCACAAGCAGGTCCCGCAACTGGGTGAGAACAGCCTCGCCGCCGCGTGTGGCTGACAGGGTTTCTTTCAGCGCTTCCTTCACACCGTGGCCGCTCTGGCCTTTCACTTTCTTCAAGGCGCGTGATGGAAACGACAACACATCAGGCTGACTCATGTACAATTCCTCGCAAGGGCCGTCCCAAGACAAGGTGCGCGACCCCGCCAAGACCGGGCCTTGCAACTCAACACACGTTCGCCGTCGTCCCTCCAGAATGGAGCAAACACGGGAGAGGCGGAAGCCAAAGATTAAGAGAAGGTTAACGACCGCCCGTCCCGGCTATCCCCAGCCGGAGCTGGAAAAAGCAAAAGCCGGGATTGCGGCGGGAGTGTGGTGGCGGGGCACCCTGCTCCCTGCGTACCCTCCCCAGGCAGCGGCCTCTGGTGTCAGCGTGTCATAGGCATTCCGCGCCGCGCGGATCACGGGGTGATGGGCGGCCTTTTCCGTGTGTCGAAAAATTCCGGGGTCACCTCTTGAAAGTCATATCTTAAGATATATCTTACGACTGTCGTAACGAGAAAGGACCCCACATGAACACCGCTTCCGACACTTCTGGCTCCACTTGGGAAAACTCCCGCAAGCCATGGAACGACCGTGACTATTTCGCCTGGGCCAAGGCCCCCGGCATCAACCCCATGAAGGTTGCCGCCGTGGTGGCGGGCTTCGTCATCTTCCCGCCGCTGGGCCTTGCCGCCCTTGGCTATTTCATCTGGAAGAGCCGCCGTGGCTTCGACCATGACGGCCCCGCCTTTGCCGGTGCGCCGGGCTTCGGCCACCGCCGTGGCTGCGGCCGTGGTCATGGCCGCTGGACCGGAAATGCCGCCTTCGACGCCCACCAGGCCGAGATGATGCAGAACCTGCGCGCCGACCGCGAGGCCTTCCGCACCTTCCGGCAGGAGCAGCGCCGCCAGCGCGACCAGCAGGCCTATGACACTTTCCGCGCCACGCAGGCGCCTGCTGCAGCGGATACGCCAAAGGCCGAGTGACGCTGAAGCACTGGCTTTGAGCTGATCAAGCCGTTACCCTGCGCTGCACACGCGGCGCAGGGTTTGCGCTTTGGAACAATGTGATGAAAGACAAAGGCACATCCGGTTGCGGTCCCAAATGGGGCTGGGCCCGCCATCGTGAAGTCGGCTCCAGAGATGGCTCTGGCCAGGGCTCCGGTTGGGGACCACCATGGGCGCGCTTCATGCCGTTCGGAGCACCCGGTGGCGGAGGACCGCGCAGCCCGCGACTGTTCGGACAGGGTGACCTGCGCCTCCTCCTGCTCGCCCTCATCGCCGACAAGCCATCCCACGGCTATGATCTCATCCGCACCATCGAGGCTCGCTTCAACGGAAGCTACGCGCCGAGTGCCGGCACCGTCTATCCGACGCTGACGCTGCTGGAGGAGCAGGACCTCATTGCCGCCGTCGCCGATGGCGGCACCAAGAAAACCTATCAGGCCACCGCGCGCGGTCTCGCCCATCTTGAAGAACATGCAGACGCCGTGAAGGCCCTGATGACCCGCATCGACATCATGGCCGAAGGCGGTGGCGGCGGCCCGCCCTCCCCTGTCATCATGCATGCCATCCACACGCTGCGCGCCGCCATCATGGCGCGTGCGGGCGCTGGCGCGAGCGAACAGGCCCGCATCCGCGACATCATCGAAAAGGCCGCACGCGAGATCATGGGGAAGTGAGCCGGGCCTAAGCCTGCTTGTTGCCGCGTTGCAGAATCCACTGCGCAATCAACAGCAGCAACAAGGACGTGAGAAGCACAACCGTGCCGATGGCGTTGATTTCGGGTGTCACGCCGCGGCGAATGGCCGAGAACACATAGATCGGCAAGGTCACATCGGGGCCGGCGACAAAGAAGGCAATGATGAAATCCTCGAACGAGAAGGTGAATGCCAGCAATGCACCGGCAAGAATCGAAGGTGCGAGGAGCGGCAACACCACCTGCCGGAACGTGCCCATGGGCGTGGCGTAAAGGTCCTCCGATGCCTCGACAAGGCTCCGGTCCATGCCCTGCAGCCGCGCCCGCACCATCAATGCCACAACAGCAATGTTGAACAACACATGGGTGGCAATGACGCTCCACATGCCCATTCTCAGGCGCAGGTTGAACAATGCTTCCAGTGCCGGATTGACCACATCGAAAATCGTCACGAAAGTGATGAGTGAAGAAATGCCTATGACGATCCCGGGCACCATGATGGCAATGTAGATCAGCGCATCAAACACGATCCGCAACCATCCTTTGGTGCGTTCCAGCCCCAGGGCGGCCATCGTGCCGAAAATGGCCGAAAGCACCGCTGTCGCCAAGGCAATCATCACACTGGTGCCCAGGGCTTCGGTGATCAACGGGTTGCTGAATGCCTTGCCGTACCATTCCACCGAGAAGCCCGTCCACACCATGGACTGTTTGCCGGCATTGAAGGACAGAGCGACGATCAGCGCAATGGGCGCGTAGAGGAAGATGTAGATGAGGCTCGCATAGATCCGCATGGCGCTACACCAGGGCCGCACGGCGCTGATCGGTCTTGCCCAGCACAAAGCGCATGTAGAAGTAAACCGTCACGAACATGATGATGACCAGCGCCACCGAGACCGCGGCACCATAGGGCCAGTTGCGAGACTGCAGAAACAGGTCAACCAACGCATTTCCGATGAAGAACACTTTTCCGCCGCCCAGGTATTGCGGCAGGATGTAGTCTCCCATCAGCAGGATGAACACCAGCATGGAACCGGTCGCCACGCCAGGCAGGGACAGCGGAAGGGTGATCTGCCAGAAAGTGTGCCATGGCGTTGCGCCGAGATCGGCCGACGCTTCGAGAAGGCGTTTGTCCAGTTTTTCCAGCGACACATAGATGGGAGGCACCATCAACGGCAGGAATCCGTATACCGCACCGATCAGCACGGCTGTCGGCGTGTTGAGCAGGCGCACGTCCGTGATGCCGATCCAGGCCAGCCAAGCGGGCAAGCCTTTTGATCCGAGGATCATGATCCAGGCATAATAGCGCATCAGTTGGCTGGTCCAAAACGGGGCCATCACCAGCACAAGCATCACCACGCGCCACTTGGGCGGCACTTTGACGGCCAGGAAATAGGCCATGGGAAAAGCGATGACGGCAGTCAGCAACGTGCCCAGGGGAGCAAGCGTCAGTGTGTTGAGGAAGGCTTTTCCGCGCGCCGGCAGGTTCAGATAGTTGTCGAAGGTGAAGGCAGGCACATAGCCGCCAGCCGCGGCCCTTTCCCCGAAGGAAAACACCAGCATCACCAGCAATGGCAGGATCAACATGAAGAAGAAGAAGACCCCCGCCGGTGCCAGCAGCAGGCCGGTCACCAGCGGGGAACGCGTGTGTGTGCTCACGTTGCTTTATGCAGCCTTGAAGCGCGCCATGATTTCCGCACGCAAGGGGTTGGTGAGCGTGGCCGCCGCACCAAACTCAAGCGGTGACAGGGACTCCGCTGCCGGATAGAGGATCGGGTTGTCCAGCATCTCCTTCGGCACCAGGGCATTGGTGCGCGAGTCGGTTGACGGATAGCCATGCGCCTTGACTTCAATGGCATTGATGGCGGGAGTCAGCAGGAAATCGATCAGCGCATAGGCCGCATCGAGGTTTTGGCCGCCCTTCGGAATGGCATAGAAGTCGCTCCAAATTTCCCCGCCATCCTTGGCCAGCACATACTTCATTTCCGGCATGTCCCGCTGCAGCTGCGTGGCGTCACCTGTCCAGCACACCGAAGCCCAGGCATCACCCGAAATCAGCGATGGCTTGTAGTCGGAATTGATGCCGAACAGATGCGGCTTGCTGGCGATCAGCAGCTTCTCGGCCTCGGCCAGTTCCTTCTCATCCACGGAATTGAAGCCATAGCCCAACGCCTTCAGGGCGGCACCAATTGTCGTGAGCTGATAGTCATGCACCATGACACGGCCCGAGAGCGGCCCCTGCGTGGCCTCGAAGAATTCCTTCCACGACGACGGCACCTGGGTGACGTTCTTGGTGTTGACCACAAAACCGGTGGTGCCCCAGTTCTTCGGCACGGCATAGGTCTTGCCGTCGATGATCCCCTCGGCGGTGAAGCGCTGCTCCTGGCTTGCCGGATCGTAGTTGGGCATGCGCGTGAGGTCGAGTTCCTCGATCAGGCCCAAATCCTTGTAGGTGGAGATGGCATAGTTGGTTGGCACGAAAACGTCCCACCCGGTGGAGCCGGCCTGCAGCTTGGCCAACATCTCCTCGTTTGAACCGAAAACGGCAACATTGACTTTCACGCCCGTATCAGCAGTGAACTTGTCGAGGTTCTCCTGGGCAAAATAGCTGGGCCAGGTCGTGAAATTCACCGTGCCGGAGAGGGCGGCATGGGCCTTTCGCGGACGCAGGCCCGGAACGGCACCAGCGAGGACGGCTGTGGCAAGACCAAGCCCGGTTGCTCCCATGAACTGGCGGCGGCTGATGCTGCCTTTCTGGTAGCGGCGCAATTCCTCCACGAACTTTTCCGCCGTGATGAGGTCTGGTATCTTTTTCATGATTTTCTCCCTGTTTGGTTGTTTCAGTTGTCAGCCAGCACCTGCGCGGCGTCTCCCCGCCAGCCCGCCGCAACCTGGTCGCCAATTTCGAACGTGCCCACATCGCGTTCGTTCCGGCGCGGACTGACGACAAGGAATTCACCCAGCCTGTCACTGGCCAAACGGTATTGGGTGAAATCACCGACGAAGATGCGGTTCAGGACCTTCGCAGGCACCGCTGTTGCCAGTCCTTGTGGCAACTTCTTTTCTGTTGGCGCCAACTCGATCATTTCGGGCCGCACGCTGGTCACGGTGCCGGCCGATGGCCCGGCAAAGAAATTCGACTTCCCGACAAAATCTGCCACATAACGGCTGTTCGGCCTGTCATAAAGTTCGCGCGGCGAACCGATCTGCACAATACGGCCTTCGCGCATGACGCACACCCGGTCCGACATCGACAACGCCTCCTCCTGGTCATGCGTCACCAGAAGGAACGTGACGCCCACATCACGTTGCAGGTTCTGCAATTCGAACTGCATCTCAGCCCGGAGCTTCCGGTCCAGCGCCGCCAATGGTTCATCCAGCAACAGAACGGCGGGCCGGTTGATCAGCGCCCGCGCCAAAGCCACCCGCTGCTGCTGCCCGCCGGAAAGTTCATAGGTGCGGCGTCTGCCGAGGCCTGAAAGCCTGACCATGCCCAGCGCTTCATCCGCCGCCCGTGCAAGCTCCGCCGAAGGCGGTTTGGGCGAACGCTGCCGCAGCCCGTAGGTAACATTGTCAGCCACACTCAAGTGCGGGAAAAGCGCATAGTGCTGGAACACCATGTTGACAGGACGCCGGTAGGCCGGAACACCGGTGACATTGGTGCCCTGGATGTACACTTCACCCTCTGTCGGCTGTTCGAAACCGGCCATCATGCGAAGCGAGGTGGTCTTGCCACACCCCGAGGGTCCGAGGATGGAGAGAAACTCGCCCGCATTGACTGACAAATTGTTGTCCACAACCGCAAGTGTTTCGCCGAAGCGTTTCGACACGTTGCGAAGCTCAATGACTGCCTGCGTCACGTCTGACCCTGCCACTTCCTGAGAGCCAAACTTGGTACAGACAACAGCCGCTGTCAAATGAGCCGCAACAACACCATGGCCGCGGGCGGCCGAGGTGGCCCTCAAGGTCTTGGGACGGCAGGAGCGGGCTACTCCAGAACTTTCACAATGGCCTCATAGCCCCGCGCCTTGGCCAGCATCAGCGGCGTCTGGCCGTTGCGGTCGGCGATGCTTTTGTCGGCACCGGCCTTGACCAGATGCGCAACTGTCTTCTGGTGGCGCGGGCCGCCATCGCCAAGGATCACCGCCTCGATCAGCGCCGTCCAGCCGAGGTTGTTGACATGGTCAAGCGGCGCGCCATGTTCGATCAGCACACGGACGACCTCGTCATGCCCGAGATGGGCCGCCGCGATCAGTGCCGTGCCATCATAGGGGCTGGTGACATTTCCCGCCCTGTTGCCCAGCGCCAGCGCCGCCTTAAGCGTCTCTACATCATCCGCCACGGCAGCGATGGTGACGGCATCATAGGCCTGCCCCTCAAGCGCATTCGGATCAGCGCCTGCCTTCACCAGTGCGGCCATGGCATCACGCTGCTTCTGGTAGGCAGCCACATGGAATGCGGTGCGGCCCATTTTGTCCTTGGCCGCAACATCGGCCCCAGCCTTCAGCGCCGCGAGATCGCCCGCAGCCGCAGCCCTGTGCAGGCCTTCATAGGCCGCGATTTCCTCCGCCGACGGCGGCACTTGCGCCTGCACGGGCGGCACATATCCGCAGGCAATCAACACCGCGAGGCCCGCACCCAAGACTGTCTTCATCTCTGTCTCCTGCATGATGACTGGGCTCTTCCCTGTGAAACGCGGCAGCTTCGCGGCACAGATGTGCAAGGATCGTGGTTGACGGGAATGTGAAGGGGGCCGACACCGCGTCCGTCGGACCAACTCCATTGGACACCCAGTCTTGCGTGAGTGTATCTTTTATGGTACTGGCAACTCATGAACCAAATCAAACCGATGGCGCTTGCGATGTGGGCCAGTTCCACAGGCAGTGAGCCTGCCCGTGACTGGTTCAAGGCTTTGCCTGATACCGACCGCAAGAAGGTCGGTCAGGACTTGCGAAAGCTGCAGTATGCATGGCCCGTTGGCATGCCACTGGTCCGTTCACTTGGGAGTGGGCTCTGGGAGTTGCGGACCAGCTTGCCATCGAAAAGGGAGGCCAGGGTGATTTTTGCAACGGACGGAGAAACGCTCTTGGTCCTCCACGGTTTCATCAAGAAGTCGGCGCAAACCCCAACACACGAGCTTGATGTGGCAAGAAAGCGCCTGAAGGAGACATGACATGAAGAAGTTCAACAAGAAACACATCGGCACATCTCTGGAGCAACTCCTCGAAGAAGATGGCATTCTCGAAGACGCAACCAGCGCGGCGGTGAAAGCGGTTCTGGCATGGCAGTATGGTGAGGCGATGAAGAAGAAGAAGCTGACCAAGGTCAAAATGGCCGCCGCCATGAAAACCAGCCGCGCCCAGTTGGACCGGGTGCTGGACCCCAAATCCGGCAACGTCACGCTCTCCACGCTGCAACGCGCGGCGAATGCGGTGGGCAAGACGCTGAAGGTGGAGCTGGTTTAGGCTAGCTGATCGTGTTGCTCAACAAACATACTTCGCCGCTACTTTCTTCAAAAATCCGAATCTTTCCATCGCGGAATTCCGCACGTAAGACCGCAACAGGCTCGGTGAACGGAGCCGCAATCTTTCCTGGAACTTGAATTTCGCCTCGATCAAATTTTCCTCTAAGCTCTGCAACGGATAAACTGAATTGGTCTGCAATTCGTTGGGAGGCGATTCGAGTGCTTGCTGTGCTTTGGCCACCGCCAAAAGGCGCATAGAACTTCCCGTCAACTTCTATGATGACGTTTATGTCGGCCTTTCTCAGTCTCGAATGATCGGCGTCCGTATACTGTTGCGAAAGTCCAACAACATTCTTTAGTTCGTATCTTTCTGCAATTTCGGGCGCCGTCTCAACCAACGCTCGAACTAGGTCTTTGTCGACCCAGACCAACGGATTGGTAGAGCCATGATCCTTAACATCCAACATGTAGACAGTTAGGTCTTCAATGTAAGCAAATAGGACAGCACGTGTCCTTCCCGCCAGTCCTTGCGCGTCGATATCTCCCAGGTGAAAATGGTGCATGCCCCAATCAAGAAAAAGTCGATCTGCCGCCTCAAATCGCGGTTGTTCTCTAATACCGTTGTGGAGATAGGGACCAACATTTCCTCCCTTCTTGAGCAACGCTTCGATCTTACCAATTGCAGGATACAACTTCTTAGCAATCTTCACTCGCCGACTGGATACTACCGCTCTGCGAGCCCTAACAATGGACCTGGCTTTGAACGTTAGCCAATTTGGAAACAATTCAGCAAACGTTGACGACTTGCTCGCACTTGGCCAGTCGATGTCGATAAGCGCAAGTATGTCTGCTTCGCACCTATCGACAACTCGCATGATTTCTAGTTCCTCGCCTTGTCCACCAGCTTGTTCTTGGCGATCAGCCATCACGCGCTGCGTGATGGCCACTCTTCATGCTGGATCGCCCTGCGAACAAGCGCGCGGGGGCGGACTAGTTCCGCGCCTTGTCCACCAGCTTGTTCTTGGCGATCCACGGCATCATGGCGCGGAGCTTTTCGCCCACGGCTTCGATCTGGTGCGAGTCGTTCATGCGGCGGATGCCTTTGAAGCGGGCGGCACCGGCGCGGTATTCCTGCATCCACTGCGAGGTGAACTTGCCGGTCTGGATGTCGTGCAGCACGCGCTTCATCTCGGCCTTGGTCTCGTCGGTGATGATGCGGGGGCCGGTCACGTATTCGCCCCACTCGGCGGTGTTGGAGATCGAGTAGTTCATGTTGGCGATGCCGCCTTCATAGATCAGGTCGACGATCAGCTTCACCTCGTGCAGGCACTCGAAATAGGCCATCTCCGGGGCGTAGCCCGCTTCCACCAGCGTTTCGAAGCCGGCGCGGATCAGTTCAACCAAGCCGCCGCAGAGCACAACCTGCTCGCCGAACAGGTCGGTTTCGCATTCTTCCTTGAAGCTCGTCTCGATCACACCGGAACGGCCGCCACCCACGCCGCAGGCGTAGGAGAGCGCGAGGTCATGGGCGTTTCCGCTGGCATCGTGATGGATGGCAATGAGGCACGGCACGCCGCCGCCCTTCTGGTATTCGCCGCGCACCGTGTGGCCGGGGCCCTTCGGCGCGATCATGACGACGTCCACCGTCTTCTTCGGCTCGATCAGGCCGAAGTGCACGTTGAGGCCATGGGCGAAGGCGATTGCCGCACCGTCACGGATGTTGGGGGCGATGTCGTCGCGGTAGATGTCGGCCTGCAGTTCGTCAGGGGTAGCCATCATCATCAGGTCGGCCCACTTGGCGGCTTCGGCAACGGTCATCACCTTCAGGCCGTCGGCTTCCACCTTCTTGGCGGTGGGCGAGCCCTTCTTGAGGCCCACGGCGATTTCCTTGGCGCCCGAATCCTTGAGGTTCAGCGCATGGGCGCGGCCCTGGCTGCCGTAGCCGATGATGGCCACCTTCTTGCCCTTGATCAGGTTCACATCCGCATCGCGGTCGTAATAAACGCGCATAATCCCAAGCCCTTTGTTGATGGATTTTCGGGCATGCGCTTAGCCGTCCGGGCGCGGCAAGGCAAGGCACATTGACGGGGGCGGCCCATGCGAATGAGCCACCCCCGCCCCCGGTGCCGAGCCCCTCCCCCGGCCCGGGAATCTTCAGGTCAGCGGCGCGAATTTCGCCGTGAAATGCCGCATCATCGGCGGCTCCCAGGCGATGCGGTAGCCTTTGAGCGACGTGAGCATGGCCGCCACTTTCCCAAAGGCCTCCACGATGTAGTCGGCATGGGACTGGGTATAGACGCGCCGCGGCATGGCCAGCCGGACGAGGTCCATGGCGGCAGGCGTTTCACTGCCGTCCGGATGCCGCCCGAACATCACCGTGCCGATTTCGCAGCCGCGGATGCCCGCGACCTCATAAAGCGCCACCGCCAGCGCCTGCCCCGGATAGCTGAGCGGCGGAATGTGCGAGAGCCATCCCCGCGCATCCACGAACACCGCATGCCCGCCCGCAGGCTTCACAACGGGAACGCCCATGGCATCCAGCCGCTCCGAGATATAGGCATTGGTCCGCACCCGGTAGCGCAGGTAATCCTCGTCGATGATCTCGCTGAGGCCTTGCGCGATGGCATCAAGGTCTCGGCCCGCGAGGCCACCATAGGTCGGGAAACCTTCCGTCTGGATCAGCCGCGTGCGCGCCTTCTCGGCCAGCGCGTCGTCATTGAGGGCGAGCCAGCCCCCGATGTTGGCGAAGGCATCCTTCTTGGCACTCATGGTCATGCCGTCAGCGAACGCGAACATGTCACGCACGATGTCCTTGATCGCCCGCGTCCCCTGCCCCTCCTCGCGCTGCTTGATGAACCAGGCATTCTCGGCAAAGCGGCAGCCATCGATGATGAAGGGCTTGCCGTGGCGCTTCGCCACCTCCGCCGTGGCGCGGATGTTGGCAAGGCTCACGGGCTGGCCACCGCCGGCATTGTTGGTGACGGTGATCATCACGCAGGGCACCGCATCGCCATGTTCCCGCAGGAAAACATCCAGCCGCGCCACATCCATGTTGCCCTTGAACGGGTGGTCGAGTGCCGGGTTGCGCCCCTCGGCGATCAGCAGGTCATGGGCTTCCGCGCCCGTCCCCTCGATGTTGCCGCGCGTCGTGTCGAAATGCGTGTTGGAGGGAATCCTGCGGCCCTTGCCGCCGATGAGCGAGAACAGGATGGCCTCCGCCGCCCGGCCCTGGTGCGTGGGGATGATGTGCCTGAAGGGCATGAGATCGCGCACCGCCGCCTCGAAGCGGAAGAAAGACGGCGAACCGGCATAGCTCTCGTCGCCCTTCATCACGGCGGCCCACTGCGCCGCACTCATGGCCGAGGTGCCCGAGTCGGTGAGGAGATCGATGATCACGTCATCCGACTTGATGGCGAAAAGATTGAAGTGCGCGTACTTCAGCAGCGCCCGGCGTTCGTCCACCGTGGTGAAACGGATGGGCTCAACCGATTTGATGCGGAAAGGTTCGATGATGGTCTTCACGGGGTTTCTCCATTGTTTGGCCCCGCAAATTGACCGGGGCTTCAACGCTGCGGTTGCCTGCCCATGGAGAAGGCAGACCGCGCTCAGCGCCCAGTTAACGGTGCAAGGAGTATCGCAGGCGAGTGGCGGGCGCAAGGGAGTGCCCCGCTTCCGACCTTCACCTGCTTTGCAGAAACACCGTTAATCGACATCCCTCAGTGGTCACCCTGCAATCGTCATCCCTCTTTCGTCATCCCGGCGAAGGCCGGGACCGGGCTTTGCGAGGGCGCGGAGGCAGGAAGCCCATGCCCCGGCCGCAGCCTGTCCTCGCGAATGCGGGGGCCCGGGTGAGGAATTTGGGTTGGTTTTCCATCCTGCTCTTCCGGCCCTCGCTTGCGCTCGGGCGTTCGAAGCTCAAATCATGCCACTGGCATGATTTGCCGGAACTTCGTTCCGTCGCTTCTCACCCCTTCTTCAGCTTCGCCCAGATGCGGTTCAGTTCCGCTTCCACATCCGCCGCCAGCGGTGGCTGGATGGAGAGGCGGTTCATGGTTTCGCGGGGCGGATAGAGGCCGGGATCATTGAGCAGGCTCGCTTCCAGCAGCGGACCGGAGCCCCACACCGTGTTGGCATAGAGCAGCGCCTTGGTGCCTGCCGCTGCCACATCCGGCTTCAGGAACCAGTCGATCAGCGTGTGTGCCGCGTCCGGATTCTTGGCATTGCGCGGAATAACGAAAAGCTGGAACCACAATTCGCTGCCCTCCTTCGGCACCGAATAGGCGATGGTGCCCGAGGCCCGCGTCTTCGCCAGCTCGCGTGCCATCAGCACGTCACCGGAGAAACCGATGCTGGCGCAGTAACGACCGCTGGCAAGGCCATCCACATACTGCGCCTTCGGCACTACCTCGACATAGTCCTTGATCTGCGTGAGAGTGGCATCAACCGCTTCAAGATCGGTGATGCCGACGCTGCGGAAATCGCCGCCCACGTAACTCACGATCGACGGGATGACGTCGATCGGCTCATCGATGAGCGCAATGCCGCAGCTTGACAGGGCCGAGGCATATTTCGGGTCCAGCAGCAGCGCCATGCTGTTGAGCGGCGCATCCGGCAACAGGCTCGCCACCTTGTCCTTGTTCACGCCAAGGCCGATCGTCCCCCAGAGATAGGGAATGGAATGCTGGTTCAGCGGGTCCAGCGCTTCGGTGTAGATCTGCGATGCCGTGTCGAGACGGATGGTGTTGGGAATCTTGAGCCGGTCGATCTTCGTCACCGCGTCCTGCTTTTCCAGCACCTGGCGCATCTGTGCGCCGGCCTGCACCATCAGGTCATAGTCGGCCGAGCCCGCCATCAGCAGCGCCTTGGTTTCTGTCGAATTCTGGTAGGTGTCCTGCACCACCCGCATGTTCAGTTGGGTCTCGAACCCTGCGAGCGCCGCCGGATCGACAACGCCTTCGGCGGTGAGAATGCGCAGCGTCGCTTTCGGTTCACGGCCCACAAACTGCGCGGCCCGCAGGATGTTGTGCAGCACCGTGGGCGTGAGGACGCCCGTGACCTTGATGCCGTTCTCCGCCTGAAAACCTTCGACGGCCGCGAGCGTCGCCGGGCCGAAGATGCCATCGACGGGACCTGGCACGCCACCCAGGGCTTTCAGGCCTTCCTGGGCGCGGCGCACGTCATCGCGCCCGACCATGATGCGCTGGCCGGGGGCGGAGCCGGTGGACCAGCCCTCCTTCACCCACACCGCGCCAAACAGCGAGCGCAACAGCTGTTCCGGCGTGGGATTGCCGCCCTGCCAGCCATTGCTGGCGAGATGGTTGGAAATGGCCGTGACCGTGGCCGTGTCCAGCGTCCGGTTCGGATTGCCGGAAGGCAGGTAGCCCAGCCGCCCGAGCAGTCGCTGCACCGTGGCCAGTTCCTGCGGCGTGATCTCTGACAGGGAGGCGAGTGCGGTGCCATTCAGGTCTTCCGCCTGCGAGCGCCCGGGGATGATGCCCTGTGCTGCCGCGGGTGCAAGCGCACTGGTTGCGAGACTGAGGGCGGCCACTCCGGCCAGAAGGATTGCACGTGTCATGAGGCTCGTACTCCGCTGCTATGGGTGTTGTTGTGACAGGTCAGTTGAGGTCAGTTCAGGGCAGCGACCGGGCAACCCGGAAGCCGATGGTCTTGGTGGCCCGCGTGGCGTCTTCGAAGCCGCGTGCCGCCGTGTTGGAAAGCGTGGCCCGGCTCGACCATGAGCCGCCGCGCAACAGCCGCCTGTGGCAGTCGCGTTCGCTGTCCTTCACCTTGTAGGTGAAGCCGGGCGTCCAGCAGTCGGACACCCACTCCCAGACATTGCCGCGCATGTCGTGCAGGCCCAGTGCATTGGCCTTCATCGAACCGGCGGGTGCCGTTGTCGGAAAACCATCGGCACAGCCTGCATCCTGCGCGCCGCTGCCAGCGCCCGTGGCGTAGTTGCCGGACTGGCAGATGGTCTGCGCGTCAATCAGCGGCACGCTGCTGGACGGCGCGATGCCGCCGCCCATCTCGGCAAAGTCCCATTCCGCCGAGGTGGGCAGGCGGTAGGTGACACCGGTCATGCGCGAGAGCCAGGCGATGTATTGCGCCGTCGCATCGTCATGGGAGACATTGATGACGGGGCGCGCGTTGCGGCCCCAGCCCTCGTCGCTGGGCAGGGCAGCACAGCCGCCCCCCGCCATGCAGCGGCCCCAGTCATCGAAGGTGATTTCAAAGCGCCCCACGGCAAAGGCGGTGAGAGCCGGAGCGCCCGCAGGCCGCGTCACCCGCGCCATCTGTTCGGGTGGCAGTCCGGTGGGTGGCAAGGCCACCACGAGTTCCGGGCAGTTCTCGCAATCGCGGAACACCTGCCCCTGCAACATGGCGGAACCGGCGACGGGCGCGGCGGCAACGGCTGCGGGCTCGGATTGAGACGCAGCTTCGGGTGCAGGTTCCGGAACGGGCACGGCGACCGCAACCTGCGTACCGTCACCCTCCTCCGCCGCAAGCGGAACAGATTGCGCGGGCTCGGACACCGCATCCGCGGCAACCGGCTCGCTCTGCGCCACCGTTGTGGTCTGCGTGCCGGACGCGGACGGGATCACGGGGCTTGCCGGAAACTCGAACCCTTCAGTGCCCGACGGAATGGGTGCGCTCGCCGCCACCGCTGCGGGCTCGGCTTGGGGAGCAGGCTCCGCGACAGGCTCGGGAACAGCGGGGGCAGCGGCAGGTTCCACTTCAGCGACAGCCTCTGCCACGGGTTCTGCAGCCGGAGGTGCGGCGATGGCGGCAGGCGGTTCAACAGGAACAGCGGGCGCAACAGCAGGCACCGTTTCAGCAGGCGGTGCTGCTACCGGAGCCGGGACGGAGACAGTGGCAACGTCTGCCGCTGGCGGAGGCGCCACCGCAGCGGCAGGCACCTCGGCGGGTGCGGGCGGCGGCGGTGCAGGTACAACAACAGGCGGGGCTTCCGCCACAGCGGGCGCTTGCGGCGGTTCGGGCAGCGGGGCCCTCACGCTTGACGTTTTGCTTTTGAAGAAGGACGCAACTGACTGGAAATCCTGACCAATCAGGAAGGCTCCGGCCCCTGCCGTGCCCAGCAGCAGGGCAAAGATCACGGCACCGGTGCGGAAACGCTTCTTCTTGGCGCGGCGCGCCTGAAGCCTGGTCATCTTGGGCTGTGGCGCGGCGGGACCATCCGGCACAACGCCGAAGCGGGCCTTGAAATCCTGCGTCTTGGGTGAGGGTCGTGGCAGCGGCGAATGCGTCATCATACACACCAGGCCCGCAGCGTCGCCGTCGCCGCGGTTACCAATGAGGTTGTGCCGTCCTCAGGTGAAATCTCGGGGCTTTATTGCGGCACAAGTGTGACCGCAGGCACCCGGGAGACCGAAAACCTAGACTGACGTGCTTAAAAAAGCATGAAACCTATTCGGAGAATGCCGCGTTCCAGAGGAGACGCAGGCCCAGCGCGCCGAGGAACAGCCCGGTCACCCGGTCAATCCACGTCTTCGCCCGGAGATAAAAGGCACGCACCGGACCAGCACCAAAGAACAGCGCCACCACCGAGTACCACCACACCTCGTTGAAGCTGACGATGAACAGCAGCGTGAGCAGCATCCACAGCGGCGGATTGGCCGGCAACATGGCGATGAAGATGGACCCGAAGAACACCATGACCTTGGGATTGCTCAGTTGCACCCAGAAACCACGCCAGAACGGATTGCCCGCTTCCGCCGCGCCTTCGATCTTCAACGGCTCTTTCGCATGCACGAAGATCATGTAGGCAATCCAGAGCAGGAACAGCGCACCAGCAAATTTCATCGCCAGGAACAGCACCGGCACCGCGTGGAACAGGGCATTGAGCCCGAAAAGGGCCGCGCCCGCCCAGATGACCGTCCCTGCCCCCAGCCCCAGCGCCACCTTCACGCCGTCCATGCGCGAGCGCGCCACGGCGGTCCGCGCCGTGATGAGGAAGGATGGCCCCGGTGAAATCACCGCCATCAACTGCACAAGGCCGATGGAGGCAAGCGTGAGAAGGTCGGAATTGCTGATCATGATGCACAGGCAATGGCATGATCTCCGCGCCTTGTGAAGGGTGCCACGGGTCCCAGGGCCCGCAGGAGCCATTGCGCCAGACCCAACCGGTGCTAACCTCTCGCCCAATGAGGGAACCATGACACCGGAAGAGCGCATCACGAAACTCGGTCTTGCCCTGCCACCGCCTGCGGCAGCGGTGGCGAATTATGTGCCGTGGGCCATCACCGGAAACCTCGTCATGACCTCCGGCAACCTGCCGTGGCGTGATGGCAAGCTTGTCTATGTGGGCAAGATCGGCCGCGAGGTCTCGGGCGAAGATGGCTATCTCTCCTGCCAGCTGTCCTGCCTCAACGCCATGGCACAGCTGCGTGACGCGCTGGGTTCGCTGTCGCGCGTCAGGCGCATCGTGCGGCTGGAAGGCACCATGGGCGTGGACGAGAGTTTCAGGGAACACCCGAAATGCCTGAACGGCGCCTCCGACCTCATCAACACGGTTTTCGGAGAACGCGGGCAGCATACGCGGATGATCTACACCAACCCCGTGATGCCGCTGGACTGCACCTCGCTGGTGGTGCTCTTCGCCGAGGCTGAGACATGATGGACGACGCGCGCAAGGCCGAAATGCACAGGGCCATGGAAGGCAACGGCAGGGTGGGCCAGCGCCTGCTCTCCGAAACCGATGCCGTGCGCGTCTGGCGCATCGAATTGAAACCCGGCGAGCGCGTGGGCTTTCACAAGCATGTGCTGAACTATTTCTGGACCGCGACAAGCGCGGGAAAATCCCGCTCGCACTACGCCGATGGCCGCATGCTCGACACCGAATACGCCCTGGGCACCACGCGCCACTACAGCTTCGCCAAGGGCGAGAGCATGGTGCACGACCTTGAGAACATCGGTGACACGGTTCTCAGCTTCACGACCGTTGAACTGATCATCGGCAGCGCCAACGCGCCCCTGCCCCTCACCATCAAGCCGGAGAACGGCTGACCCCGCTCACCCCTGCCCGACGGCCTTGCGGAACAGCCGCACCGTTTCCGCCATGCCGAACATCAGCGCATCCGCTGTGATGGCATGGCCGATGGAGACTTCTTCCAGGTTGGGCAGGGCCGCCACGAGGCGCGGCAGGTTTTCGCGCGTGAGATCATGCCCGGCGTTGAGGCCAACGCCCGCCGCCGCCGCTGCCCGTCCCGTCGCCACCACCTTCTCGAATTCCGGACGCATCACGGCTTCCGTCAGCGCGCCGCCATAGGGGCCGGTGTAGATCTCGACCCGGTCCGCGCCCACCGCCCTGGCCGTGGCGGGTGCAGCCGGATCGGCATCGACACACAGCGAGACGCGGCAACCGGACCTGTGCC
>ERZ1645187.2177-NODE-2177-length-17508-cov-17.670028_pt1 | contig 17508 bp, 13 predicted proteins | sample MGYA00575352_ERZ1645187 | MGnify/ENA primary metagenome ERZ1645187 (study PRJEB40837, sample SAMN11349314) | freshwater sediment metagenome | isolation source: river sediment | host: Sediment | place: India: Wazaribad , New Delhi | collected 2017-02-21 ... | reverse complement strand
GCACGGTGACGGCCCGCCACGCCCTGCAGCAGTCGCTCAACATGCCGGCGGTGCAGCTGCTCGAGGCGGTCGGTCCGCAGGCGCTGATCTCGCGGCTGCGCTCGGCCGGCGCCGACGTGGTCCTCGCCGAAGAGGCGCCGGCCGGCCTCGCCGTCGGCCTCGGCGGTCTCGGCATCCGTCTCGACGATCTGGCGCGGCTCTATGCCGGGCTGGCGCGTGGCGGCGACACCGTGCCGATCGTCCGCCGCTTCGGCGAGCAGACGGCGCCGCGCGATCGCCGCCGCCTGACCGATGCGGTGGCGGCCTGGTACGTCGCCGACATCCTGCGCGGCGCACCACCGCCGCAGAATGCCCTGACCGGCCGCCTCGCCTTCAAGACCGGCACTTCCTACGGCCATCGCGACGCCTGGGCGGTCGGCTTCGACCGGCGCACCGTGATCGCGGTCTGGGTCGGCCGGCCCGACGGCGTGCCGGTGCCCGGTCTGGTCGGGCGGCTCACCGCCGCGCCGATCCTGTTCGATGCGTGGCAGCGCACCGGCACCGAGCCGGAGGCGATCCCGGCGCCGCGCGGCGTGCTGCGCACCACCTCCGCCGGCCTGCCGCCGCCCTTGCGCCACCTGCGCCGCGACGCGCCCAAGACCCTGGCGGCGACCACTGCGCCGCGCCTCGAGATCACCTTTCCCCCCGACGGCGCCCGCCTCGATCTCGGCTTCGCCACCGAGGGCGCGGCGGCCGAGCCGGTGGCGCTCGAGGCGCACGGCGGCGTCCCGCCGCTCACCTGGGTGGTCGACGGCAGACCGGTGGCGCAGGCCGACGGCCGGCGCGGCGGCCTGTGGTGGCCGAGCGGCCGCGGCTTCGCCCGCCTGTCGGTGATCGACGCCACCGGCGCGACGGCCAGCGTCGCGGTGCGGCTCGAGTAGCCCTCACGCCCGCCGGGCGCTCCACACCACGGCGACGCCCGAGGCGACGACGACCGCGGTGCCGGCCAGCACCACCAGCGACGGCACGTCGCCGAAGAACCACCAGCCGGTGGCGACCGCCCAGATCATCGAGGCATATTCGAGCGGCGCCACCACCGAGGCGTCGGCATGGCGGAAGCTCTGGGTCATCAGGATCTGCCCGACCCCGCCGAAGAGCCCGGTCGCCACCAGCAGCGCCGCGTCCTCGGCCGACGGCATCACCCAGCCGAACGGCGCGGTGGCCAGCGCGCACAGCGCCGAGCCGATCGAGAACCACACCACGATCGCCCCGGTCTTCTCGGTCTCGGTCAGTCGCGAGACCTGGATCTGGGCGAGCGCCATGAAGAACGCCGAGCCGAAACAGGCGAGCGCCCCGAGCGCCGCCCCGCCCTCCGCCACATGGGCGACGTCGCCGAGATGCGGCGACAGGACCACGCCGACGCCGAGGAACCCGACCAGCACCGCCGCCCAGCGCACCCCCCCGACGGTCTCGCCGAGCAGCAGCGCGGCCAGGGCGACGGTGACCAGCGGCGCCGCATAGGTGATGGCGAGGCCGTCGGCGAGCGGCAGCCGCTGCACCCCGGTGAACCACAGCGCCATCGCGGTGACGCCGACGACGGAGCGCACGAGGTGACCCCAGGGCCGCGCGGTGCGCAGCCCGTCGGCGAGCTGTCCCTGCCACCACACCATGGCGAAGACCGGCGCGAGCGCGAAGGCCGAGCGGAAGAACACCACCTCGCCGGGCGGAAACCGCGTGCCGAGTTCCTTCACCGTCACCAGCATGCCGGCGAAGGCGAGCGTCGAGCCGATCTTGAAGGCGGGACCGAGGAGAAGCGACAAGGGCGGCCGGCGGCGACGGGTTCGAGGCGACGCCGCCGATCCGGCGCGCCCGCCCTTCCTAGCAGAGGCCGCCCGCCCCGTCGCCCGCCCCGACGCACCTCCGCCATGCCGGCGCCCGCCGGACGAATCGCGCCCCGCCTCGCGGACGAATCGCCACGGGCAGCCGAGCCGCAGCGATCCGCTCGCCCGCGCCGCCGCAGGTCGGGTCGACGGGAAGCGGCGACCGCCGCCGCGGCCCGCTCCGGCATCGCCGCCGCGCCCGCCGTCGATGCCGTGAGCCCGCCTCGCCGCCCGGTCCTGTGGCGTTTCGCCGGCTGTGGAGGAAAATGCATTGCGCTGCACGAGGAGGCTTGTCAGGGGGATCGGAACCGGATAGAGAACGCCTCCGACGCGGCGGGCACGACCCGCCGACGCGGCAGGCGCCCGTAGCTCAGCTGGATAGAGCACCAGACTACGAATCTGGGGGTCAGAGGTTCGAATCCTTTCGGGCGCGCCATTTTCTCCTGCGAGATCAGATCGTTGCCGACGCCTCTCCGGGCGTCCGTCCGTCGCGCGACCGCCGGTTCTCACCCGGCGGCGGGCGGGAGCGCGATTTCGAAGGCGGTTCCGTGTTCGCTCTCGGCGAGTTCGATCGTGCCGCGATGGGTTTCCACCATCGCCCGCACGATCGGCAGACCCATGCCGGTGCCGCCGGTCGCGCGGCGGGTGGTGAAGAAGGCGTCGAAGATGCGGGCCCGATTGGCCGGCGAGATCCCCGGTCCGTCGTCTTCGACCCGCAGGCCGATCATCGGCCCGCCCGCCGTGTCGAGGTGGCGGCCGTCGATCGTCACCTGCCGCGCCCCGTGCCGGGCGGCATTGTCGACGAGATGGCCGAGCACCAGCCGCAGCGTGTCGCCCGACATCGCCACGGCCCGATCGAGGTCGCCCCCGGCTCGGATCGCGATCCCGCAACCCGCGCCGTCGAGCGCCGCGATCGTCTCGCGCGGCCGTGCCACGCCGTCGGTCGGCATGGTCTCGGCCCGGGCGAGGTCGCGCAGGCGCGAGACCAGGGCGCCGAGCCGTTCGGCGTTCTCGCCGATCTGGGTGAGGAAGGCGATGCGCTGCTCGGCCGTCATCGAGGCGTCGCGCGCGTCGTCGACCAGCAGCTCCGCCGCCCCGGCGATCGCCGTCAGCGGCGACTTGATCTCGTGGCCGACGTGCTGCGCGAAGGTCGCCACATAGTCGGAACGCGCCGACAGGGCCGCCGCCATGTCGAGCAGGCTCTGCGAAAGACGGGCGAATTCGGCGGTGCCGTGATGGCCGAGCGGCCGCAGCGCATCGCGGTCGCCCGCCGCCAGCGCCGTCGTCCGCTCGATCAGCGCGCGAACCGGCCGCGTGATGGTGCGATGGAAGACGAACCCCACCACCATCGTCGTCGCCACCACGAAGAGCAGCGCCAGCCCGATGGCGCGGCGTTCGTGGAACAGCATCTCGAGCGGCTCCGCCGGCGTCCGCGACGCCAGCACCACCGCCGCCACCCGTCCCTCGACCGCCACCGGCAGCGCCAGGAACACCCGCACGCTGCCGCCGCGGCTGAACGAGGCGATCGGCGGCGCCGGATGTTTCGAGATCCGCTCGCGCAGGCCGACGCCGACACCCCCGGCGAGGGCGGTCGCCACCTCCTCGACATGGGCGAGCGAGCGCCCGATCTCCTCGCGGCCGGCGATGACGACACCGCGCGCGTCGAGAACCCGCAGACCCGCCAGCGTCAGGCTCTGCGTCGCCCGCAGCTCCGGCCCGAGCCGTGCCCCGAAGGCGAAGAGGTCGGCCGACGGGGCGATCTCCGCCGCCCGCCCCTCGGGGCGCGGCGGCCGCACCGCGTCGGCGCCGAGATCGAGACGTGGTCGCAGCGGCGTCAATCCGTCGCCGATCGCCGGCGGCGGCACCACCGTCGCGCCGAGCACCAGCCCGTCCGGACGCCGCTCGGCGAATTCGGCGGCGATCCGCGCCGCGATCGCCGCGCTCTGCGCCACCAGCTCGGCCTCCGCCTGGCGAACCAGCTGATTGTCCCAGATGCGGAACAGGAAGATCCCGCCGAGCGGCAGGCCGGCCACCAGCCCCAGCACCGCCGCGACCACCAGGACCAGCGGCGGCCGCCACTTCGCCGCGACCCGTGGCGCCGCCGCCGCGCTCACGACGCCGCCTCGCACGGCCCCAGCCGGAACCCGACCGCATGCACCGTCTCGATCGCCCCGGCGCATCCGGCTTCGAGCAGCTTCGCCCGAATGTTGCGGACATGGCTGTCGATGGTGCGGTCGGCGACGTGGATCGTCCCCTCCCAGGCCGCGTCGAGGATCTCGCCGCGCTCGAAGACCCGGTTCGGCCGGCTCATCAGGGTGCGCAGAATGGCGAATTCGAGCCCGGTCAGCGCCACCGGCCGCGCCGCGACGAACACCCGCCGCCCTTCCGGATCGACGGCGAGCACGCCGCGCGCCAATCCCTTCGCCGGCGCATCGGCTGCGCGACCTCTCGTCCGCTTCAGGATCGCCCCGACCCGCGCCACCAGCTCGCGCGGCGAAAACGGCTTGGTGACGTAGTCGTCGCCGCCGATCTCCAGGCCCAGCACCCGGTCGATCTCCTCGTCGCGCGCCGACAGGAACAGGATCGGCACCTCGCTCGTCCGCCGGATCGCGCGGCAGGCGGAAAGCCCGTCCATCTCCGGCATGCCGATGTCGAGCACGACGAGATCCGGCGCCTCCCGCGCCACCGCCGCGACCGCCGCCACCCCGTCGCCGACGGCGCGCGTCGCGTGCCCCGCCTTCTCCAGTGCGAAGGTGATGACGGAGCGGATGGCCGGGTCGTCGTCGACCACGAGGATCAGAGCGGAGGGCATGGGGCGTCTCATGGGTCGGCCGGACCGGGCCATTCGGGCATGGTGGACAAATATCGACCGAGTCGCCAGCCCGAGAAACTCCAGGTCCGAAACTCCCGGGTCTTGTGCAGGTTGTGCCCGAGGGCGCAGCGGCGCCAGATCCGCAGGTCCTCCAGTTGCTCCAGGCGCCGACGCAGATCGCGTTCCCTCGCCGACCCCGACGGCGCCGTGACCACCGCCGCCAGGAGCGCCGCCCGATGTGCATCGAGCGCCGGAGCGATGCGCACGCCGAGGCTCTGCAGATAGTCGTCGTCGATCCACCGCCGATCGTCGTCGAGCTGCGTGCCGGTCTGCGCGAAGGCCGATGGATGGGAGAGATTCCACCGCGCGACGATGTCGACGTCGTCGACCATGCTCGCCCCCCACAGCGTCACGACGAAGGCGCCGGCGACGACGTTCTTCAGCCAACGGTTCGACCGCCGCGCATAGATGCGCACCAGGATCGTCGCGAAACCGAAGGCGACGAGGCCCATCCAGGCGAAGGCGGCCAGCCGCCACTGCGTCAGCGAATAGGCCGCGACATAGAGTTCCAGCCGCAGGATCGACGAGATGACCAGGAGGAGCCCCTGCACCACGAAGACGATCAGCAGGCCGCGCAGCCGCCGATCGAGGTCTTCCATGCCGTCGCGCAGCGCCAGCAGCACGAAGGCGGCGGCGACCAGTGCCGCCACCATCAGCGGATAGGCGCCGCGATGGGCGAATTCCGCCAGCGTCATGCCGTCGGGCAGCTTCAGCCCGCCCGACAGATGGCCGAGATCGGTCGCGGTCTGGATCGCGAAGAGCACGTTGAAGGCGACCAGCGAGCGCACGATCGCCGCCGCCCCGAGGAGCCCGCCGGCTTCGACCGAACCGCATCGAACCGCCACCCCGTCCGGCACCGGCCGCGTCGAGCGCCCGAGATGGAGGAAGGGCCAGATCGCCACGATCGCCAGCATCCAGAAGGCGAGGCGGAAAAATCCGATCGCCGCGATCAGCCGGCGGGGATCGAGGGATTGCACCATCTCCTCGACGACCGGGTTGGCGATGGCGAAGATGATCACGAAGACGATCGACAGGGCGATCGGCATCGCCCAGGCGCGAAGGTCGAAGCGCTCGCCCCCGTGCCGCCCCATCGCCCGCACCGCCCGCCCGAGGTCCTTCGGCAGCCGAACCCAGCCGACGAAGGGCAGCTGCGCCACCCGCAGCACCAGGCGCTCCCACGCCATCGCCGGCGCCGCGACCAGCAGCACGATCGCCCCCGCCGCACCGCAGCCGAAGGCGATGGCGAGGGGTCCGCCCGCCTCGACGAGCGCGATCGCTGCCGCCAGCCCCAGCACGATCGCGACCCGCCGCCGCGTCGGATCGCAGCGGCCCCGATTGAACGCCAGTGCCGCGCCGACCAGCGCCGCGAGCATCAGCGCCACCGGCACGCCGCCCCATTCGGTGGTGAACAACAGGATGTCGGCCACCGCGACGAGGAGCCCGAGAGCGAGGAGGCGCGAATTCAGCCAGCGCCCGGCGGTCGGCCGGGCCCGGGACGGAGCGAGGGGAGGGGTCAAGCACGGATCTCCGGCTGCGGACCGTGCGGCGCGGGTCCCGGCATGGCCGCCGAGACCTCGCCCGCCGACGATCGCGCGAGGGGTTGCAGGGCGTCGCTCCGCGCCCCGCCCTCGGTCTCGACCAGCCACCACCCCTCGCGGGTCAGGCGAGACGGCAGGCGGGGACGGTCGAGCGGGGGGAGGGGGCGGGTGCGGATCGACATGCCCCCTTGTCGCCGATCGCCTTGCAGTCCCCGCCGAGCCGCCGTGCAGGCCGCTCGCAATGTCGTGCAGATCCCGTGCAGATCGTCCCCTTCACCCCGCCCCGCTCACACGGCCTCGATCCGCGCCGGGATCGCCTGACGCACCGCCGTGCCGGCGATCGGGTCGACGAACACCGCCGGGCTCGACCGGGTCGGATCGACCAGACCGAGATCGTTGAGCGCGAAGCCGGCTCCGTTGCCCGGGTCGCTCGGCTGCATCCGATCGCCGATGCGATGCGGCCGCGCCCCCAGTTCCCGGTGGCCGAAGCCGTGCTCGACGGCGACGACGCCCTCGCGCACCCCGTGACGCACCTGCGCGACCGCCACCACCGACCCGGTCGGCGTGGTGATGCGGATGCGATCGCCGGTCTTCACCCCGAGCCGGGCGGCGTCGGCCGCGGCGATCCCGGCGGCATTCTCCGGATGCAGCCCACGCAGCCGCCGCGAGGCGATCGAATAGGAGTTCTGCAACGGGCTCTTCTGACTGATCAGCCGCAGCGGCCAGTCCTTCGCCGGATATTTCGCCGCGACCGCCGTACCGTCGGCGAAGGCCGGGGCGATCCAGCCGGGCACCCCGGCGTTGCGCCTGCCGGTCGTCGCATCGCGCGACGTGCCGACGGCCTCGTTCCACACCTGCAGCGGCTTGTCGAACGGCCACGCCGCCTTGCCCTCCGCGGTCCACGCCTCGGCGGCGGGTTGGTGCCGGCCGCCGCGCGAGAACAGGAAGGCGACCTTGCCGACCTCGTCCTCCGGCAGCGTCGCCTTCAGCGAAGGCATCAGCCGGCCGACGCCGGCCAACGCCACGTCGTCGTCGCTGGCGTCGCCGACCGGCGCCTTGCCGGTGAAGGCGACGTTGGCGGCGGCGCGATACCACCAGTCCTCGGCCGAGTGCAGCCCGTGGCGCCGGCCGTCGGCTCCGGTGATCGCACCGTCGCCGAAGCCGGCGAGACCGAGCGCCTTGGCCAGCGCGATCAGGAAGCTCTCGACCGAGATCGGCCGGCCCTCGGCGGTCTTCGCCGTCTTCGGCTCGACCACCGGGAAGCGCACCGCCATCGATTTCGACGGCACCCCCGCCCACGGCGCCACCATGCCCCAGCTCTCGTACATGGTGACGTCGGGCACCAGATAGTCGGCGAAGCACGAGGTCTCGTTGACGAACGGATCGACGGCGACGATCAGCGGGATCACTCGCGGATCGCCGAGCGTCTTCTCGGCGATCGCCCGCACCCCGGGGATGCCGTAGACCGGATTGGTCGACCACAGGATCAGCGCCTCGATGCCGTAAGGGTAGCCCGACAGGGCCGCCGGCAGCCATTCCGTCGACAGTTGCCCGGCGGTGGAGAACCACGGCGCCGCTGCCGGATAAGCCTTGCCCGCCGCCTTCTTCTCCTTGAATTCGCTGGTCTTCTCGTAAGGAAAGTTGCGCGATAGCGGCACGCCGGCCGGCTTCACCTCGCCCTCGAAGCCCTCCAGCTGATACTTCGGCCCGGCATGGGGATTGAAGCCGCCGGCGCCGACGAAGGTGCCGCCCTTGCGGTTGAGATTGCCGATCAGCGTGTTGAGCATGACGATGGCGAAGGCCGCCTGGAAGCCGTTGCCGGCCATCGTGCCGCCGTGCGTCGAGATCGCCGCGCGCTTGCCGTGCGCGGTGAACTCCCGGGCCAACCCGACGATCACCGCGACCGGCACGCCACAGATCGCCGAATAGTCGTCGAGGGTGCGCGCCCGCGCCGAGGCGGCGAGCAGCGCCAGGCTCGACGCCACCTTCACCGGCTGCCCGGCGATCTCGACCGTCCGCTCGACGAACAGCGCCGCCGGCCCGCTCGCCGCCGCATGGGCGATCGGCGCCTCGGAGGCCGCATCGATCACGACGAACGGATCGGCCTCCTTGTATTTGTCGGCCTCGGCGATCGGGAGCCCGATGTCCGAACCGCGCAGGAAGAAGCCGCGCCGCGGATGGTTCTCTTCGGTGACGACGAGATGGGTGGCGTTCGACCACGCCGCCTCGCCGGCCGCGTCGGCCACGCCCTTGGCGGGCGAGGCGAGGAAGGTCGCGTCGTAGCGCTTCTCGTCGAGGATCCAGCGGATCATCGCCATCGCCAGTGCCGCATCGGTCCCCGGCACGATCGGCACCCAACGCCCGCGCTCCTTCGAGGCGAGATTGTCGGAATGGCCGAGCACCGGATCGACGACGACGTAATGGAGGCTGCCGTCGGTGCGCGCCTTGGCGATGAGCGTGCCCTGGCGCTTGAACGGATTGCCGGCATTGGCCGGCGCCGTGCCCATGAAGATCACGAATTCGGCGTTCTGGAGGTCCGGCTTGGCGTGCGGCATCGTCTTGGTGTCGCCGAAGACCGCGCCCGAGCCGGAACGATACGCCCCGCCGCAATAGGCGCCGTGGCCGGTGTAGTTGATCGAGCCGTAGGCCTTCTGGATGAAGCGGCCGACGAAGGCGGCACGCCCGTCGTCGACGGCGTTGAGCAGCGCCACCTTGTTGACCTTCGGCCCGAGCTCCGGCCGCTTCGCGTCGATCGGCTCGAACGAGCGCAGCTCGCGCAGCCCCTTCACATGGCCTTCGCCGAAGAGATCGCCGCCCTCGACGACCTCCTTCACCAGTTGCTCGAACGAGATCTCCTGCCAGCGCCCGCCGTTGCGCGGGCCGACCCGCTTCATCGGCCGGGTGATGCGCCAGGGCGAGGTCTGCGCCTCGAGCACCGCATTGCCGCGCCCGCAGGCGGTCGACCGCCCCGCCAGCCCCTGCTCGCCGAGCCGCGACAGCGTGAGCAGCGCCTTTCTCACCGGCATGCCCATCGGCACGTGCGGATCGGTCGAGAGCGGCGAATAGGGATTGCCGGTGACGCGGGTGACGGTGTCCGTCTTCGTGTCGATCCGCACCCGCACCCCGCATTGCGTGGTGCAGCCCATGCACATGGCGAAGGCGATGCGGGCATCGGGGTTGGTCTCGAGCTTTCCATCCGGGCTCACCCGGAATTCCGGTGCCTGCGACCGGCCGGTGGTGCCGGCGGCCGCGGCCTTCGAGACGACGGTCTCGTACATCCGTTCGCCCGTCTCCGAGAAACCGGCGGCGAAGGCGGCACCCCCGCCGAGGACGGCGGCGCCTTTGAGGAGATCACGACGGGAGGTCATGGGTCAGGCTCCTTCGACGACGGTCGACGAACGGCGGCCTTCGACCGCGCCGGACCGATTGAGAAGCGTTGCGAGGGCGATGAGCACGGCGAGCCACAGCCCGGCGGTGCCGACGATGCCGAGGAGGCCGTCGGGGCCGAGGGCGAGCGGGTGCCGGTAGAGGCCGGCGCCGGTCTTCGGCAATTCCTGGCCGCCGACGAAGATCGTCCAGCGGAACATCCAGGCGGCGTTCAGAGCGAGGAGCCCGGTCGCCCAGCCGCTGCCGACCGGCTTGACGAGCGCGATCGCCGTCGGCACCGCGACCGCGGCGGCCAGCCACATCGCCGACACCCGCCACACCGGCGAGCCGGCGACCTGCGCGAAGGCCCGCCCCTCGGCACCGTTCGGCGACAGGGTCGCGAGAGCGAACCACGCCGCGCCGAGCGCGGCGACGAGGGCGAGAGCGACGAGAAGCAACCGATTGCCGAGCCGATCCTCGCCCGATCCGGCGTCGAAGACCGTGCGCGCCAGGATCAGCGTCAGCCCGATCGACCCGGCGAGCGCCGTGGCGGCGAACTGCCACGGCAACAGCGCGGTGTTCCACAGCGGCCGCGCCCGCACCACCATCACCTCGACGCCGGTATAGAGCGCCACGGTGAAAGCCGCGGCGAGCGTCACGAGCCCGAGCGCCCGCACCAGACCCGGCCGCGCCGGGCCGCCGATGAGACGGCGCAGCGGCGCCAGCGGTCCGCCCGAGGTCGCCGCCGCGGCGAAGTCCGGGGCGAGTGCCGCCAGCCCGTAGAGGATCAGCGCCCCGACATAGGCTGGGATGAAGAACGCCCCCCAGGCCATCCACGACGAGGGCGCCGGGCGGACATAGAATTCGGCGAAGCGGCCCGGCTGATGCAGATCGGACAGCAGCGCCACCGGCGCCACGATCCCGCACACCAGCGCCCCGATCAGCGCCGCCCGGCCGAAGCCCCGCCAGCGCTCCACGCCGAAGGCGATCCCCGGCAGGCTCAGCACGAACGAACCGTAGGACAGACCGATCAGGAAGAAATACTGCACCGCCCACGGCGCCCAGGCCGGATCACGGGAGACGGAGAGGAGTTCGGTGATCTCAGACATGGGAGGCGCCTCCCGCGCGCGGTTCGCTCGGCTGCCACAGCGTCGGCACGGCTTCGACCCGGCCGGCGAAGCGCGGGTCGAGACCGAGATAGAAGACGTTGGGGTTGGTCTTCTCCTCGGGCTTGAGGACGCGGACGTCGTCGGCCCGCTCCTTCAGGAGCCTGGAGACGGTGCTCTTCGGATCGGCGAGATCGCCGAAGATCCGGGCGCCGCCGACGCAGGTCTCGACACAGGCCGGCAACAACCCCGCCGCCAGCCGGTGGGTGCAGAAGGTGCACTTGTCGGCGGTGCGGGTCTCGGCGTCGATGAAACGGGCGTCGTAGGGGCAGGCCTGGACGCAGTAGCCGCAGCCGACGCAGGCATCGCCGTCGACCAGCACCTCGCCGTCCGCCGCCTTGAAGGTCGCGCCCACCGGACACACCGGCACGCACGGCGGCGTCTCGCAGTGATTGCACAGCCGCGGCAGCATGACGGTGGAGACCCGCTCGCCCTCCGCCACCTCCCAGGTGGTGACGAAGGTGCGGAAGGCGTTGTCCGGCACCCGGTTCTCGTGGATGCAGGCCACCGTGCAGGCCTGACAGCCGATGCACTTGGCGACGTCCACCACCATCGCCCAGCGATGGACCGGCGGCGCCTCGGCCAGCGCCGACCCCACCCCGGCCGCCAGCGCGACCGGCGCCCCGGCGCTCACCCGGCCGAGGCCTCGAAGGAAATCTCTGCGAGACGCGCTCATCGCGACGCTCCTCTCCATGTCGATGGAGCGGAGGCTTACGCCGGCGCGATCGGGCCGACGATCCGGGCCGTACCCCGGACGGACCAGGGTAAACCCTCGTCGCACGGTACGGCGGCGCGCGGATCGGTACTACCGGAGGGGCTGCGTCTCATACATCCGACGAAATTCCGACTCGTATCGACGTGGGATTTGCGAAGACGCTCGCATCCGGTCTGAACAGAGGGGGGAGGGGACGTCGGGGCACCGGCCTTCGAAACAGAAACGCTTTGAGGGGTCGAAACTTCGTACGACGGGTCTCACTCCGCGCTCGCCATCATCCGGGCGAGTTCGGCCAGCGACCCGGCTTCCATCTTGGTCATGACCGACGCCCGATAGGCCTCGATCGTCTTGATCGACAGATCGAGCTCGAAGGCCACCACCTTGTTGGGCTTGCCTGCCAGGATGCCGTCGAGCACCTCGCGTTCGCGCCGCCCCAGCCGGCCCAGCCGCTCGGCGAGGGTGCGGGCGCGTTCGCATTTGGCCAGCCGCTCGCGCGACAGCCGGATGGCGCTCTCCACCATGTCGAGGAGATGCTGTTCCTTGAACGGCTTTTCGATGAAGTCGTGCGCCCCGGCCTTGAGCGCCGTCACCGCCATCGGCACGTCGCCATGGCCGGTGACGATGACGATCGGCAGCGGAAAGCCCCGCTCGGCGAGGATGCGCTGCAGCTCGAGCCCGCTGGTCCCCGGCATCCGCACGTCGAGCACCAATGCCCCCGGCCGCATCGTCGCCGCCGGCTCGACGGACGCCAGAAAGGCGTCGCCGGTCGGAAAGCTCTGCGATGCGAGCCCGACCGAGGCGAACAGGAACGACATCGACCGGCGCATCGCCTCGTCGTCGTCGACGATCAGCACCAGCGGTGGCGCGGTCTCGGTCATTGCTCCTCCGCTCGGCCGACGGGCAGGGTGAAGCGCATGGTCAGCCCGCCGTCGTCGTTGCCGGTCGCCCACAGCCGCCCGCCGTGGCTCTCCACGATGGTCCGGCAGATCGACAGGCCGAGCCCCAGCCCCTGCGGCTTGGTCGTGAAGAACGTCTCGAAGAGATGTGCTTCGACGTCCGCCGTCAAGCCGGTTCCGTGATCGCGCACCGCCACCTCGACGCTGGTTCCGTCGCAACGGGTGCGTATCGTGATCCCCTCCTCGCGCCGGGGTTGGTCGATCATCGCGTCGACCGCGTTCTGCAGCAGATTGAGCAGCACCTGCTCGATCTCGACCCGGTCGGCGAAGACCTCCGGCAGATCGCCGGCGAGCTGCACCCCGACCGCGATGCCGCGCCGCGCCGCCAGCCCCTCGAACAGCGCCAGCGTCTCGCGCACCACGTCGTCGACGTCGACCGCCTCGCGCACCGCCGCACGACGGCGCACGAAGGCGCGGATCCGCCGGATGATCGATCCCGCCCGCTCCGCCTGCCCGGCGATGCCGCGCGCCCCGTCGCGCAGAAACGCCGGATCGGAGCGCCCCGCGTCGATGAACCGGGTCATCCCCTCGGCATAGTTGGCGATCGCGGCCAGCGGCTGATTGAGTTCGTGCGCGATGTTGGAGGCCATTTCGCCGAGAATGCCGAGGCGCGAGAACTGGTCGCGCTCCTCGCGGTGGCGACGGGCGTCCTGCTCGGCCTTCTCGCGCTCCTGGATCTCGCGGGTCAACTCCGCCGTGCGCCGCCGGACCAGCGTCTCGACGCGAGCCACGTGGATCACCCACCAGGCGATCGCCAGCGCCCCGACCAGGAACCAGTGCCAGTGGCGCCGGACGAAGTCGAGCGGCCCGGTGCGGGCGAGATGCTCGTAGGGGCCGATCTTCAGCTGGCGGAAGAGCGCGTGGACCGAGGTGTAGTCCTGCGGTGCCGTCCACGCCCGCCCCTCGACCGGCGCCATCGACAGAAGGCTCGCGGTCACCGCCTTGGCGAGGTCGGGCGGCGTCGTGGCGAGACGGGCGAACGGCCAATCCGGATAGAGCCGCGACGAGAGGCGGCAGGGAAAGCCCGCGACCGGCCGCTCGCCGACCACCGCGAACTCGCCCGGCGCCACCCGCCCCGCCGCGATCGCGTCTTCGAGCACGCAGGCCCGCAGCACGCCGGCCTCGGCGCGGCCCTCGCGCAACGCCCCGATCACCTGCTCCATCGGAAAACCGGTCGTCACCAGTCCGCCGAGATCGCCGGGCGCCAGCCCGGCATCGTCCATTTCCCGCCACACCACCCGCCAGCCGCCGAACGCCTCCGGCGCGACCACCGCCACCCGCCGGCCGGCGAGATCGGCGAGACGGAGCGGCCGCCCCGGCCGATCGGGCGCGATCACCACCGAGCCGATCGTGTCGGTCGGCGCGGCGCGTTCGCGGCTCTCCAGCGTGGCGATGCGGGTGACGCCGAACCGCGCCTCCAGCGCCACGTAGTCGCCGGGATTGGTGACGACGAAGTCGACGGCCCGCTCCGCCACCGCCCGGCTCACCCCGGCCAGATCGAGCGGCACCATCGTGAAGCCGTGCTGCGGCAGCGTCCGCCCGAGATGGGCGATCGTCGGCTCGAAGTCCTGCTCGGCCTTCTCCGATCCGCGAAACGCCAGAACGCCGATCCGCACCTCGTCGGCCACCGCCGGGGGCGAGGCGACGACGACACCGCAGCACAGGGCGAGGATCGGCGAGACACGCATCGCCGAACCATGCGTCGGAACCGCGCGCGCGGCAATCCGCACCTGCCCTCAGCCCGGCTTGACGCCGGCATGGATCGCCGCGATGCCGAAGGAGAGGTCGGACCATTCGACGTGGTGGAATCCGGCCGTGCGGATCATGTCGGCGAAACGCGCCTGATCGGGGAAACGGCCGATCGATTCGACGAGATAGCGATAGGCCTCGACCCGTCCCGACACCAGCGCTCCCAGCGCCGGGATCGCGGTGCGCGACCACAGACCGTAGAACGGTGCCAGCCACGCCCGCGGCGTCGAGAACTCCAGGCAGAAGAACCGCCCGCCCGGCCGCAGCACCCGGTGGATCTCGGCGAGCGCCGCGTCCATGTGCGTCACGTTGCGGATGCCGAAGGCGATGGTGACGAGATCGAACGACGCGTCGGCGAACGGCAGCTGCTCCGCCTCCGCCTCGCGCCAGTCGAGCCGCTCGCCGCCCGGCCGCCGCCGCCCGACCGCCATCATCGCCGCACTCGGATCGGCGACCGTCACCGCGGCGCCGTCACGGGCGAGCAACAGCGCCACGTCGCCGGTGCCGCCGGCCAGATCCAGCGCCGCCTCGCCCGTCCGCGGCGCCGCCATCGCCGCGAAGCGCCGTTTCCACGCCCGATGAATGCCGAGGCTCATCAGGTCGTTCATCAGGTCGTAGCGCGGGGCCACCGCCTCGAAGGTCGCCCGCACCAGCGCGCGACGCGCCTCCGGGCTCACCCGGCTCCGCCCGAAGGTGGTGGCGAGCGGATCGCCGTTCGGCGACGGGTCCGAGCCGAGCTCCGTCATGACGGGCTCCGGGCCAGGAACACCGATCGGATCTTGTCGGCGAGTTTCGCCCCGCCGATGTCGTGCGGGAAGCGCCCCGCCGCCTCCCCGGCCGGATCGGCCATCAGGATCGAGGCGGTGTGGTCCATCAGATAGGGCCGGCCCTCGCCGACCTCGACCCGCGCATATTTGACCCGCCACGCCTTGGTCATCGCCTTGAGCTCGTCCTCGCTCGGCGTGATCCCGACGAACCGGGGATGGAAGAAGGCGACGTAGTCGGCGAGCACCTTCGGCGTGTCGCGGGCCGGATCGACCGTGACGAACACCGGCGTGATCGCCTGGGCGAGTGGCCCGAGCGCATCCATCGCCTCGGCGATCGTCTGCATCCCGAGCGGGCAGACGTCCGGGCAGAAGGTGTAGCCGAAATAGACCAGCCGCCAGCCGCCGATCGTCTCGGGCTCGATGCGGGTCCCGTCGTGGCGGGTGCCCGTCAGCGTCAGCCCGCCGGCGAAGGCCGGGCCGAGCCCGGAGGAGAAGACCGCCGCCGTGAGACCGGCGACGAAGGTGCGACGGGTCGGCATCGCGAAACTCCGCATGGCGCAACGACGACGATCCCGACCGAAGGCGGCACCCTCGCGTCACGGATCGTCACTGAAGGGCATCATCGCATCGACGGAGGCCGCGATCCTTGACCGATGTCGACGCCGCGCCGCGGGTCTGCCCTGCGGATTCTGGAAAACCACCGCCGCGCATCGCGCCACCGTGGCATCCGCTCGCGACCCGGTATAAGACGAAATCGCGCCCCGGACCACTCGGTCCGGTCCTTCGACCTCGCCTGCGGAGCCCTCGGTGACCTCGTCCACGCGCCAGATGGTGTTGCTCGACGCCGCCGACCTCGCCCGTGTCCGCGAGGTGCCGATGTTCCACCACATGGACGGCGACGTCGCCGCCGCGGTCCTCGCCGGTGCGCTGCCCAAGCGCTGGGAGCGCGGCGTCGGCGTCATCGGCCAGGGCGATCCGGCCGATGCCTTCTACGTCATCCTCGAAGGCTGGGTGAAGCTCTACCGCCTGCTGCCCGACGGCTCCGAGGCGGTGGTCTCGGTGATGACCGCCGGCGAGAGCTTCGCCGAGGCGGTGACCTTCATCGGCGGCCGCTTCCCCGTCGCCGCCGACACCGTCACCGAATGCCGCCTGCTGCGCATCGAGGCCTCGACCCTGCGCGCCGCCATGAAGGCCGACGGCCGCGTCGCCATCGCCCTGCTCGCCTCGATCGCCCATCACACCGAGACGCTGTCGGAACAGGTCGAGCTGATCAAGGCGCTCGCCGCCCCGCAGCGCGTCGCCGATTTCCTGGTCGGCAACGCCCGGCGCACCCTCGGCGCCGCCGCCACCGGCCGCGTCTCGCTGAAACTGCCCTACGACAAGGCACTGATCGCCCGCCGCCTCGGCATGACGCCTGAGAGCTTCTCGCGGGCGCTGGCCACCCTGCGCGGCCGCGGCGTCACCGTCAGCCGCGACGCCGTCGAAATCGCCTCGCTCTCCCGTCTCGAAGGGTTCTCCCGCGAGACCGGCGACGCCGGCTGAGCCCTGGAGGACGCATGGACGCCGCCGATTTCGCCATCGTTCGCCGCAGCGCGCTGTTTCGTCAGAGCGACGAGGCGCAGATGCGCGAACTGATCGGCGATCGCACGCCGCGCGCCTGGGCCAAGGGCCAGGTGCTGTTCCTGCAGGGCGACCGCGTCGACTGCATCCACGTCGTCGTCTCCGGCTGGGTCAAGCTCTATCGGGCGAGCGAGGACGGCGTCGACACCGTCGTCGCCGTCAACGGCGCCGGCCATTCCTTCGGCGAGGCCGCCGCCCTGCTCGGCGTGCCGGCCCACGCCTCCGCCGAGGCCGCCTCCGAGGCCCGCATTCTCGCCCTCGACGCCGAGCGCCTGCGCTCCCGCCTGATGAGCGACCCCGACCTCGCCTTCCGCATGCTGGCCTCGGCCTCGATGCATCTGCGCATCATGGTCGAGGAGCTCGAGCAGCTGAAGAGCATGCCGGCCACCCGCCGCATCGCCGGCTTCCTCTCCGATCTCGCCGGCTCGGCCCGCGGCGCCGTCGAACTCGACTTCCCCTATGAGAAGACGCTGATCGCCGGCCGCCTCGGCATGACCCCGGAGAGCTTCTCGCGCGGTCTCGCCAAGCTGCGCGACGTCGGCGTCACCGTCGAGCGCGAACACGTCGTCATCTCCCGCCTCGAGGCGCTGCGGGCACTCGCCCGCGGCGACGGCTGAGCGGGGCCGGGAAACAATTCGAAACAAAATTCCCCGCGCGTCGCCGCAATGCTGTGGCATGACGGGGTCATGTCGATGAACCCCCATGTCCTGGTCGTCGAAGACGATCGCGAAATCAGTGCGCTGGTCGCCCGCTACCTGCGGGCCGCCGACGTCCGGGTCACCCTCGCCCCCGACGGGCGCGAAATGGACCGCGTCCTCGCCGAGGCTGCCGTCGATCTCGTCGTCCTCGATCTGATGCTGCCCGGCGAGGACGGTCTGGCGATCTGTCGCCGCCTGCGCC